>Ga0335081_10000418_pt1 | contig 76037 bp, 88 predicted proteins | sample Lox_Sample_35_FD_206713 | JGI IMG/M metagenome (GOLD analysis project Ga0335081, IMG submission 206713) | Soil microbial communities from Loxahatchee National Wildlife Refuge, Florida, United States - Lox_Sample_3.5 | ecosystem: Environmental > Terrestrial > Soil > Wetlands | place: USA...
GGGCACTTATGTCCGGCTGAAGAATCTCGGGATCCTACCGCTGTGGGCTGCCGATCATGGCGTTGGGATGTCGCTGTATTATGAAGACCCCGATCGGAACAGGGTCGAGATTAACGCCAGCAATTACGGCGATGCGTGGACGGCGACAGAGCACCTGAAGGTCTCACGTGGAATGATGATGGCTCACGTTGATCCCGAAAAGATGGTTGCGGCACGTAAGGCGGGCGCATCGACTTGGGAATTGCACGAACGTGCGGTTCGCGGAGAATTCGCCCCCGAAGAGCCCTACAATCCGGGCGCAAACTGGTGAACCCCTCGCACAGCGGCGGACGAAGGGTGTGTACTCGATATGGACGCAGATTTCGCGTGACAAGGCGGATCAGCTTCCGCGTGCGATAGCTTGTACTGGATGGGCATTGGATCAACATGGATTCGGTGCTCACCGTCCACGCTCACAGCGATTCAGCACGAGAATTCTTACCCACAAATTTACCCACAGGGAACGGTTCCTACAGTCCCTTTCAGCGACTTGGCAGCCCCCGCGAGAATGTCCCATTCGCGCAGATAGCAGGCTAATTGACTTAAACTGTTCATCCGAGTAGGGGGAGAATGTTGCTGTCGCTCCTGTGAAACCAACGTTCAAGAGGAGGCATGAACTATGAACAACCCTTTGGACTTCAGCGGCAAAGTCGCACTTGTGACCGGAGCGGCTTCGGGCATGGGGCTGGCGACAGCGCAGGCGTTCGCCGAGGCGGGTGCGGCGGTTGTACTTGCGGACTTCAGAGAGGACGCGGTGAAGACATCCGCGCAGAAGCTGGTTGAGAGCGGACACAAGGCAATCGCCCTGCGGTGCGACGTGAGTGACGATGCGCAAGTGGCGGCGATGGTGGATCGCACCGTTGCCGAGTTCGACCGACTCGATGCCGCATTCAACAATGCTGGGGTCATGGCTCGCATCATGCCGACCGCAGAGAGCACCCGTGAGGAATGGGATCGCGTGATTGGGATCAACTTGCGTGGTGTCTGGAGTTGCATGAAATACGAACTGCGGCAGATGGTGCGTCAGGGCAGCGGCGCGATTGTGAACAACGCATCGGTCGGCGCGTTGACTGGCAATCCCGGTATCGGCTCCTATATTGCATCGAAGCATGGGGTTGTGGGCTTAACCCGGACTGCCGCTCTCGAATACGTCCAGCACGGTATCCGCGTCAACGCGGTCAACCCCGGTTTGATTGACACGCAGATCGCGCGTGATGTTGTCAGTGGAGATGAGCAAGCGTACGCGGACATTGCGAACAGCGTTCCTACAGGACGGGCGGGTAGACCCGAGGAGATAGCCTCGGTGGTGTTGTGGCTTTGCAGTCCGGGGGCGAGCTACGTGGTAGGTCATGCCCTCACCGTGGACGGCGGGATGACCATAGCGCCCTAACAGTCGCGACTTCGGGTTTTCGTGCTCCACGTTCAACTATTTGCAGTACGCGTTGGCTGCTGGCTGGTCTGAACGGGAACACGTCTTATCCACCGAACAATCCGCCCCTGCTGCCAGAGCCACAGTCCGCTAACGGCGATGGCAGGTATCACTACCCTCTGAGCGACTCCGGTCGCGTTTGCGTCCGCGTGAAACTTGTACACGTATCCGACTATAAAAATCCCAGAGGCGATGTGAATCCAGCGTAGAACAGTTCTTACGTGAGCTTGGTTGACCATGGAATCCTCCTAATGTTTTCTAGGCGATCTTGGTTTCTATTCGTGCGCAATGCGCTGGCGGAACCCGAGCCATGCGACCATGAACGCGGCAAGTGCGCTCACCGCACGGACGTGATTCCCCAAGAGCCACGTGGATAGCATGTGTGGCAATTCAGGGGGTGGCGCTGTTGCCGAAACAACGGCGCGATTGATCCCGGCTTCGACAGCGAAGGTAGTACCGATGACTCCGATGACGTACAGCAGTGCGAAGCTCAAGCACCAACCTCTCAGCCGTGAACGCCATGCCGTTGCGGTACAACCGATGACCAGAAGAGCCGTGCCGAACGCCGTCCCGGCAAAGAGTGGGTTCCGAACTGTCGAGTTGATCGCTTTCCAAGCGGCAAGCGCCTGCTGAGGCGATAAGGCATTGAGTGCGGGAGCGGTCACCACGGACATGTTGAAGAGAAACCCAGCCATAAGCGCCAGCCCGATGGCGGTGGGCAACTCCAAAGCGAGAGGGCACCGACGAACGTTACGGCGTTTGTTAGCAGGATCACTTGCGACGGTCTCGCTCACCGTGTTGGGGGTTCGATCACTCATCGCTTTCATTACCCTCCGTTCGGCAAGTTGATCTAGCGCACGCAAACACCCGCAACCGCGACCTTCTGGAACAAGTGCGGGGAAGCCACAGCCGAAGACGGATAGCCAGATAGCTTTGCCCGGAATTCCGGGTTCGTGAATGCCGCCCGGAAATAGGCGGTTGTCTCCCAAACCGCATAATTGAGGTAGGTCGGACTGTCACCGATGGCACGATGAAGTTGTGTGGAAATGAACCCCGGCTGTTGTTTCATGAACAGCGCATCGTCTTGCCAAGTGCGAAGGAATGCCTGTTCGTCTGCCGTGTCGAGCGTGAAAAGGTTGACCAAAACCACGGGATTTGCCTCAAGCACGATCTGACGTTCAATGGGGAAAGTGGGGTCTAGGGCGCGGAGCGGCGACATAAGACATCCTCCTATCGGTTGCATGATGTCTATCTGGTGTTATAGAAACAACCGAGGGCAGGAAAAATAGCAGCTTGACACTATCATGTCAAGAACATAATATCGTGACGGATGGGAATAGAGTATAAAGGCAAGCGAACGGCTGCCGGGGAAGCTCTAACCAGTCTGATCCTTGACTTATTCAGGCTTAACAGCCTGCTGGTCACGGCGGGGGATCGGTTGGTCGCAAGGCTGGGGCTTACAAGCGCCCGGTGGCAGATTCTTGGGGTCGTGGCTGCCTCAGAACGTCCCCAGCCTGTGGCGTGGCTCGCCCGTGACATGGGTGCCAACCGCCAGAACGTGCAACGGATTATCAACGACCTGCGCAAGCAGGGGCTAGTCGCTTTCGAAACCAACCCACATCATCGGCGAGCACAGCTTGTCGTTCTGACTGATAAGGGGAAACAGACCTTTGACGCTGCAATGCGCTTGCAAGCCCCTTGGATCAACGGCCTCTCGGAGGGGATTTTGGTCAAGGATGTTCAGACAGTCCAGCAGGTCGCTGCCGCGCTTCGACAAAAATTGCAAAGAAACGGTTCAGAGCGAAGCTGACCACGCACGGATGATGACCAAGGTCAGTTTACCGACGCTGTTACTCACCTCGGGAGCACCTTAGACGCACAACTCCTACCGACAAATTTACCCACAGAGAACGGTTCCTACAGTCCTTTTCAGCGACTTGGCAGCCCCCGTTGAGAACGTAAGTCGCTGATAATACGTTTATGCCTAGACTGTCACGGCAGCGTTCGCGCTGAGCGCAACGGTTTCGCAGACCGTTGCTCCGACGAAACAGCGTATAGCACTGGAACCGAATCTGTCGCAAAAGCTCTGGAAGTTCTTGTAAATCAGTACGATGCGCTACGAGGTCCGCTGACCTTTCGGGTTGTGAAAGGGCTCAAATTTTCAGCAGTTGGGATAACACCGGGATAAGAGAGCCGCCCAATTACTCGCCTGAACCGACAAGCGGATTCTTCCTAACTCCAATGCTGACAAGAATCTGGCGGAGAGGGGGGGATTCCGCAAATCAGACCTCAAAAAGCCAACAAAACTGAGGAAGTCCTTTGTTTTTCCGCCACTTGAGTGATGGAGACTTTCGTACGCTTTCCCCCACTTTCGTCCCCAATCGCACGAAATTATGCCAAAAAAGGTAACAAAGCGGTAACAAAATTCTGGTGGAGAGTGTGACCCATCGCTGCTTGATATTGTGCGCCGCAGAGGCCAAAGCCAAAAACAATTACGCATCCATCTTGGGATTTCGTCGGGCCCCCCGTTGCTGCCGAAGCTGACCGAGACTGATGATCGCTTCTTCGAATGGTTGCGGGGGCTTGCAATGCTCCGAAGACGCTAGTCCTGCCGTTTAGGTACAGGTTTCCAGTCGCCGGTGCTCGAAGGCGTGAGGCGAGTTTGTAGGCGGTCCTTTTGTGAACCAGGCATTCCAACCAAAGACCATTCGGTAAGGTTGTCCGTTTCGCCGCAGTCGCGGAACCGGAAGGAAGGCGCCGCTCGTTAACTTCCAGGTACCACGCTAAACGAGAGCAATCGCGACCAGTTCCTACAAGCCGACTTTCCGGGAGCAATCTGCCGTCGACGAAGCGCATTGGCAATTTGGCACCAATTGGCCCGGGGCAGCGAGAGCGGGTCGCAACTCCTCGTAGTTTCCGAAAACCCCATTTTCGGGATCGTCACGCCTATCGCCACCGCTGATTCCGCATTTCGTGGGGGGCAGCGTCAAGATGAACTGAGTTTATGAGGCGCCTCATCCTCTTGGCAGGCGCAGCGTTACTAGTTCTGTGGCTGCTCTTTCCAACAACTGATATCGTCTCGCCCGCGTGGACTGTACTAGTCACTGATATAGAAGGGCATCCGGTTGAAGGGCAAACGTCACTGTGTTTTCGAAGCAATAGCTGCCCAAGAGCGTGTATGAATCCCGCAGCGGCGTATTTGCTGCCAAGCGTACGTGGTTTTCCTGCGGCTACGAATTTTACGGATTCGCCGTGCCAACGATGCTGAACTTTTGTGAAAACGCGAAACTTTGATTTGCCGGGATGGCACCGTACCTCGCGTTCGAAATTTCCTCGGTATATTGTCCTTGGCCGCCAGAGCAGCCGGGTATCACGTCGCCGACGAATAACTGATTGTCGGCCGAATACTGAATTGTGCCGGCACCAGACGTAAATACGGTGCCCGCGCTGTTGTCCGGACCTACAATGTCCAACTCAAAGGCTGTGATCGGCGCCAGATTTTTGGTAGAACCGCCCTTCACCGATTTCATTTTCTTGTTAAGGCCGGCGAGTTTGGTCCCGCCGCTGTCGAAAACGGTGTAGTCGAATTCAGTAACGTTGCCGGTCGCGGTATCGTTTCCCAGCGAGATCTGAAACTGCGTGCCAGCCGGAATGGTGTAATTTTTGAATTTCATCATGTCGTACCAGGAATTGATCAACTGACCTTTCGCGCCGAAATTATTCACCCACCCTTGCAGACTGCTCCCTTCGAGTGAAATTCCATACTGCTGGAAGATGCATTTGAAATTCGGAGCAGAGTACGCGTTCAGTTGAAAACCGAACCCTTTTGTCGGCCCGGTCGTCCACCCCACAACCAGGTCTTGAGTAATGGTAATCGCTACCAGTACGTTAATCAGATTGGGACAAACGCCGGGATTCGACGGCGACGAGCCAGACAGAATCACGTTTTGATTACTACCGGTGCGGTCGATGTCGGCGGTCTGCCAAATATGAGAGAGCTTGTTGTCTGTGCCGACACAGAAGACCTCGGACCTTCCGTCGGCGTTACTAGCCCCCACGATCTGTTTGGCGTTCTGCGGGAATGAACCGCCTGCATTCCAGGAGTTTAGGGTTGCCGGCTGCGCCACGGAGGGCGCCGCTAATTGTTGTGCATAGTCGGCTTTATTTTTCATGCCGACATACAGCGCGTAGAGGAACCCGCTCTGATCCAATACCGAAGTGACCTGCTTCGCGCTGAGTTTGGCGATACGCGACTGGGGCGACCAATCGGCCGCGGATTCTTTATGCGGCGGCTTGATTACTGTGGTTTGGTAACCGTGAAATAGGTCGTTGTTGGTGCCGACGTAGAAGATCTCAAGCCGGCCGTCCGAGTTTTGGCTTAGAGACACTTGATTCGCCTTATTACCTTTGCCGAAGAGCGTTTGCCCGATCCACGAATTGGGATTGTTGGGTGCATTGGGAGTTGCCGTCGTTGGCAGAGTGGCGGGCATGGTTTGCCAATCGTGGTAAAGCGTTTTGTCCGTGCCGGTATAGAAAATCTCCAGCCGGCCGTCATCATTCACTCCTGCAGTGAGGGCCTTCGCCGTCCGTGCAAAGGAAGCAACTCCTGACCACGAATTCCATGTAGCCGGATCGTGAGTGTCGGGTATGGCCAGCTCCCAGATGTGATTCAGGTTGTTTTGTGGATCGATGAAAAACAGCTCAAGCCGGCCATCCTGATTCTGGGCCACGGCGAATTGCTTGGCTTCGATATTGGCCAACGATTGTTCAGCGAACCACGGGAGCTTCAACGTGGTCTGGTCGACGATGGTCTGCGGCTTGGTCTGAAAGTTATGCCAAAGATTGCCTTTTGAATCTGTGTAGAACAATTCGAGACGGCCGTCGATATTTTGGATGGCGGCGATCTGCGAAATTGTCCTGGTTGAAAGTTGGTCGAGCGGTGCCCAGAAGATTCCGTCCACCTGCGTTTGAAAGCTGTGACCGAGATGATTTTTGGTGTCGATAAAGAACAATTCGAGATGACCATCGATGTTTGCGACGACGGCAATTTGTTTCGCGCTGCCAATCAGGGGAATCGGCCCGAACCAACCTATGGGAGCTACTGCAGTCATGGTGTCGTCTCCTTTATTTCAAGGCGATTCACGATCTATAAAGGGCCCGATTGATAAGGTGACGATACACCTACGGCGCAACGGAGAGCAATGATATGCGCGGCGCCGGAATGCGGCCGACTGCTTGGCTTTTGCACTGGAACGAAAGTCGCTCGAACTTGGCGCCGTAACGAAGGCGAAGCTCGGGACTGTTGCGAACAGTCCAATGCGCTCATTGAGCCGTGTTAGGCGCGATTCTCAGGATTACTCCTCATAAATTCGCAAGTGTCTACAAACGGGCGTGCACTCCAGGATGGTCGACGGGCAGGCGTTCAAACCAAGCGGCCCCGTAAGCTTCAAGGACGGCGATCAAGTCTTCATCCTGGTTCGCAGACTGTAGTCTCTAAACCACTCACAGTCCAAATTGCCGACCGTGTAGATTCAAAGACTTGCGTCTGCCCTGGCAGTTGCCTTTTTTGACCGGCACTGATTTTCAACAAGTTACCAGTTAAGTTGGCCTGCGATGCTCGAAGACGCTAGTTCTGCGGTTCAGGTGCAAGTTGCGTGTGGGCGGAGGGAGAGAACTCGATTAGGCGACGGATCAGAACAATAAACCTATCGACACGACTTACGTTGTCGTCAGTTTGGAACTGACCAAGGTTCCCGCTGCGCAAGCTTCTTGACCGATCGTTGGATTTTGCGGGAATGATGCGCGGAGGCAATGTCGCCTCTAGGGTAGGATATTTGACCGCTAGAGCAGTGTCTCAATGTGAATTACAAGAAACACTCAGTCGGCCTGTCGTTTCCGAACAACTTTCTTGACGAGAAGTAACCCGTCGTCAAAGGTTGCATATGCCCGCCAAGCATTGCGCCCGACATTGAAACGCAAAACCCAGGAATGGGGAAGCGCTGGATTGAACAGCACTTTCATTTGACCACGATGCACAGCGTAAGTGAGCGCACTTTCGATCTTCTCTAAAGATACCCGTTCTCGCCTGAGTGAATCGAGGCTGGCCGGTGTCCACGCAACTGCATATCCGAGAGCGGGGGATGGAACAATTTGAGTCGTGCTCGCCAGGCGGGCATTTACATCCGCCTCGGATATCTCGCCAGTGCTGATCGCAGCCATGACGGTAAGCATCGCCTTTTCAAAGGCTCGTTTCTTCCTACCCCTGGAAACACGCCGTTTGACTTCTTCGACCTTCCCCTCAATGAAAGTGAGCCGTTCATGCAAGACAGGATCGGGATAAACAAGGTCCCTTTTCTGATTGTTACATGCTATGTGTGCGGGACCGAGGTTTTCAAGGCCCCAAATGTCGAAGTCTGGCCGCTCCAAGCGAACAAGGAGGGCGTTCAATTCGACCTTGCGACTGTCTTCCGCCATCTCCCTTGGCACCATATGGTCAATGGCGAACTCTTCGGTGATGGGTTCTCGACAAATTACGCAATTCCATTCGTGGGCTTCAATAATCGCCAAGCGATAAATGGGATCAGGGTGCTTATTCATGATCAGGACCGAGATTTCCGCTCAAAGCTGATGGAATACTTGTCGATGGTCATGTGGCTTGTCTTGATCTTTAATCGCTTCAGCGTGCTAGTAATTCGATTCCGGTCAGTGTCTTTGATGCGGGACCCTAAATATACGCGCGTCAGGCATGCGGCGTCCTGGTAGTATGCTTTGCCCAGCGGGGCGAACATCCGCCATTCCCGTTCGTAAAGCCACCTGTAATTTTTGTAGGAAAATATCATTTTTGCGACCTGACTGAGGTCCCTGTGAGTCGGGTAGACGGTGGGCTCAGCCTCGTTGTAGAACATGCGCACAAAAGTTACCTCGTCCGGAAGCGCTTTCAGCAATTTCGACAGGCTGTAAGAGATACAGATGCCTCTGAATTGATCCGCGTAATGCGCCCACATCAACTCGTGATTGTGCACCTCGCTGAACGAGCACATTCCTATATCAGACTTGTTATCCCTTATTGACTGTCTTACGGCACGGTAGTCGTCGCTCTCCCCACGGCAGTGTGAACTGGGAATTGAACGGGAAGCAGCTGCGTGTTCGTACCGGAGCATGGGACGACTTCGCGGACGCACCGGGCTATCGGGGGTACTCGGGCGAAGGAACGCGATTCCCAATTTTCCTTCCTTTTTGGGACAAGCGGGTGACCAGTGAGCCGTGGCTTACGCCTTGGCGAAAGGCTCATCGGCAGCTAACAAAAACGAAATACATAATCGTGTGGGGATTTTCGTTGCCCACCACGGATGTAAAGGCGAGGGAACTTTTCACGATTTCCATCCAGACCACGGCGCAAATAGGCGGTTGTGCGTGATTGATCCATCACAAGCTACGCGTGATCGCTGGCGTGAACTTCTCCCGAATGCGCAGTATTGGGAGTATGACGACATCAAAGCCTTCAAGTCGGCGACCCCCGCATGGTGGTGGAATGATTAGGTGATTAGGTGCAAGGGGCCTTTGTCCCCGCTCACCTGAAACTTCCTTACGAAATCGGTGCGTTGAACCATGCGATCACATAGGCCAGTGGCACTGGGAACCATTCCCCGTCTCCCTCCCGCATTTCAATTTCATCCTCCTCGGTCAGGTAGAACTCGCCCAGCTGGCGGTCTATGGCGATAGGCTCCCAGTCTCTCCCAGTGGGACGGGCACCGACCTCCACTTCCATTTGGTTGATGCGAAATTCAACCGTCAAGGAAGGATCTTCCCGCGGTATACCGTTTCGGTTTTCACGTTCCCGACGTTGTCGCGAGTAGAGATGGTCTGCGTAATGACCCGGTCGCCAGAGTAGATGGTGTTTGTGGTGATAACGCCCTCACCGGGCCGGATGATAACGTTGATCTCGCCGATCAACTTTCCCTGATTGTCCCGAATCTGCATATCGCTCTCGTGCATATAAGCTACGGAGAGCAATTGGTTTCCGGCTATTGCCTAACTCTGGATTCTGAACCAGTCTTTCACCAGCAGTTTGAACCGGGTGATCTCATCTTCATTCAGCGCGCAGCTGTGTGCGACAACGTTCCTGATTTTGTTGAACTGGGACAAGATGGTCTGCATGGCCTTTGGACTACGCAGCGTGTCCGAGAAGTCGGCCCAGTTGGCATTGAAGATGTCTATCAGCTCGCCAAAGTTCGTGTAATCGAGTGGGTCTTCCGAGCGGATAGACATCGTTGTATCGCGCTCTTCCTTCTGCTTGTCCTCAACGTTCTTCTGCACACCGGGCGGCACTTTGTCCTTCCACCAGTTGGCCCCGTGCTTCTCTGAAAGTCGCTCAGCGACCAGACGTCGGATGGAGTTCTCCAGCGCGTAGTAAATGGCATAGAAGTCGGCCATCTTGCGGGCTTCCTGCAGGATGTCGCTTTCAAACAGCTCCACGTCCACGATCTCGGCCTTCAAGATGGTCCGCTTGTGTTCAATCTGGATGCCTTTGTCCTCCAGCTTCATCAGCTCCGTTTCCAGTAAGAGGTTGTGCATGCCGAACAACTTGATGTCGTCGTGCAGGCTCATGACTCCCTCAGCAGATTCTCACGGAGACTCTTGAAGATGGCGTTGAACACCTCAATTTCCGTCGTGGCGGGCAGATTCAGATTGATTGTGTAGGACAGACGCAGCCGCCCGTTGCGTAGTTCCTCCTCCTCGCGCCGACGACCACCATTGCCCCCGGCCTCGCCGCCCTTGCCCGCTTCCTCCTCGGCTTCCCTCTTCTTTGCCGGAACACCTTCCCACTTTGCCAATTTGGCAAGGGCCAAGAATGTCCCCGCAACGTTGGGGATGTATGGATCGTCCTCCGCCGCCCCGGTTAGGTGGCGCAGTTTATCAATCAGCTGGTCCCTGTTCAGCTTCCATGCATATTCATTCGCTTGGAACAATGGCTTGTATGCGTCGCGCAATCGTTCCGCCATGACTGTCCCCGACAGCGAGTCGTCGCGGTAATCCTTGTATGCCTGCGTGGGCACGTTAGCTGGGTCAAGGAATCCCAGTTTCTTCAGCATCGGGATCAACGCCCGGTAACTGGACGATTTCATATCCAGCGCGGTGTTCAGGAAGTCCACTGTGAATTTGGGAGGAACGGAAGCGGACTTGATCTTCTCAAACAACGTGGGAATGCCATTGTAGGCATTCACATAGGGCGGGTATTCTGCCATTGCCAAGCTCCTTGTACAGACCTTGTGGCTATTGGCAATGTTAGCACAGCGTGCCAGCTACTTGGAAATGGACAAATCTCGTCTGGGCGTCGGGAAACCGCCGTTTCGGACTCGTGCTGAAACACCCAATGCTTCGTCCACGGGACAAGGAAATTGCGGCAGGAATAGACCTTGAACACCGGGCGGCTTGAGCAGAAATCGCACTCATCGCCGCCCTGCGACACTAACACAAAGGTGCTCATTGCCGCACTATTTCCCCGCTACAAGAGCAGCCTTCTTAGGCTTCCTTCTTAGCTACCAGACTGGTTTTCGCAGGCTTCTTGAGCAGTTCGGGAAATCTGCGAGCAACCTCCTCGGCCGACTTCATTCCGACTGCTTTGGCCCGCGCAACCCAAGTCCACGCGATCCCCGCTTTGCCGAACACGTGGATGACCTGTTCCTTCGTTGGCCTTCCCGCAAGTTTGAACAGCCGCAGGCCCTCGGCGCGGGCCTTGCCAGCAGCCGTTTGCTGCGGCGCAGTTTTCTTCTGCGCTTTCGCTTTGCGGGTCTTGGGTGTTGACCGAGTTTTCCTCGTCTTTTTCATTTGCCTCTCCTGTCACCGTGGTGACTCGCGAACCATAATTGGTTCTCTAGAGAGAAGCTACCCAGAACATATCGTGAAACGATATTGATGGCCTCGGGCGCAGTCTCGGATTGTTCGGCTCTCCGCGCTGAGGCTCCCGGAGAGGGACTGGCTGTGATTTCTGATGGTAAGGCTGGTCGCAGGCCTGTCTTGGCCGTAGGCGGCTCTCTCGTGCCTCTCGCAGCCATTCTCGCTTCTCGCTCATCCATCGACCGACATTAGACGCGGACAGTGTTAGCTCGGCTTTGTATAATCCTGTGGAACATGCCGAGAATAGGCTCTTGCGGACTGTGTCGCGCTACTGCCCCGCTGCAGGAGAGTCACCTGCTTCCACGCGCAATCTACCGCGATTTGCGGACGCCCGACCTCGCCGACCCAAATCCGATCAGGATACTGAGGGGGAAAACAGATATTTCGCAGGCCCAAGTGACTGCCCAACTCCTCTGTGGTGAATGTGAACAACGTTTCAACAAAGGAGGGGAACGTTACGTTCTTCGAAATGCGTTTCGAGGACCGGGGAGGTTCGGGTTCTTCGACTTGCTCCGCAATGCCACACCGCTGCCACAATACCCCAGTCGTACCGTGTACTCAGGCTTGTCAGTGCCGGGGTTAGAAATGGATCGCTTGGTCTATTTCGGTGCCAGTGTTTTCTGGCGTGGTTCAGCAACGAAATTTAGAAACACCGGACGACGGGAGCTTTGGTTTCCCTTGGGAGATACGAGGAGGATTTTCGTAAATTTCTGTTGGGCCTGTCGGAATTTCCTGAGCACGCCGCAATCTGGATAGCACTGTCGAACACGCCTTCTCCTGCTCCCGCGATGAACTTTCCCGGCTCGCAGAGGGGGGAGTCATACCATCAGCATTGCTTCAAGATTCCGGGTGTTTCATCCACCCTGTTTGTGGGTAACCGACTCACGGACCGGATTAGGAAGTGCTGCGCTGCTCGATCACCCGAGCGGATCATCTTCTTCACGGATATTGACAGCCTAATCCGCAGCGACCACCGACGACTGTTCTCCAAGTCGCCCGCCACGCCGAAGCTTCAGCGGCTTGTTGATTTAACAGTTGGAAAGCAGAAGGCGTGAGACTCTCCCGGTTACTTCTCCAAATCACTTTCCAGCGGGCCAACGGTCACAAATCGCCTTCATGATTTCTCCGGCCCACCGCACCGCGTCCGAGATTGCGCTGACGTCGCCGGAACTCTCTTTCCGCCGTCAAACTGCGCGAGCTTGCGGGCAGCAGGATACTCGCCGAAGGCGAAAAGCGCGTCAACTTGTAAGCAACTGTGAAACGAGTTTCTCAGACATTTGATATATCTTGGCTTTATTGCCTACCGGGGTAACGTCTTTCACCAAGTTATGCTCTTCAAGCAAATCAAGTTGGCTCATAATCGTCGGGTGAACATCCTCGTAATAGACGAATCGCGGCTTCGAACTGCCACCGAGCATTACGCGCTGGTTCGGGAGCACAAAGAACTCTCGCACCGTAGCGCCATCTGGACTCTGCAGGTCTTTTCGCATTTCACTCATCAATGCAGGCATCGAACCAATCAATTCTTCAATAGGATTGACTTGAAGTTTAGGCAAAGTTGCTTTGAATTCGCTGCTCGCGAAGAACGTCTTCAGCGCCTCTCCCAATATCTTCTCCAAATTGTTACGCTCTGCTTCACGATGCTCATCCTTCGCGCCTGCTGGCAAGTTGTAGGTGATTGGAAATCGCAAGTGCGCCATGTCAAAAGGCATCGACTCCCGCGTTGGCTCTCCAAACGCTGTATTCATCACAGTGAGCATTCGTGAGAGGCCGAGCGATTTTAATGCCCAGCCATACTCGATCAATACGTTGGGATTGGGTGTGGGGCGGCCATCGGGACGCTTGCCAATGAAGGTGAGGTCTGCGAGGAAAATCGTCGCGTAATCGATCTTCTTTAGAATGGTATCAACAATTGCCGGGGAGCCAGGTACGTCCAGCGTGTCTTTATCCATTTCCAGTTCTTCACGGATTGCCTCTTCGACCTCGGTGTCACTAGCGAGTTTCTTTATGGCATTCTTAAGTGCCTTCTCGATGAAATTCCGACCTTCTCTGGTTGGCGTGTCAGTTTGCCAAGAAAAGAACACCGTTGTTCTCATGCTGGACATTGTATGCTGCAGCGATTCAACAGCACGCGCTTGCGGCCTTCGTCCACAGTTCAAGGGGGTTATTAGTTTCGCTTTTCGTTCGCCACAGAAGCACCTCTGTGCGCTGGCGCTACCTGCGAGTTCTACCCGTGATCTCTACCTGTGATAAGGGTAAAACACGCTGGAAGGCGCTCTTGTAAACGCTGTAAGTTGTTGTATTTGGTGTCCGTGGTAGGTTGACACTGTGGAGATGCGCTCGGCAGGCTTACATTGTTTCAGAGCGCTTCCTCCTTGCGGAGAGGGACTGTCGACTTCCGATCTCGTGTTTCAATTGACGCAAGAAGGTCCGCAGGAACGCAGTACGTCGCTGGCCCTCAGCACGGGCTGCCGCTGTGTGAAGTGTGCTGCTGACTCTTAGCAACTTCACTGCGAAATGGTCTAGAGCAAACCGGCGATCGTCCGGCTGGCGGCATACGGCAAACGGATCTTCCCAATCGTAAAACTTCTGCCGCAACATGGAACTCACCGCAAAGCACCGAGCAATGCCGATTGCACCGAGCGCATCCAAGCGATCTGCATCTTGCACGACTTTTGCCTCGATCGTCTGTGGCTCGATCTTGGCGCTGAAGCTGTGCGCCACAATACAGTGATGAATACCACTAATAAGAGTACGGGGATAGCCACTTATTCGAAGAAACTCAGTCGCTGCTCTCGCTGAATGCGCTGCCAACTTTGGGCGGTCTCTGTATTTCTTGGGTGTTACCGCCAAATCGTGCAACCAAGCTGCTGGGATGACAATCTCCAGTTGTGCTCCTTCGATATTGGCCAAGCGCTTGGCTGTGCGAACAACTCGCTCTACATGTGCAAGGTCATGGGCAGGATCAGGTGTCTCGATCTCGCCAATTTTTGTGCGAAATGTTTGCTCCCATGCTACAAGGTCAACTTTAGCCATTTCAATATCCTGATACTTTCTTCTCTTGAGTTTCCCTTTTTCCGCGAGCGTCGCTAGAGATCGCACGTGTTCGGCTCGACACCCGCACAGGCGGCAGTAATTGCCGCACGAAGTGGCGTATGGGTTGAACTCGTCATCCGAAACCCCTGAGAGGGAGGCACCGCAGAGGGCGCATTGTTTCGCTGACTACTGCCAGTACCAACTCTCGGGGAAATAAAAGGCTTTATCGTTGCAGGATGCGCTCGTCGAGAAAACTTCGGAATGAGTGGGAAGCCACTTCTTTGCCACTGTTATCTGCAAGTCATCAGTGAGGCTAATGATGCCAGGCTTATGTTCTTTTGACGCGAGTTCTCTCATGCAAACAAACAGTTCGGAGCATGTGCAGTCTAGTATGGCGCCTTGAAGCGGCATATCCAAGAAATCTATGGGAGTTCCGTAATCGAGGACGTAGAACCACCTGCCGTTTTTCTTCACCCTGTATTTCTGAATCGCGCAGCGTCCCGGACGTCCCGCTGCGACCTCCTCAATATCACAAAGACGGCCAAATCCGTCCAGGTCAAACTCTATGTTCTTGGACGACGCGCTGCATAAGATAATCCCATTCCTTAGATCATCGATATCAGCCGTACGAATGGATCTCCGTCCGGAACAACCCATCACAATATCCACTTCGGCGAGTAATTGCGCCAGAGGCATCGGGAAATAACCCTGAGCGTAAGCGAGCATGTCAACTACAGGGTTGATGTCGTAGATTGACACGATCGCGTGTCGCCCGGCGAAAGCAGCGGCTGCCGACTTGCCGATATGCCCCCAACCCACAACCCCGCACCGTACTCCCTCCAGAATAGATGCCATTTGACTTCGCATCACTTTTTCGAGACTATAAACGCAAGCATCACCAATCAAAGCGTCCTCGACATGTTTAAGAGCAGTATCTGCCATCGAGATAACAGGAACAGCCAACGGCTTTTTCGATGCCGCCGCTTGGTACCTCCATAGCCCATTTGCCGTGTCCTCGACGCACCCCCGGAACGTTTTGTAGGCCCCTAACTCGTGAGTCCACTCAGCGAAATATCCGCCCACTTCTTGAACTACAATCGGGTGAGACTCTGCCTTTAGCTTTTCCGCGACGAGCCTCCAAACATCATTAAGCATTTCGTCGATGTCTTTGGGTATATAGACCGAATACTTCTTCGACTTGAGCAGATCCACTGTCTTGGGATCAGCGGAATAGCAGATCGCGATAATCAAGTCTACTGGATAGACAGAGTTTACTCGGTCGATGTACTCAACGGTTGTTGGCAAGACGTGTTGCAGAATTATGGAATGTGCCTTCGTAGTATTGGCGGTTTCCCCGGCCAATTCCTTGAGGACAAGAAGATGACCTTCGATATCTATGCCCTTTTCGATGTTCTTTGAGTGCGTGGGTGGCAAACCTTTGCGCATTTCATGAAACGGGTTCACTGTCATGAGGAGTCTCCTTCAGAGCTCGTGTGAACACGACTTGCAGGAATTTTTCACTCTGCATTGCGGCCAGCCCAGCCTCGCTCGCAGCTCATGCCTGATCGGAAGGCACATTACGGCAATATAGGGAACTTACGGTCGAAGGCATCATCCTTCATCAGCGCGTCGATGGATAAGAACATATGGTCACCGGGAACAATTTCACCACTCCCAAATGGTCCTCCCGGACCCGCGGGGAACACCAAGAAAGCCTCCACTTCGTAACCTCGCGCATGTTCAAATTCTTCACTCATACCGAAACTGAACTTTGGTTCGAGCGATTGGAGACCCACCACAGCTGTGGCTTTCTTCACAATCCAATGCAGGTCCCGATGCACGGTGTAGGGTCCCGACGCGGGGTCGGGTGCGGGTGGAAGTTCGATCGTCTCTGGGTCCAAGACAACACCACGTTTCGAGAGTAGTTCGCGAAGTTTATTCTTTTGGGTTCTGAATTCGGGATCATTTTTGGCGAATGTCATTGGATAGCTCAGGTAGAAGACGGGTACAAGTTTTCTGGTGCAGAGGGTAAATAGCGACGCTGGGGATTCTCCTCGACTCATCACGATGTGGCGAATATCATTTCCCACGAATGCAGCCCAATCCTCGCTGACACTAACCTCCTCGTTGAGCCAATCGAGGATCTTCCCCTGATTCATCGCGCCCGTCCTCACTTGCTGAAGTAATTCCTGAGAAAAGCTTGATAATTCCGATCCCTCCCCGGCTATTTTGCCGATTCGTTGCAAAATCAACCACTCTGCGTCGATAAGGGTGACAACTTGGTCCGGCGAAATCTTAGCGGCGAGTTGAGCGAAGTCTTTAAACTTAAAATTGACGTACTGCCATTCGTAACTGGCCGGTAGCCGAAAAGCTACATTGAAGTTACGCTCCTTGAGATTTGTAATCAGCTCTTTTGCTCGGTCATATACCGCCGACCTGATTGCTTGTTGCTCATACTCCGGCAACGTAACAAACCTGTAGAAATCCTGCCTAGTCTCAATAAAGAGCAGCTTTGAGAACTGGATCACAGCAAGTTTGTCTTTCTCCGTTGACATCTTGGCTGCTTCCTCAAGATACTCACTTACTCGGAGACCGACGATCGGTCCGGATACTAAGGTGACCATTGGCATGATGTCCGATTTCCCCGAGCCAGATGTGCGTCTTTGGGCGTCGGTGCTCGGTCGTTCGGGCGCTCGGCAAGTAATTTTAGGTTGTCGTCGTTTCTTCATCCCAACCTTCATGATTTTCCCTGGCCCTTTATTCGCTCCGCCAAGCTTCGTACGCGCGCGATGGAAATGCGCTTCGATGCACGAGCGCTCCCCGCTGAGGCTCCATATGGGCTGACAGCCACCTCCGACGCGGCATCCCTGCACATAATGACATTCAATGATCTTAGCGTTGCGAGTTGAGCGGCGTGGTTAGGTTGGATAGATCCTGCGAGCCAGGTTTCGGGACCCCTGTAATCGCAGTACTCAGTAAATGTCTGGAGCTGGTTCAGTGTACACGTGCCGACTAGCGACACAGCATCGCCTGAGGTTACATTGGACTGGTCGATCAGCAGACAGATCTTAGCAACCTTAGCCTGGATGGGAGTGTCGATCAGCACTCCGTCAGCGCCCCCATCTGTCAAGCAATCGACCCAGAACTTGAGACGATCGTCCATGGTCTTGGGAAGTCCAAGTGCTGCTGGATTTGACGGTTCGATCAAAGAGACACGGGCATGATCAGACTTACTATTCATCATCTTGGATACTTCCTCTGGCGTGAAGTAGTCATTCAGGTTAATGTCTCCATGGATATCAAAAAAAAATTCGCCAAGTTTCAGCAGCTCGGCTATGACCGATTTGTCGACCCGCCTTTGCTCCCATACCTCTCGGTTCAGCTCTAGGCAGCTGGCCACAACGAGATGATGCTGAAACTGCCGACTGTTTCGGATCGCTGATTTGACAGCGGATACGTAACTCTTTACGTCCTCGGGCCTCAGACCGTCGACTTCAAATTTGATAATATTCGGCCGAGCATCGCCAACATCCATCGCCGCGGCTAGCCCCAGGGACTCCTGCGCCGCTTTGGCCTGAATTTCGAAAAGGGAACGCATCGTCGCCCGATCTTGCCCAGCCCTTTTTAGCACTTGCGGAATTCCGATGTTGGCACTCGTCGGAATCGAAGATTGGGACGCCTGGCGAACGGCATAGGCGATATCGGTCACCACCCGAGGCTCAAACATTCCGATCTCTGCTCGCGGGTCCTCACAGTCGATGATATCTGCGCCACCGGCCACCGCCGCGCGCACCTCTCCCGCATCAAATACGCTGATAGCTAGCCGCGGCACTTTTTGGATACTCGCTCGCATTTTGCATCACCTAACCACGAAGCCACGGCGAAAAGCAACTCAAGGGTTCCAACTGTTTATCCTCCGGGGGTACATGTAGTACGTGGGCCCCACGTCAGACCACTGCAACAACTGCGCTGCGTTGAAGGCATCGACCGCCCTCGCCTCGTGCAAAAGCAATTCGATATTTCTTGCAATCGGTTTCGGCATCGTTTGCCATGCGGCGGATGTTTGAGTGGTGAATCCTGCAGAGATCATGGCTTTCAGTTGTTTGGGATGACCGTACTCACGACGTCCGCGCGCAACGGTTGCGGCAAACAAATCACCAGCAATGTTGCAGAGTTGCAGGTACGCCTTTAGCAGAGAAACTGAGAGCTGGGAGGCCGGATTCAAATCTCGAGTGGTGCACCAGTGTTCCCACACTCGACCCCCTTGCCCCGTGGAACCAACTGCCTGGTCGTAGTTTTGTCTCTGCCATCCCCCGAAACGGGAAGCTGAATCTTGCACACCTCGGGCGCTAATGTGCCCCTCGGAAGTGCCTTCGATGAAGCCCAGGAGCTTAGAATTTTGAAGTAGTTGTGTCGCTTCTGCGGAATCGAGTCGAACCGTCTGTGTCGCGGCCTGCTCCGCGTGCGTCAGTGTCGCCTGATAGGTGTCATCTTGGCTGTCGTGTGATATTTCCAACCACAGTTGGCGCCCGTTAGCGGCTCTTTTCACGCAGCCGGCGGCGACCAGATGGCACGCAATGTGCCATGCCTCTCCATTTCGAACACCCGGACCCAAGTCCCCACCTGAGACCAGTGTCCGATCACTCCACATTCGGCGCAATGCGCCGATATTGTCGTCGCTGGCGAGTAGCACACCGGCACCGTTGACTTGAAATTCAAACACCCCGCGAGTCGCATGTATTGGCATTTGGGGAGACCTCCGCTTCGTCTGGATTTCCGATTAGCCTAGTTCCTTTAGTTATGAGCCTCTCCGATCTACGATACTGAGCGCGCGTCCTCATGCCTCGGGTATGAGCGGCGGCCCGCGCGTTTCATTTCGTAATGCGCGGTGGATGCGCGTGTCGGCAGATCAGAGATGGAGTCCTGACGGTCAGCCGAGTCACCAGTCAGGGGAGCGTTTGGCTACAATCTTCACTATCATGCTGTGAAGCCCGGCGAACCCACCGTACTCACCCGCGATCTCGGTGGCAACCCATGATGCAGAAGCGTCTCGGACGCCACCTTCACCAAGCTCTGCAGCAAGCCGCTGAAAAGCATCGTCCAACGCTTCCTGCAGATTGCCGGCCGTCGACTTCCCTTCATACTCGCGCTCTACGCTCACGACGCCTGCCTCTCTGGGCGAACTCCTTCGCACCAATTCTCAGTTCGCGCCCGTCTTATGTTTAGGCTGGCCGAAGACGGCAGCTTCGCTAGAAACTCCCGCCCGGGCACCCAAAATCTAGTTCCCACCCAACGGTGCTTAGTGGGCAGAGGTAATCGTAAACTTAGCGACGGCCTGCTTGTTTCCTGTGGGAACAAAGGTCGCCACGGCACGATAGTTTCCGTCCTTCACTTCACCGGCCTTGAAACTCCAAATTACATTCCCCTCCGGTCTCCAAGTATGAACCGCGGGAACCGAAACCTTCGTTACGATGTTGCTGAAGATGTGACCTGTGGACCATCTCCAAACTGACGTCTCCTTGTCGCCCTGGACAAAAAATACCTCTACATCGAACGTCTTGGAGGTTGGAGCGGTCCCGCTAAAATCTGACCTCATTGGATTCGTAACAGTAAACAAGAACTCTTCCTGGTACGATTTTGCATTGGGATCAATGCTCGGCATTCGATCCACAGTCAAATCTCCAGGTTTGGCTTCGAGACTATATTTCAAGTAATCTACTCGCTGTGTAACCATAGCTAAACATACCCCCATGCAAAGAAGTGGAAGAACGATCCGACGGTTGCCGGTGGTCTTGTGTGCGCGAACCATACGATCCCTTTCTGTCAGTGGACTACCTGGGGTTTCCTATCTATCCACGGGCTGCGGAGTCATTGGCTTGCGGACCAGCCGTTCTCTCCCGGCTTCTTGCCGATTTCTTATCGGCCTTTTCGGGGTGCCAACTTCTCTCTACTCAGGATGATCGAGCTAGTCTTGGGCGACCCATTGGCCCCGCTTACAAAGCAATCCTTTCCTTGCGATCTGATTCCCCTGTGCTTTGGTTCCTCGCCTCTGAGGGTGCTGCGTCCCGCGGTGGGAGTTGCTCTTCGGGGAGGCGGGAGCCGTTACAATCCAGTATTTTCTGTACTAGTTTGCCGGAATGTCAGTGATCCGGGTCACCTAGTCGTTCCGCGGAGCTTCAGAGTTTCTTCAAGTTTCATCGTGCACCCCACGAGTACTCGTCACCGCGTCGATCAGCGGCGATGCTGTCATTAGAAAAACATTCGAGAAATGTCTTCCAAATCCCAAACAACGGTTTCGCGGACCGTTGCTCCGACGAAACAGCGTATAGCACTGGAACCGAATCTGTCGCAGAAGCTCTGGAAGTTCTTGTAAATCAGTACGATGCGCTACGAGGTCCGCTGACCTTTCGGGTTGTGAAAGGGCTCAAATTTTCAGCAGTTGGGATAGTTGGGATAACACCGGGATAAGAGAGCCGCCCAATTACTCGCCTGAACCGACAAGCGGATTCTTCCTAACTCCAATGCTGACAAGAATCTGGCGGAGAGGGGGGGATTACAAAAGGCCAGATTCAAAAAGCCAACAAAACTGAGGAAGTCCTTGTTTTTCCTTCCACTTGAGCGACGGAGACTTTAGTACACTCTCCCCCACTTTCGTCTCCAATCGCACCGAAGTATGCCAAAAACGGTAACAAAACGGTAACAAAATTTTGGCGGAGAGTGGGGACTCCAGAGCCGAATGCTCTGCCACCTTCAATCACGAGCGTGCCTATGAACCGAGGGACAGCTCCATGATGACGGCCGACTCTTCAGGGTCACGATAGTACAATTCTATCCCGAAATCCCTCTGGAGCTGGAGACCGTGAGGCTAAAGATGAAAGGCGTCAAGATAACGCGGAAACAAAAGAGTGATGATCACCAAAACGATGACGGCAAGACGTTTTACATCCGGCATGATCGATTCTTCACGTTGCTCGGCTCGTTCCTGATCTTCGCAACCTTCATAACGAAAGAGGCTATCGGGGAGAATCTGAAAGACCTAGTGTCCAGGATGGATACAGCCGAGAACCTTTTCGTCATTCGTGAGGACTTGGCATTTAGTTTGAACAACGCCAAACCGTGGTCCCCACTCCTGAACGGTGAGAACCCAACAAATGAGCAAAAAATGGACGCGAGCAACCTCTCGCAGTTGCAGACAGAACCGCTCCTTGAGATTGCGCGTCAACTTGCTAAGTCTCTACCTGATGAAAAAACATTCAGTGACCGCGCGGACGAGATAGAATCAGATTTGTCCGATCTTCCCCGATTGAAAGCTCCGCCCCCGGGATCGCCACCGCAGAAGGATTATGATACCGCAGTCAACAACTTATATAACGCAAGCAACGACGTGTTTACTCGCGCTTCCGGTCTGCGACATGAAGTCTTCGAACAAGCCAAGCAGTTGAAACAAAAACGTGAGATTCGCTACGGTATAGCCAAGTGGAGCAGCTACTTCCTGTTCGCCCTTGGTTGGGGCCTGACTTTCTACGGCCAGCTATCTGGCAAGGAAGAGGCCGCCGGAAAGCCGGCATAAAACCTTGCTTTCTCAGATCGGCGCTTATGCCACTCAAGCCGACAATTTTTACGATGCGCTTCGGTGGTGGCGACGATGCGGCCCTGCTTAGTATTTCAGAAGGGCAGAAACGCGCTTTCTTGCGCACCAGAATGTTTGACCGTGAAGCATGAGGATCTCCGTTTTGTTCCGACGTGGGAGTGCGGCGGTTCATCTGGCCAGCATGAGCAGCATGAGGCGATACCTTGCAGTCGGCGAAAGAAAGGGCCAGAATGAGCTCACCGAGAATGCCAGAAGGCAGACGGAGCCCTTAGCAGCGCAGAACAGCACGCGGAAGTTGCCGATGATGGCTGCAGTAATGGTGTAAAGCATTACTCGGGCTCGCCCGTCTTTTTTTATCTACCTAGTGATCGCCGTGGATTGGGCACGGACCGAGGCGACTCGATGAAACGTGGCACATTCCAGTTCGAAGTCACTGCAAGCGGAACCCTGCTTAACAATGCACGAAACGTCGAGCTCATTCGAAAACTCTGGCTGGATCGCTCAATGATCCAGGGATACTATCTTGGCCCGGGTGATGCCGGTGATTTCGACTATGGCGCCTGGCACGTAGCTTGTCATGTTGTCGCGGCCGGAGGTGTTATGAAGTCGGCCGGTCAGAAGCTTTTGTGGCTTGAGATCTCACACAATCCTATCGCGGATGACTACTACGCCAGCATATCAATCAGAAGTCAGGATGGACTTCAAACATACAGGTTGGATTCTGCAGAGGGACGCCGGGCCGTGGATGGCGCCACACTTCTGGGTTTTGTTGAAGGCAACTCTACGGGTCGGACTTCGGTCCGTGGTGCTAACGATTCGCCTGGGCTGTTTAACCTCTGGCGCCGGCAGGATTTCGATCAGCCTGTGAACAGCACGGCGGATGGCGGAAAGGTCTGGGAGCATTGGTGCACGCTTCGAGATATTCGGCCAACTTCAAGAATTGCAACAACGGTGCTAACTGCCTATTTATCACTAATCTCCATCCTTGGTGATCAATTTGCTCCCACAGTTGCGAGAGGGCGTCGCGAATATTGTCATCCGGACCAATTGCATGGTTTGGTAGTCTCGGGATTTACAACTAAGATCTCGGCACTCTGGGACACGAAGCCGTTAGAGATTCCTCCCGCAGCCGAACGGCTATTCTTAGAGGCAGAGCCAGGCAAGTCACTCGAGGCTACTGAGAAGCTCGACTGGTCAAAGCCACCCTGCTACTACATGTTCTCCCGTCGCATAGCAAGTTGGAGTGGTGCTGACGCTGTCAAGCAGGATCTTGACGATATTTGACTGTTCGCGAAGATGGAGTTGGCAGTCTCCTCGTTCGCGTTTCCGGCGAGACTTGGGCGAGAAATTCTAATACCACAATGGCTCACTTCAAGAACATTCCAGGAGTCCGAAGGAAAACAAAATTCAAGGCCGTAGTCTGAGTCAATGTGATTGGAGGCGGCTCGTCCGGGCACAGAATCCGTTGAGCATCGAGATTGGCAATCACACGAACCGTGGCCCCCAGTTCTTCCCAGCCTGGAACTGATTCCTTAACCGCTGTGCTGGCATGAGTCCAAATCACCACATACCTGTCCGCTGGCATCACCACGCATTGGTCAAAGCGCGAAGCGCTCAATCGCGGAATGGATTTTTCGGCAGCGATGCGAATTGCTTGACGGAATTCGAAAGGAGTCACAGATTCACTTGCTGGTGCCCCAACGAACACTCGCGTCACTCCAAGTTGCCAATCCGTCGCGCAATTGAAAAGGTAGTACGGATCCGTTGCGATCGTTGGGAGGTCGTTTATGAAAACGGGAAATGACGCTCCGCTGCGGCTCAGATCAAAAACCCCACCGTGCATTTGATTGTAAACACGCCCGCGAAGGGTTTGATTCATAATGTGCTGCCACACCTCTTGGGAGGGATAGGCTATGATTGCAAACTCGTTAAGCACCTCTGCATTCTGCTCTCCCACGACGACTCCTGGCAGGTAGGCCGCCAGTCCCAACGGCGCAAGCATATACGGGGCGCCTGGCATAGAGGTTTGTCCTAAAACGCGCAGGTACTGATCCTCACTTAGAGTTTGATTGCGAAAGCCGTGAAATACACGAAGTGCACTTGGCGGCACGGCATATGAGATTGTTCCCTCCACTTTCCCTCCCTGGGCAAGATCCTTGCTGAGCTGCGCTGCTTGGCGTCGCGCAATTACGGCAATCGTGAAATGAAGATTCGGCTGGCTACGTGCTTGAGTAAAACAAAAAAAGCTGTGTGTCATTCGCTTGAACTGGCACAATGTGCGTTGCGCCGGGCATCGCGTCAACGGAAGCCACTTCTGTCCATCCCACGCAGTTCGAATGGATGCGATACAGAGTGGTCTCTCCAGATTTCTTGTACGCCAAAAAGTGCGGGTCCCCTCCGGCGAGCGAGAACGGGGATACGATATCAAGTAATTGTGCGTCCTTTAGGTTCATATAGCTGCAAACTTCATGCGTCCCTTTACTAAAATCATCAAATATATGATCGATATTGACATTGGGTCGCCAGATGTTCGTTTTGAGAAAAAAGTTCTCGCCGCCGAGTTGAAAGAACGAAAACCGAGTCCAGCCTTTGGCCCACATATGAGACCATACATTGATGCTCACGAGTGGAGGCAATCCGTCGGTCGAGGTGGCGGTCACAGCCAAATTATACAGAGCAACTGCTCCTGTCTTGCCGTTGTAGCCTATGTAGTAGACCGCGCCCTGGTACACCAAAGGGTGGACCATGGTGAATCCGGAAGTAATCCCAGGCTCATGCGCGCGACTGAAGTAATAAGGTTTCCCTAAAGAGAGACTAGGGCCGATCGGGAAAAACGCAAATTGCCCAGTCTTCTCGCGGTAGGAAAGAACGTGAGGTTGATTGCCAAGCACGAACGGTTCCAGAGTATCCCATTGGCTCTCAAAATTGAGAGTTGTAGACTGTGGTAAGACCTGCGAGCTTTTTGCCTCTATTTGAAATGCTGATCCTCCTCCGCTCTCTCTATTGTATCCAACCACGAACGAGGCCGATTTCTCGTAGAATACAAATACGCTTGTGTATCCCTCATCAAGCGGCTTAGAACTGTTCTGCGACCACTCCTCTTTCAGTGCCAACTGGTTCCCTTTCCCGGTGAGCACTGCCGAGAAAATGGCGCATCTTTGCTTCATCTTGTTGGAACTCTCACTTTGCCTAGAGAACGTCCGGCCGATGCCGTGCGCGCTATTGCGTGCATGAGGATGCCAAAGTCGGCGTCGCACCAGATTCGCGCCCATACGTGCTGCGCTTTAGATTAGTGAGAACGCCCACGAAAGTACGCCTCTAGAATTGAAGGCCGCGAATAGCAGCCCAAACAGCAATTGAACTGTTTACACTCGTCCAATAGCCATATTTCTTGTAATAGAAAATGGCCTCCTTTATTTGATCCTTTTTGCTTTGCTTCGCATCAATCTGTGGATCCGACGCATTGCGAACCACGAGCCACTTCGGCACGATTGGCTTCACCGCTTGAAGGCTCTGTAGCTGCTTAAAATCCCACGGTGGCTGTCCAATAGGTTTTTCTAAGTATTTGGCGACCATGCCCAGAAATGCGTCGCCCATCTCAACGCCACAACCAACTCCACCCAAATAGTTTCCATTTTTCCCCCTTGAGGTTCCAAATTCGAAGCCATCTGCCGTCAGGATGGGGAAATATTTTGTATAACTATGCGGATTCCCGTCAAACCAAATAAGAGGGGTCCGCTTGACCATCTTCGCATCAAGCTGACCCTTAAACTGGGCCAGCAACGGGACAGTGGCGGCAAGCTGTGTTTGACTTAGGGGGCTAAGGGAAGTGCAGATGTATTTCTTGTTCTGGAATGGAGCCACTTTGAATGCCTTCGACAGACGAAACTGAGCAGCTCTCGTCACCATGACATCACCTAGAGCTGTCCGCGAGAGTGTTGCGCCACAAGTTCCTGCGGTAATCATAAGTTTCGGACGGACTTCCTTGATTATCTGTACAAATAAATCTGCAACAGGAACTGTACGATAACTCTTCTTATTTCTGATCCAATCCCGATTCATGTGCAGTTCTGACTTGAAGCAAAGCACTTTAACATCCCGCTTGAGATGGTCATTGTAAATTGTGGTCAAGCAATAGCTGCCCAGCCGGTTTGCCTTAATCGCTGGAGCAATCTTTCTAAGATTTGGCTTGTAGTCACTGTCGAAATTGGTGGGTCGGTAGGGGTACCAGGGCTTGGTGTTTCTTGGAGGTTTCTTCTTACCTCTTACATCCCGGTATCCAGGAGTCAAGACATCACCGAGAGCGAAGCCCTCCGCCACGGTCCAGGTAACGACAACTACATCGGCCGCTGGCAGCGGCGAAGTTTGCTTTCGATTTGTTAGGGCAACCGGCTTGGGGGCGAGAGACTTGGCGCCTCTCTTGGGCCAAGGAATTGGCTCCTTCAATGCCTGAATTTCTGGCAATTCATCGAGCTTGTATGGAGGCTCATAGTCTATGATCTCTTCAGCTAGCTTGCGCTGTTCCCTTGGTGAACTGTTCATTTGGTCCTCCTCTCAAGCTCGACCTGCACGCGCGAGGGTTACGGGCAGAGCCTAGCTCAGCAGTGCTTGTCCGTGCAAGTTATTTTCGCCGCAAGGCGTTTAGACAGTCGGACCGTACATGATCTTGTAACAGAAACACCATTGTGATTTAATTCGACAGGGAAACGCTCCAGGTCAACCACTACGAGCCGGCACATGACACTAAGAGCTGAAATGCAAAAAACAGTTAAGTCCGCAGTGCAAAAGCCTAATCGCCAGAGTGAAGGATTTTTGGAAAATATTTTAGATGCTATAACCGCTCCTCAACTCGAGTCTTTGGCGGTTCAGAGGGAATCTGACGTCGGGCACCTGGGCACTGTCTTCGTGCAGCCGAATATTGTTGGTGTGGGGATTGCAGGAAAAATAAGCCAAAGGAAAAATAAAAATGTTGAAGATGCTATAACCACTCCTCAGCTCAAGTCTTCGACGGTTCAGAGGCAATCTGACGTCGGGCACCTGCGCACTGTTTTCGTCCAGCCGAATATTGTTGGTGTGGGGATTGCAGAAAAAATAAGCCATGGGAAAAATACGGGAAAACTTTCAGTGACATTTTACGTCGAAAAAAAGATCCCTTTGAACAAATTGGTTCAGTCCTCCGTAATTCCGGCAACAATTCCCACAGCTCTTAGTGGAAGAAGTGAGCTGCTCACCGATGTGGTGGAGCTCGGTAAGATCGTGCTGCAAAGTGGGGGGCCTTTTGTGCAAAGAACCCCCATTCAACCGGGAAACAGTGTCGGACACTTCAAGGCGACCGCAGGCACGCTGGGTGCAATTGTACGGCGGGGCAGAAGGAAAATGATTCTGAGCAATTCGCACGTATTGGCACTCTCAGGAAAGGCAAAAAAAGGCGACCACATTATTTATCCCGGCAGAGCTGACAAGGGCAAAGTCCCTGGTGACGTAGTCGCAAAGCTTTTCAAAGACGTCAAGTTCATGACTGGAGGCCAATTTGTCAACGAAGTCGATTGCGCGCTCGCCGAAATTTCTCCCCAAAACGTACGGCCTATCAACCCCTCTCTTCGTGGATTGGCTGGGCCGAGCGGTGTAACCGTTCCCAGGCGCCGTATGAAGGTGCGAATTTCTGGTCGGACCTCTGGTGTCTCGATTCAGTCCGAAATCAAGGACCCACACTTCAGATTCAAGATCCCGTATCCTGACCTCGGAGCGGAGGTTGGCTTCAAGAACCAGATCCTCTGCAGACCACCTTATTCATTGGATGGGGACTCGGGTTCCTTAGTAGTTGAGGCTAGCACTGGCCGGGCCGTAGGCTTGCACTTTGCTGCAGCTCCAAAGGGCAGCGTATCCTGCCCCATTGAGAAAGTGATGAGTAAATTGGGCTGCAGGCTGGAACTGGCGAGTCCTCCGACGCGGCAAAAGAAGGCCAAACAAAAGGCAAAAAGACCTGATAAAATGTATTAGGTGGCCCATGAGCAAAGAAAAACAAGCCGAGCTTGCAAGAAAGCAACATTCGGAATTCCTACGTCGCAAGGGAGCCCACGCAGTCTCCGTCGAAGAAGTGCCAATCGCCGGGCATAAACAGTTCGCGATTGTAGCCTCGTTTCAAAGTAAGCCGAAGAAGAAGTTGCCTTCTTCTCTGAAGGTTAAAACGCGCACGGGTCAAGTGAAGATTCCTCTAGTCGCACGTCAAGAAGAGCAGTATCACCTTCAGTAGAAATTGTCGCACGATGAATCGATCGCCAGTTCGGAGCAGAAGGCCCCGCGCTTCGAATCGTGTGGTCTCTGTTATTCCAACCGAAATTGAGCTTGCGATTGAAGTAATGCCATGCCAGGCGGACCGCCGTATATACGAGCGAGCTGACAAGAAACACCCTTGTGCGTATTTCGCCTCTTGGGGCGTCTACCACAGTTATCAATACAGGGATGTTGGCCCTCCTCAAACCACAGGCATCGAGCACCCAGCTATCTATGAGGGGAAAACCAATCTTGCTCCCGAGATTCTTAGCGGGTGTCGCAAGGCCCCCATCATGGCCGTCGGCATCAATCCTAACCTGCCTGGATATTGGGCAGGCTCGCATAATGCTCTAAACCCACTTTTCCAGGATCTTCTCCAATACACACACTATTTTCGATATCGCGCAATCGAAAAGCTCCAGATTCCACAAGCTAACTACCGAAAAATGCTGGGAAACAGAAAAGATGATCCTCAAACTCCGAAACCGTTAACAAAAATTGATTCTGAGATACCTATCGAGCCGGCAACAGTCTCGATGTATCAGATTTATCAAGGACTGCTCGATTCTCTCGCCACAGAAATGGGTTGGACTTCTCATCGACTCACAGTTGGTGAGGATCTCAGTTACGGAAACATGGTGGGCTGCCCCTCCGCAAAATGGCTCACGGCGAGAGATAAGAACCATCCCGAGATGCCGACCATGTCTAAGGTAACAGTCAATGGGATTGTTTCCGAATGCTTCCACGCCCGGAGATATTTTTTGCGCCAGCTTTTTCAGAGCTTCCCGACCATATTGATTGTTCTAAGCAGGGCAACTGCTGACGCATTTCTTGCGGCGATGAGTCCCAACTTGAAAGGTGATGTTCCCAGACCAGCTGAGAGCGCTTCCACTTGGCTGGACAAGAGAGTGTTTCTCGATTATGGAAAGACTCCGAGTGGCAGAGCTCTCTCCGCTCGAGTGATTTTCGCTCCGCATGCGACGGGAGACCCAGAGCACTTTGAGCCATTGAGGGCTAAGGTCGTAAACGTCCTGGTGGAGGAAGCCAAAGCTGGTAGAATCGCCCTCAATCGCGAGACTGGTCATCTGCGGCGAAGCCTAGGCCTCTGCGAATTCTGCACCAACTCGCTGTATTCGATTGGACCCTGCGACTACTTGAAGGAGTTGACGGCACTGTCCGGTAGAGCCGTGCTTCAGTCATTGTCGAAGGGACGGATGCCGCCGGAAAAGGTTACACAAACCGGAATGCTCGACAAGTTTGTGAAACAGGCTTCAAGTGCTTCCAAGATAGAGAGCCTTGACACTTCCCCCTTTCGAATCTTAAATGCTTAGCCTTCGTTCCTGGCAGATTTCTCAAACCTTAGCGGATCAGCTTCGGAGCACCCTCCAACCGTTCGCGAATTGCGGGATCCGGCGACACATCTTCCTGCGACACAGAGGGAGCAAATTCTCCGGGTGCACGAACCCTGACTCAACAACTCCACCCCGTGTTACCGATGTTCTGCCGCAAGCCGAGTAACCGCTTTTGGACTGTGTAAATGGCCGGTTTGCCGCAGTCTATGCCTATCCACGTCTACCTAGTTTCTCCGCAACGGCACACGTTGTGCTGGATCCCGCAAATGGGTCTAAGGAGCGATTTTCGTTCTAGTGGGGTCTGTCCTAATGCCGATGCCGCATTTTGCAGTGTCCACTTTCCAGGATTTATGAACCCACCCATGAGATTCACTCAACCAAATGAACGTTCCCCACGGTGTCTGCATCTGGTCGCCACCGGCGGGCGGCTTGATGACGACATTACCGCGCAGCAGTTCGCCCCGCCACGACGAACATCTAGAACCGATGTCCTTCCCGTACAACTTGTACGACCAAGCGTCGGGCATAGGGTGATTCTCCATTCCTGGCGTCGTGGGCACCATTCCGTACGGTTTCCACAGCGCGACGGGGTCCTCGGCGGTGCTCTTCAACTCTCCAATATCCGTCATCACCGTCTTACCAACCTCGACCTGCATGGCATGCCCGTTCTCGTCGTAAAGCGTTCCATGCCAGCCTTGGCTTCTGCTGCCAGGAATAGTCACCGTGATTTCGTAGATGAGCTGTTCCTTGCCGACGGGTTGTTCCTGTGCCGCACGCCCGAGTCGAACAAATGGCAGCGCCGCGAACACGACACATGCGAAAACTGTTAATCTAGTCATAAAGACCTCCACTTTGTACTCCCGCGCAACACGCACAATCAATTGTACTCGTCCTTTGAAAGACGCAACCGTGAAGTCAAAACGTATGACTTTGAGGCTGCCATCAACCATCAACCCTGTCTCGCCAGAAATCGACAGCGACGGAAAAGTGCCGTCCACAGGTATGGCGGCAGGCTTACCCACCAGTCCACGGAAGAATGCAGCGCTATCTTCCTTCGTGAATATCCAGTCGTCGGCAAAGTTGATTCGAACGACCCTCGCGCCGCCCCGCAATCGAATATAATCCGGCGCGGCTTCCTCGTCTTTTTCTTGCTCCTTTTCGCAACAGAGTATTCATGTTGACTTTCACGCTTGCCGGGAACAAGCTACTTTCGTATCGTCTCTCCGAAGCGCAGTTCCCACCGAGAGGGTACGGAAATGCCCACCCCCAGAGGCGAAGGGCCCAATCCCCGAGACGAACGAACCTAATCGGAAATCCAGAGAGAGAGGAGCTTCCCAATGCCACAACCTGCGACTCGCGGGGTGTTTCAATTTCAAATCGACGGCACTGGTGCGCTACTTTCGAGCGACGAGAATGTTGTCGCATTGCGCCGAATGTGGAGTGATCGTAGCCTGGTGTCAGGTGCAGACTTGGGTCCAGGTGTTCGAAACGGAGAGGCATGGCACAGCGCGTGCCATCTGGTCGCCGGTGGGTGCGTGAAGAAAGCCAACAGTGGGCGCCTACTGTGGATGGAAATATCACACCACAGCCAGGATGACACCTATCAGGCGACACTGACGCACGCAGAGCAGGCCGTGCCACAGACGGTTCGACTGGATTCCACGGAAGCGACACAACTGCTTCAAAATTCTACGCTCCTGGGCTTTATAGAGGGCACTTCAGAGGGCCACATCACTGCCCGAGGTGTGCAAGATTCAAGTTCCCGTTTCGGAGGGTACCTGAGACAGAACTACGACCAGGCGCCTGGCTCCACACGTCAAGGAGGTCGAGTGTGGGAACACTGGTGCACCACTCGAGACTTGAATCCGGACTCCCAGCTCTCAGTTTCTCTGCTGAAAGCCTACTTACAACTCTGCAACGCGGCCGGAGATTTGTTTGCGGCCACTGTTGCACGCGGACGCAGTCAGTACGGTCATCCCAAACAACTGAAGGCGATGATCTCTGCAGGATTCACGACCCAGACATCCGCCGGATGGCAAACAACGCCCAAGCCGATTGCGAGAAATACCGAATTGCTTCTTCAGGAAGCACAAGCGATCGCTGCCTTCAACGCAGCGCAGTTGGTGCAGTGGTCTGACGTGGAACCCACGTACTACATGTATGAACGGCGTATTGGTAGTTGGTGTCCATGAGATGCTTTTCGCAGTCGCTTCTGGGTCAGCGATGGGTGGCCGTTCTAAAGCTCTGGCAAACCCTGTCACGGGCCGGTCAGCGACGCGCACTTGTCTCGCAACGCGACATGCCAGGCAAGCCGGAATTACTCCGAGTTCCCCACCACTCATAAACAATTGCCAACCGGCTACATTGCCCAAACTTTCGTCTACCACCGCGATGTGTTGCGCGAGGGACTCGCGCTGTTCGAGGCGTTGTTGGAAACGGAACGGCCCCGGAACTGACAACCTCGTTCCACTCGGCGAGGCAAGCAACACAGCGCGGCTGCAGCTGCAAGCTGGAGGGGCAGCATTGCCGGATGCGCAGGCATCGGTGGCAGTCAATTCGCTCGGTCAATTAGACCTTCTTCAGATTGCGGCGAAAGGGCTCGCGCCCAAGTCAAAATACCAAGTGTACTTAGCAGAACACGATGATGCGCATCACGGAAAACTCGAACGACCCGCAGTCTTGAAGACAAATCCTGACGGAGCAGGAATGGTGCAAGCTATTGGCCCCCTAAAGACGATTGCTGGTGACGCCGGAGATGCTGCCGGCGTGTCTACAGAGAGATTCCTGATCGTCACGGACTTGCGGGATTCATCGCATGTTGTGTTGCGCCGATCGAGCAGTTCAAGTCTGCAAGGAGAACGGCCCGCAAGAGACTAGCCGTGGAAACGGCAAGGACCTGACGCGTGTGGAAAAGCCCGATGAAATCGCATGATGTAGTTCTTAGCGTGCACGTTGTAATGACTCAACTCATTAGCGTGCTGTCGCTGCGGGCAATTCACTTGGCACGAATCGCAGAGGGAAGGAAGCGGGAGCGACGGGACTCGAACCCGCGACCTCCTGCATGGCAGGCATTCTATCAGCTGATTCGGTAAACTTCTGCGACGGTTTGGCGATCAAGTCTCTATCGTGGTCCGCAGACTGTAGTCTCCAAACCATCCATTGTTCCCATGGCCAACCGTGTACATTCAATGGCTTACGTCCACCGCGGCCATCACCATTTTTGACCGGCACGGATTTCCAGCAAGTTACCGTTTAAGGTGGCCTGCGATGCGCGAAGGCGCTAGCCTGCCATTCGGGTGCCTGACGCGAAGGTTAGAGTTACGCACTCAAACCGCCCAGAGCTGGGGAGGGTCACGTTGACGCTTGGAGCCAAAAGAATTGGGCGCCGCGGCGGCGGTTTGGAATTTGGAAAACCGCCGGAGCGCCACTCAATCAGGTAGAGGTTTGGAGTTGGCTCGCGCCCAAAGTCAAGTCTCCTGAGGACTTTAGGCTCCTTGGATGGCTCTTGCGGCGGTACGGATGACGTTGATCACCAAGTCGGGGTCCTCCTCAGTGCCCCACGAGTTCTGATGAAAATCCCCTTTCTGTGCGATGAACGTTCGGCCGCGCAGGCGCAAACTGCACGAAAAAACCAAAAGGGAGAAGAAAAGCACCCAGACGAAGGCGTTGTTTGCGGCACATAGCGAGATGCCCGCCTGTAAATCGCGTTGGATTCGAGCACATTCAACGAAGTACCACGTTGACCCGCTTGGAGTACTTCCAGAATTCGGGAAACGAGTTTCATCCACTGACTACATATGGTACCGCAATAATGTCGCCGCACACGCCGTCGCTGGAATGTTGTTCCGCAACTACGGGACACGATGTTCTCTAAGCAGGGCCACTCTGGACAGATGACCAGTGAAGCGCTGATTGAAGTGCTCCAGGTAATTGCTGTTCAGTTGCGTGCGCCGCCTCGCCCCAGAACTCAACTGGGCATACAGCTCATCCGTGGGAACGGTGAAACATCTTTTGAAGTCAATACCCAAAGCGGGAAGCCCTTGCCCCACGGTATCGCATACTGTCTCGATGGGTTCAAGCACCTGATAGCGATCGTCTCTATTGCTGACCACTCTCTTGAGAATGTCTTTGCCCCTCGGCAACCCTGCGATCAGTTCTTCGGCAGTTACGGCTTGTAGCAGCAAAACGTTGGGAATCATCTTATCGGCTGCCGCCTCTCCGTGTCTCGCATCGTGATCTTGCTCAAGGTCACAGTCCTGCGTTGCTATGACACAATATGGGTGGTTTATCTCTTCAAGCTCGGCAACCTCCAATGCAAGGCTTTGAAAACTTCGCCGACGCTGAACCACGTCTGTGAGGATTTCGCCTTGGCGAAATGGCCCGGTCGTTACGGGAAGAATATAGATGACCGCCGATGCCGGGTCAGGAGCTACGCCACCTTGAGCACCTTCGGGTTGCGCACTGTCGGTTGATTGCTTTTTTGCGAAATGCAGTAATTCGTTGCCGAGCCACCGGGCGGTGTGGTGCAACCAGGACATACTGTTGCCTAATCTTCGGTGACACGAAAGGTCGGTCTCGTGTAAGAGGCTCCCTTGATAGCGTTACTGATGGTCGAGACACGCTTGCTGGACGCGGGAAGTTCTTGGTTGCGAATTTTCCAGTACGTATACGTCTCCGCAAGACCTTCCAATGCTTCAGTCAACGCCTCGTCTGGCATCGTGCTGAGTAGGAAGTGTCCCACGGTCTTCAGCATCACTGCACGGTCGTAATGCGGGACTCCAGCGGTCGTTCGGAGTTGCACGGAGTGAGTGAATCTCGCTCCGGGATGATCTTGCTGCCAGTTGAGAACCCACCCCGAGCCTGCGTGTGCAGGTTCATTGGACGGGCTGAGGTTCCATAGCTGCATGAAGCCTGTCAGCAATGCACCACCGAAAAAGTCTCCCGCTTTGCCTGTTGAAGTAATTGAGTATTCTTTCTGCATGCTGCGCTCCAGTCTGCTCAGCAATAAAGAAGTCACTATCTATAATGTAGCAAACTTCTCCACCTTTGCTCCCCAGACCATGATGCAAAGCGACCTTAGCGTCACCCTGCAAACGTAAGGAAAGTTGATGCCATGACCCTTCTACGGCGTCAGAGATCGGCGAATAAAACTCGCTGGCGAGTCGGTCGGACAACAGCTCTTTCCAGGGCACATCCTTCAAGTCGAGAACGCCTCGGGTGATTACGTCCCGATATCGCAAACCAATTCTGGTGAAGAACGACGGTTCGTAGATTCTCCCCAACAACTCAAGGGCGGTCTGCAATTCATGCCTGAAATCTTCCCAACGTTTATACGCAGTGCACTGCAAGGCCAAGGAATCTTGCGTCAGAGTGATCTGCCAAGCACGGTTCCCCGATGTCAGCTCGTAAGCTTTGGAAGAAGGTACCGGCATCAACTTGCTTATGATTGCAGAGAGTTCAGGCGGCAAACCCGTGCCGACATCCAATGGCGGAATCTCCCGAAAGAGTGGATAGTTCTTGCGCAACGCTTCCTGAAAATCTACAGGTGGTTCGGAACTGATCTTGAGAATTGCAGGAAAGTTCAACTGGCATATCACCACTTCAAGGGGATTCTTTTCGTAAACTACCCTCGGCGAATCCGAGAAGGGTGTGGGGTCCTCGATGTGAGGTATGAACGGAGCCGCTTCCACCTTCGGCTGCGAAGTCATAGAGGGGGCCAATCGGAACTTGAGATTAACACAGGGGCGACGTATTGCCCAAATATCTGGCAAGGCAACGAACAGACAAAAAGGAAGCAGATTGGATGAAACCGCGCCCGCAATGGGGCGGCTTCCTGGAATCTCGGCTTTTGAACGCACCACACCAATGAAATCGCGGCATCCAGAATCTTTCAGGTTGCTTTGGTGCTGGCATTGGGGTACCTAAAGGGATCTCCGGTGTGAGGTGAACCATGAAAACACAAGCCCCGAAAGGTCAGTACCGGGTAATAGGACTCGATCCGGTGGACACTCTCACATGGCCCAGCGGCCCGCTGTGGAAAGACTGCGAAACCTTCAACGAGGCACGAGATTTGGCAGACCGCAATGACGCGTCGTACGCCTGGGTTTATATATTCGATGACGCCGGCGAACGTTTGTACGAGGGAGGCTGCCACGTGCAGCAGCTTGAAGGAATTCGAGAGGTGAATCAAGAACCTCCCGACGGGCCTAAAGCGAAACCCTAGGACGGCGCGCCTGCGCGAAAGCCGGTCCTTCACCCAGTCGGGGACGCTCATCGAAGCAACGGAAGCAGATTTGTCCGCTCGCATCCACATGAGCGAGAGTCGCTGCTTACAGGGAAATTTTCTACCGGGACACGTGCACTTCTTCGAACCCACGAAACCCTTGCGGGTTTAACGGTTTTCAAGACGGGTGATTGCGCTCCGGCTCCGGCCTAAGCTGATGATAACACTAGATAGCGTTCGGCTCGCTCTGGGCGGCTTGGGCACGGTTGGCAGCCTATTGGGATAAATTGGGATAAGGTCTTAGTAGGTAGGAAGCCCTCCACACTAAGGCCAAGGACGTAGCGGTCAAGCACTGGTACCAACGCTCGGCAGCAGGCTATTAGATTCGGCCCAACGGTAACCGTCTTGCGAGAATGTGGCGAGAACCAAAGGAAGACTCATGCGGATGAGCGACGGGGATTTGCCGTGCGAGAGGGAAAAATTGAGGGCTTCGGCAAGAGCGGCGCTTTTGTGGGGCTATTTCTCGTGGCTAGTGGTTACTCGCTAGGGCCATCGGATCGCGGTTGCAACGATGTCGATTTCCATTTCTCCAGTTGGTCGCCGAGATTACTTGGAACAATCCACATGGAGAGAGCATTCACTCTGTACGGCACGACAAATCCAAAGTAAGCCACTCTAGCGCGAGTCGTTTCCACGACGCGCTGCGGTTCTGTCCTTTTTATGCACCAGGAATGGCTATACCAAATGCCGTCAGTACTTAGGGCCCACCCATAAACAATGGCGTACTGACTTCCCCCAGTGCCTACGTAGCAACACAGTTCGATGCAGTTCTTATGACACGCGTCCGGACGGAAGGAATAGTGATGGTCTGGAAACGGAGTTTCCTGTAGGCACTGCAGCCCTTCGGTCGAAAACTCCCTACCACGCGCCAAAAGAAAATTAACCACGCGAGGATCTTTGAAGTTTCCCCACGCGGCCTCGTCATCGATATTTGAACCGCCGATATTTAGAAGCGCCTGTTTGAGATCCAAGTCTGATTTCCTCGCCAGCTTATTCTAGTTTGCACCAGATTGTAGGTTATAAGGGAGGAAATGAGCCTAAGGCCTAAGAGGCTGTAATTGTGGTGGCCAGTGACGAGTCGGAAAGGGTGTAGGTCCGCCGAACCATCCCTAACCTGCAGGAATCGTGCTTGAGGAGAGAGCTCAAAAACGCATAGAATCTCGTTACTCAGAAGGCTACTAGCTTCACCGGCAAAACCTGTGAGGTAATTCACGGATCGCGAAAATTTGACATCATGCCGCTCTCCCGAGTGTGGTGCCTGGAAACCCATCACGTAACGTATGGCCGAAGAACTTCCTGAATCTCTAAAAAAGTACCTCCCCGGTCCACTTTTGCTGCTTCTCACCGCCGCGTGGTGGGTGGGCGGCGACCGGATCAAGGACTGGGTGCAAACGCGCATCACCGAACCGGACGCGCACATTGTTGTCGCAGACCAATCAGATGCTCACGTCGTCCGTATCAAGGTCAGTGCGCATGCAAAGAAGTCCTTTGAAGAGGTTCGAGTGGTGATCGGTCTTCGGGCAAAGCCCGCAGACATCAAGGGAACGTTAACCAACATTGAGGGCGTGAAGACGCCGCTCATCTGCGTGGCACGCGACGAAAAGGGTATCGAGATCGTTTGCAGCAAGGCCGGAGCGCAAGGCTCACCGATCACGATGCAGCAGCAGGAATCAATGGAGGTCGCGCTCGAAGAAAAAATTTCCCCTTCTATTCTGGATGTCCAGATTCTTGCGAAGGACCGGGAGGGGATCGATTGGTCCGATCTCAATCAGAAGTATCGGTTACCGGAGTTTGCCTGGCGGGGCGGCCTCGTGATCCTCGGGATCTGCGCCATCTATTTCTTCTATCATTTTCTGCTTCGTCTCTTTTCCCGGCGAGCGCGCAAACAACTCGAGGAAGATATCGAATTCCTTCACAAGTGCTGGCAGCGGGATGCTGCTGCTCTCGGAGAGTTCACGACGCGATTGCAGCCGGTCGTTGATGATGGGACAGCCAGATACCTGAAAGCGTTCTCAACAGTGATTCTCAACAACGCGCGGGTGGTGATCCCACAAGAGATCTACAAGCGCGCGGACACCCTCCCGCAATTCCGCCGTTCCCTTAAGGGCCAGGTGGAAAGGTTTGTGATCACTTTCTGTCTCGGCATGGTCAAGCTCGAATACAAGGCTCTGAAAGGTAGCGCCAAGCAGGAACTCCGAAGAATCCGCTGAACATGGCCAGAACCTCGATCTTGGACATTGTGCGCCGGTGTCAGACCGATCCCGACGACCGGGACGCCTTCGATCTTTTCTACCGGACCTTCTATCCTTATGTCCGCCTTTATACTCGCACATTTCGTCTTCCCCACGCCTCCTTAAGTGATGAAGACATCATCCAGGACATTTTTTTGAAGCTCATGGAACACTTCCCGGAGATCCAGTTCAAGAATGAAAGTCATTTCCTCGGCTACTTGAAAGCAGTCTGCGAGCATTATGTGATCGACATGATCCGAAAATACGAAAAACAGACCTATGAGGAACTGACCCAGGAGCTCGAAATTGCAGCTCCCGGCGAAAGTCCAGAGCAGGCGGCCGCGAATGCTGAGCGGCGCGAGCGGCTCATCGCGCTGATTGGCAAGATTCCGGGAAATTGTCAGAATCTGCTGATTGCGTTTCTCGACGAAGGTCTTGGTTTGGCCGAAATCGCAGATCGCCAGAACATTCCTCTCGGTACGATCTATCCACGCTTTTCGCGCTGCGTCGCGGAATTGCGTCGAAAGCTGCGGCAGGCCGAATGAAGGCGCTTATGTCCGTAAGTGAAAGAAAACAAACAAGATAAAGACGCAAGGATTCATGCCGTCGCTTCGTCTATAGAAGTGTAAGGGAAATGCGAGAAACGGGATTCATCCGGGAGCGATTTATGACCAACAAGCCCTTTGCGATTGACGAAACAAACCAAACTGCCACGGAACTCATCGACGGGAATGTCAGCTTTGACTTTCGGGCCTTTTTAGGAAAGGTCGGTCCAGCGCCGTCTCGTGTCATGCTAAAGCAAGAGGCGAACCGGCCCTTCCAGGCTGGGTCGAAACTCGCGCAAAGCAATTATCAAGACATGCCACAAAACAGTCGAGGATAAGCCATGCTTCGGAGCAAACTCGAAGAAAAACGAGCTGCGGACCTAATCGATGAAAATGTGAGTTTCGATTTTAAGAAGTTCTTGAAGAACGTCGGTCCCGCGCCAAGTTTCTCGGAACCGGTTGGCCCGACGCCGAAATGCCTTTCGGTCGATACCATGTGGGCCTTTCATCGCAATGATTTGAGCCCTTCCGCACGGACCAAAGTCGACGAGCACGTAGCCGGGTGTCAGGTGTGCCGCGAACTCCTCACGAGCTATGCGGACGTGCAACCGGAAGAGATGCCGGATGGACTGTTTGAACGGGTCACCGGTCGCATGCAGGGGTTTGCCACGTCAAGGGAGAAAACTCGCGAAAGTGGTTTCGTCTGGCCGACATTGTCGACCTTCGCGCGTTGGGCGGCGGTGCCAGCCATGGCCGTGCTTCTCGCCTGGGTCATCTATCCCGCGCGACCGTACTTCGGGAAGAAGGCGCAATCGGTCGAGATGGCTTCGAGCAGCGACTCCTTGGCAACCAAACAGGAAGTCGAGGAGCTCAGAAAGCGCGTCGAGCACGATGAGCAAGCCAATCACGAGCTGCAGGGCGATCTAAGGGTGGTTACCGACAAACTGAGGATCACGCAAGGTCAGCTGAAAAAGGCGCGTACAGAGGCGGTCGCTCAGGATAGCGAGACCACAGAAAAGCTGACCCAACTCGACACTTCCGTTCGTTCGGAATTGGCGGCGAAGGCTAGTTCGCAAGACGTGAAGAATGTCGACACCGCAGTGACCGGTATTCGCACGGATCTCGAAGCCACGAAGGAAGACCTGAAGATGGCCAGAAGCGAAATGGGCACAATGATCGCTCACAATCATGACGAAATCGACGAGCTCCGCCGTCTCGGCGAACGAGACTACATCGAATTCACCATCACCGAGAAGAATCGTCCGCAGAAGGTTGGCGATGTTACGATCGAACTCAAGGGCGTAAACGAGAAGCGCAACCAATTTAGCCTGGCTTGGGTTGTGGAGGACAAGCGCTTGGAGAAAAAGAACGGCGCCGTGAATGAGCCAATCTTCTTCTATAGCTCCGGTGCGCGCATGCCGGAGGAGATTGTCATTAACAAAACGAGCGAGAATTCCGTCAGCGGATACCTCAGCATTCCGAAGGCTAACAATGCAAGGAACTAAAAGCCGAGCAACGCTTTGCGAGTGCTTCAGCCGGATTCTCCATTAACTCGAATTCGGAAAATACGTCCTCTTGCAATATGGCCCTCAGCGCCGTCGTCACGCGATGCAATCATGCCGGATAGCCCCTTGGCCGATTTGATCACTACTTCTTGGCCCTTCTTCAGTTCATCCATGTGTCTGCCTACTCCATTTGAGTCGCGCTCGCCGCAGGACCGTCCTCGAAAAGTTCCTCGCTTTGGCGGTAACTGTCAGACGGAGTGGATCACTTTTCCTTTGCGCCGTAGAATAAAGAAGCAGTGCCAGAAGATGAGCGTCTGTCTCTATTGCCCAAACGAAGCGCATTCAATCGAGCATCCACTCCCTGCCGCGTTCGGTGAGTTCCAGGATGCCCCATTGCTTGAAGATCGCGTCTGCACTCCCTGCAATAACAAACGGCTTGGCCTTTTGGACGAACAATTAAGCCGATGCGGGCCGGAAGCCGTATTGCGTAGATTCTTCGGCGTGCAAGGGCGCGTGACTCACGACAAAGTGAATCCACACTATCGGGGAAGCGCGGGAGGCCGTCGCCTGGAGATGAAGGGCTACGACAAGGAGATGGGTGTTGAAGTCGAGTTGGAATGCCTTCACGGTGAAGTTCGCCAGAGTCGCCAAATTGTCGTCGTCGAGACTTCAGGGAAGACTCATCAGTTGCCGATCTCTGAGGACCTGCGGGACCCTGAAAAATTGCGAGCTTCGTATCAGAAATTGGGTGTCAGACAGCCAGCCGATGTTCGTGTGATCTGCAATCCCGAGGAGAGCGTGTGGCTGGAGCCATTAGTTAAGGCCGCGTGGCCGACAGCTTCGTTTGGCGAACGAGCATTGGGTGCTAAGAACTTTGAAAAGGGCGCCGTCGTGAAATTGGAACTGACTGATCGCTATTTTCGAGCCATCGCAAAGATTGGGTTCCACTATTTCCTGACGCAGTTTGCAGCTTACAACGGGTCGGAGCCGTGCTTTTCAGACATCCGACAGTTCATTATCGATGACGCTGGCGGTGGGTTGGATCGCGTCAACACATTTATTGGACAACGCCAGAATCCGCTGCTTGGACTCATGATGTGTGGTGCTAGACCCGATGGATGGGTTGCGCACGTGTTGTGCGCTGAGATTCGTGGTGAGGAACTCCTGGCGTATGTTCAATTGTTTGTCTGTCAGGATTACCGCGCTCCAGTTTACGCTGTTCGGCTCGGTACGAATCCGGGCAGTGAGATTCTCAAAGCGACTGGACACGTCTACAAGTATTTCGAGGAAGGACCGAGAGGGAGGTTTTCCGGTGAAGCCCATGCACTCGGCGTTAGCCATGCTGCCGTAGAACCACCTCCACTAAAGCCCGTTATCCGGGAAGCTTAGGTGTTGCTCAGGCACTACGATGGAAAAATCTGTTACGTCATTCATGGATGAAATCCGCAGAAAGCTGGAGCTACTTGAATCTAGCCTGCCGAAACAGGTTGACGGCTGGGCTCTCTCACAGATGTCCAAGCTACCGTTCAAAGTTTTGGGTTATCGAGGAGCACTGGCCTGGAAAATGGCAGAATTAAGCCGCGCTGCGTTCGAGGACTTCGAGAAAGATAAATTAGCAGCCGCAATCGTGTTGACGCGGGCCGCTGTCGAAACCAGCGCCGCGTTGTGGTATTTGCGCGGGAAAGTCGAAGCTTCTGTGGAATCCTCTGAGGTCGGGGATATTGATGATTACCTGATGAAGATGAATATGGGCATGGCAACCGATCCGCCTACCGATCCCGAGACAGGCGAGGCGGTCATGCCGCGGCCCATCAAGATCGGCAAGTTTCTGGACAGTGTGGAGAAGGATGTAGCCGGCTTCAATCGTCAGTACGGCTACTTGAGTGAATATGCCCACCCCAATTGGGCCGGGACCGTTTATCTGTACTCAAAATTCGACAAAGAACGCGCCACGGCTGATTTCGGCCAAAATATCCGGAAGCCTGACGGCGCAAAGGTCATTGGCGTTGGCAATCTAAGTGTCGCCTTGCTGCTGTTCGAGAGAAGTTACAATCGTGTTGCCGACCTCATTCCCGACTTCACAAAACTCTGTGAAGAGAGATTGAAAAAGGCGGCAAGTTCCAGCACCCCATAACCTCACTTGCAATAGCCAGTTTTTAATCAGTCGTCATCAGTTGAGCTAGGTCTTCTTTTGGCAGACTTTGGTCAACCCGTAGGCGTACGAGTTCCAGTTCTCCATTCTTCCTCATAAATTCCGCCACGCCGAAGACTATCTTTTCCATTTTTACTTCTTTCGGGTCTCGGTTTGTAGGTGTCAACAACGTACTGCCGCCGCCAACTTGGTAACGAGCGTTCATAAGCTCCCAAAGAGGCGGACCTACCAGAGCCGTCAAAGTGCATTTCAGGCTAAACAATATCGTTGCAGAATTCTCCGTTCGGTTTTCCAGGTCGCCGAATTCACGTCATTGAACTCGAATGACAGAATACGTTGAACAGCGCCGCCAGATGTATTGGGTATCTCCCAGACTGAAAACTCTCGAATGTTCTGGATTGCTTTTTCAAGCGCTGTTCGATACTTCAACAGGAGTTCTTTTGCTTCTTGCTTTTCCTTGCTTCGCTGAGTGCGGAGCACTGCATCAAGATCGAATCGTATCGTTGTTTGCTCGATTGGTCGGATAGACTTCGAGTATGACGCGGCCACCTTCAACTCGTCGTTTCTGAATCACAATCGCGGAAACGCGTGAAGTTTGTCGAAAGAAACCTCGATTGTTTCTCCTCGCAATGGGCTCTCCGACTGGTTCGTGTACTCCATCGACGCGCTGGAAACCCCACCGACATTCACGAAATCTTACAAAAGCACGGCGGATAGGAATCACTGTTTTCTGAAGGAAACTGTTATCGAATCTCGTTTCGCGAATGGTCGCAGAATTCGGCGATCCCCTGTGGACGCGGTTTGCGTCAGTATCTCCCAACCGTCGTTCAGCATCTTCGCGATGTGGTGGTCCATTTTCTGGAGATTGAGCAGCCCGCGTTTGTAGTACGTCCCGAACACGCTCTTTTGATATGTGAAGGACTTCACTCGCATCACTGGCCTCCATCTGACCGCATCAAACCCAGTTCCGTCCTATTAGTTGCATCCGTTTTCTTTGCCGCTGTTGGACTCCTGATCGTCGTTCTCTCTAATCTGCTCAGGCATGAACGGAAACAGCGTGCGAAAACACTATCTAAACCAGGGACGCGGTAGGACGAAGCCGATTAAGGACAGAAGAAAGAAATAGAGTACTAGAAATCCTGCGATTCGCTCCAACGTGCTTGGCGGCGGAATTTCAGTGCCAGGTGGATATCCAAAGGGGATTTGCAGCATGAAGTCGCTCCCTCAGATGAAATGAGCGGGACGCGACGGCTTCGGGCTGGTAGCTTCCAGTACAATGCGTCTCAGCCATCCGGGCCTCTCGGGGACTCGGTGGCAAGGGATGCGTTGGTGTTACCAGCGCCAGCGCGTCCCGCCAGCCTAAAACATACCATGAATATGCCTTCTTTTGTTAACCACACAATTGTCGGTGGACGAAGCGAGGCGCTCGCTTCAGACTCGGCAAAATGCAATCCAATCGAACTCTGCTTGCGCTGGCAAAGCGAATCAAAGAGTTGCGTCTCGTGCGGGGCGTAAGCCAAGAGGAGTTGGCTCATCGCTCTGGACTGAGCCGGACAGGCATGGGTTTTCTAGAAACCGGGAAGCGCTGGCCCCGCCTCGACTCCCTTATGAAAGTCGCAAATGGACTGCAGATCACGGTCGATGAATTGCTCAAGGGTGTCCACAGGACCCCCAAAAGGCGCTAGCTGCGCCTCAAACGCGGCAGGTTCGGTAGTGGGTCAGTTTCCGATTAGCGTTAATCGGGCTTAAGACTACGGTGCGTACCGCTGTCGCGAGTAAGACCACCGCATGGTTGAACCATGCTATCGTGTTGTCCCGGACGCAGGCGACGGGGATGAATATCGCGATCAATCGACGGAAAATTATATTTGTGGGGCTTCTAACGATGTCTGCTCCGTCCGTCGTGCTAACACCAGTGCTCGGACAGGACGCAGTGCCTATAGAGATTTTGCGGCGGACGTTGTTCATAAAATCTGGTGGAGAGGCTGGCACAGCATTCAAAGTAGATTACAAAGGTAAAGTTTATCTCGTCACTGCTCGACACGTTGCTGCCGCGTTGCCTCTGGAGGGCGGAACGATTCAACTGAGGCAGCAACAGGAATGGAAAGATTGCAGAATCACCAAAAAGATACTTCCATTGTCCGATTCAGTTGACATCGCCGTTTTGCAGAGTGAAGAGACGGTCTCGAAACCATACGAGATAACCTGGTCGGACATTGGCGGAGTCACGTTTGGGCAGCAGGTCTGGTTCTTGGGCTATCCGTATGGGTTGGGTACGCAGTTTACCGACGCGGAGATTCCGTTCATCAAGCGCGGCACAATGTCTGCCATCGACGTTTCAAATCCCGATGCCATAGTTTTATATATCGACGGTTTTAACAATCCAGGCTTCTCTGGCGGTCCAATAATTTACTGGGATTTCAAGGAGCACGTCATTAAGATTCTCGGAGTCGTGAAAGGGTACAAATTCGAGAACGCTAAAGTCATTGTTAATGGAGCCGAGCAGAATACTGCGCTGCTTGTCAATTCAGGAATTTTGATCGGCTACAGTTTCAAACACGCCATAGACGCAATTGAAAAAGCAAATTCGGTGAAATGATACTCCCGCCAGTTGGCCTGAGTTTGAGCGGACATGCTCCGCCCCAGTACCAAGTTCTCCGACCGCGTTTACCAGGCACTACTGAATTTCTAGTACGCTCTTGCAATCCTCTTGGCGATAGAAAGGCTCCCCACCATACGCTTCATCCCCAAATACGTCGTTGCGGAGCTTCCAAATCAAACACCCTAGCTTCAGGAGCGCGGGGGGATAAGGCTGGTTCTTTTTACGCGCTGATGCTGGGGAAAAGTTAAGCACCTGGATTTTCTCTTTATGCCAACCGTGTGGCACTTTTATATCCCACTCCATCCAAGAATCTATGACGGGGGGACATCAATCCGTACTTCCTTTGTACTTGAATCAGCTCAGGACTATTAAGGGCTGCTTCCAGGCTTTGAAGTTCCCCTGGAGCGAGTGCTTTCTGTTTGGCTATGTCAGGCCCATCGTCGGTCTCATGACCCGTATATTTCACGGTATGGCACTCAGCTGTACCGTCAGAGTAAACCCGCAAGTACATAGAACGAATCTTGCGTCCCATGGTGAAATGTCTGTTAACCACTTCCAGAATCAGCTTTGAAGAGGAGCCAGATTTCGCGCCGGATATCCCAAGAGAAACAGCAGCACCCGACACCAGCAAGGCCAGCAGTGCTCGCGGAAGGAACTTCATTGTCCAATGAAATCTTGCCATATCAGATTCGGCCCCTGCTTGTGGATTGTAGAACAGCATTACAACTTCGGGGCTGCCATAATTGTGTTTGGCGGAAGTAAGGCAGCAGGTCCCGGTAAGTCAGATAACCCGAAACTGATCCACTACTGCCGGTTCTTACTTCTTGCTTTGCCGGCAACATTGCGGTTAGTTAGAGAAGGCTCCGCTTTGGGTGAATAAATGCAAACACAAGCACCGAAGGGACAGTATCGCGTCATAGGACTGGATCCAGTCGACACTCTCGCATGGCCAAGCGGACCGCTCTTGCAAGACTGCGAAACGGTAGATGAAGCACTAGATTTGGCTGACCACAATCGAGCTTTGTATCTCTGGGTCTACGTATACGATGACGCTGACGTGCTTTTGTACGAGACGGGCTGCCACCCGGAGCAGCTTGAAAGAATTCGAGAGCTGAATCAAGAACCTCCCGAGGAGCCTAAAACGAAGTCCTAGGAAAATCGTTTGCACTGCCCGTTTCACTCAAGTCTTGTTCTTTGACCTTGCGTAGCCCTTTGCCTTCGCTTCGTGACGAGCAGTTTCTCTCGCGGCAAGGGTAGCCGCCAAGTAGTACTAGGGTACTACGCGATGAACTGCCCGCCTGTGTAACAATAAGTCTTCGCCCTAATAACAAGGCGTCCGCCAGCGGGCTCCGTGGGGGTGCGGAACAAATTTTTTTGCCTCCTTGGGGTGAGGTTTTGCCCTCAGCCGGTACTCTGAATAGATAGGAGCCGAAATACGGCTCCGAAACGGGGCTTCGGCGGCCTTTCGGCGGCCTCTTTGCGCCGGACGAACCCGGCAAGTGTTGTGTGGTCGACCCAATCTCGGGGTGGGAATAAGTGACCATGGACGGACGCGCTAGGCCGCCCAAGCTCAACGCACGAATCAGCCCTGTTGACCGTCTTGGGCGCAGCATCACTCGGCCCGTGCTCGAAGCTGCTGAGGGAATCGTGATCCGCGCTGTGGAACACGCGGAACAGTTGCTCATTGATCCTGCAATAGCGACGACTCTCCTCGAAGATGCGGCGGCTGCCGTTTCGCGCGCCCTGCGGTTAGAAATGGTCTCCAACAGCCAGCGCATTCGGGACCTGCCCTGCTATCTTTTCAGGGCGTTCCTTCGCCGCGTCAACCGCGTCAAAAGACAACAACTCACTGCGGAAGCAGCCCTTATTTCGCACGTCATGCAAGCTCCTCGTTCGATCAATCCCACGGTCGAGATCGAAGTGCACATTCTCATCGACGAACTGCTGGCAAGGTGTGATTCGAAGACGCGTGATATGTTCTACCGCCGCATTCAAGGTTTTTCGTGGAAAGACATTGGCGCTTCATACGGAATATCGGCCCACGCCGCCGAATCGAGCTTCGGAAAGGCCATCCGCAGACTTGCAAAGAGGCTTGGCGCTAGGGCCACCGATAGAATGTCAGGCGAGGATTAGCGAGCGGACGAATGCGAACGAGAGACAAAAACCGGAGAGCCTCGGGAGCGATGAGCAAAGAGTTCCTGGAATCTGCGCGCACCTATCTGTCCGAAGCCTTTCCGAATCCAGATCGCGCGGGATGCCCGCCCGATGCCGTACTGCGCTCGCTCGCGTTTAACCCGCGCGAAAGCGATCCGACCATCACAGAACATATCGGCACTTGCTCACCCTGCTTCAGGCGCTATGCGGAATTCTTGGCGGACCTGAAAGCACAACGAGACCTCGACTCGCCGCCTTTAACTCGGGCAATCGCATGGTGGAAAGCGCATCCCCTACTCGCCGGAACCGCTCTCGTCTGCGTCGTGCTTCTGGTTATCGGTGTGGGCCTGTTGCTACGAGGTACCAGACAGCCAAACGGTCCCCCGATGGAAACGCACAAGGAACCGCCACCGCAAACGCACACTCCCACTGTGGCTTACGTGCAGTTCAGCCTTGATCTGAGCACGCTCTCGCCGATCCGTGGCGGGGAAACCCCTCAAACGGGACATCAGCGTGTGTCTATGCCCGCTTCAACCTTGGATTTGACAATGACACTTCCGCTGGCAAGTGCTGAAGGTTCCTACGATGTGAAATTGAGTTCGGGCAGTCGCACTTTTTGGTCGAAGTCTGCCACAGCTCATTTGCAGAAAGGCAAGACCCTAATTCGCGTCGAGGCAGATTTCCGGCAAGTCCCAACTGGCGACTACAACTTGGAAGTCCGCTCCCATACGGGCATCCGTCTCGTTCAACCGGTTTCCGTCCGACTTGGACAGTCCAGTAGTGGGGAACAACGGCCATGAATCTCAGGACGATTCTAATTTCTAGTCTCTTGTACGCGGCGCTATCCGCATCCGCCAAAGCACAAATGTCAAGCGACGACCCTGACGTGCTTATAAAACAAGCCCTTCATTATGGCGATTTGTATAACTGGGCAGATGCCGCCCCGATGTTCACTGAAGCTGAGCAACTGTACTCGGCGCGTGGCGATAATCGTAATGCGCTATATGCCCATCTCGGGCGCATACGCTCAACTATGGAGCAGCTTTCGCTGCCAGAGGTCTCGGAGGAACTCGCGGCCGAGCTAGATAAGAATCCGCTCCTCCAGTCTGACAAGGAACTGAGATTGTTTTGTCTCATGGTTCTTGGCGACATCGACGGGGAGATCGACGCCGCGCCGATGCGGCGCGATTGGGAAGCCGCACTTAAACTCGCGCAGGAACTTGGCGACAAGAAATTGGCAAACCGCGCCTCAGGCGAACTCGGATTCGCCCTGTTCCTCGAAGGAGACATGACACCAGCCCGCCAGAAAGTCGCCGGCGCCCTCATGGCCGCAATGATGTTTGGTGATATAGGAGCGCAAATCCGTTATCTAGCTGCCGTTGGACACGCTTACGTACAGTTGGGCTCCTACGATGACGCGCTCGGATATTTTGACAAAGCACTCAAGATTGCAGCGGCCAATCCTGACGCGGGGTATCAGTTCGTTGTCAACGAAGGCAGGCTTCAGGCATTCCGCGGAATGGGGAAACTCGATGCCGCCGAACAGCTCGCCAACGAGATCATCGCCGAAGCCCGTGCAAGACAAAAACACGTTAAGGAGACTCAAGCTCTTATCACAGCCGGGACTGTCGAGACTGCAAAGGGTGATGAAGCCAAAGCCATTGACGACTTCGAAGCGGCAATTGACCTAGCCCAAAAAGGACACTTCCCACGCTTACTCGCCGACGCCCAATTCTATTTGGCAGACATTTATCGCAGGAAGGGCGATCTAGCGAAAGCGGAGTCACTTGCCGTAGCAGCAGCCGATGCCACGCAGAATAGCGGCGATCTCTATTTGCTTCCCTTGCGCCTGCAATCGCTCGCTCAGCTGCAAGGAAGCCAAGGAAAGTACGGTGAGGCAAGCCGAACCTATGACCGCGCCTCCGATGTCCTGGACGCGATGATCGGAAACGTTAGGTCTGCAGCTGGAAAAATCGGTCTGGTCAACGCCATGAGCTCAATTTACGTGGACCACTTTACTTTGGTTGCAGACCACTTGAACGACCCTGCGAAAGCCTTCTCCGTACTCGAACACGCACGCGGGCGCGTGACAACAGAGCTCTTGATGAGCGGAAAACCGCCCGAATCCCAGGAGGAGTTGGGAATCGAGAAGCAGATCAGTCGCTTGAATCTGGAATTGGCAAAGGCGAAATCGGCTGAACAGGTCCGCCAGATTCGAGACAAGATTTTTCTTGCAGAAGAAGCACGATGGGTCACTCCCGCATCGAGCACGTGGAAATCCCAGCCCTGGCAAACCATTCCGCTGGAACGCGTACGAGATAGTGTTGCCCCCAACCAACTTGTGCTTGAGTACGTCATGGCTCAACCGCATTCCTATTGTTTAGCCATTGGTCGCGATTTTGCGCGCATCGTGCAGCTTGCGGATCGAGAGAGCATCGAAAGCTCGATCATCACCTATCTGAAAACACTAAAGACGAAAGGGGCGTCCAAGGTCCAGGGAGCCGACCTCTACGCGGCTCTCTTGAAGGAAATCCCGGAGGTTTCTAAGAAAGAGCGGCTCACAATTGTGCCGGACGGTCGGTTACATCTCCTCCCCTTCGATGCGCTCGTTGACGGCGCCGGACGCTACTTGGTTTCTTCCCACACGATAACCTATGCCGCATCCGCGACTTCTCTATATTTGTTTAATTCCGCTCACCACCAACCCCTGCCGCACGCCCTTCTTGGAATTGGAGGAATCCCTTACGAACAAAATGCGGAGCTCACCAAATTGGCGACTCTCCGTGGGTACATCAGCAGCCCCTTAGTGAATTTGCCAGCTTCCAAAGAAGAGGTTCTTGCAGCCCAAGCTGCTTTTCGCAGTGACAGTGATACCGTCCTACTTGGCTCAACCGCGACGAAGTCTGCGTTTGAACACTCGGGCTTAGAACAGCACTCAATCATTCATTTGGCTGTCCACGGCGTAGCGAACGAAAAACACCCTGAACGGGCAGCGCTCATACTCTTAAGTGATTCAACGTCTGGCGACGACGGCGTCTTGGAGGCAAGCGACATCGTGCATTTGCATACAAACGCCGATCTCATTGTCTTGTCCGCTTGCGACACTGCGGTCGGCCGTCTCCAAGGGGAAGAAGGCATCGCAAATCTTTCGCTCGCATTTCAACTAGCCGGCGCGAAGATTGTGGTTTCCACGCTCTGGAGTATCGAAGACACGACGGCGCTCTATTTGATGAAGCGTTTCTACGCCCATTTGGCTGAGAAGGACACGGTCGCGCATGCCTTGACCGCGGCCAAAAGAGACATGCTTAAGACTTACGGTACACAAGCGGTTCCGTACTACTGGGCAAGTTTCAAGCTGGAAGGGGCAGGCGACCAACCTGTCAACATCACGGAATCAACCACGAGGAACTGAGGGGAACGGGCCAATGTCCACGACACCGAACTCATCGCAGCAGACACCCACACCGAAGGAGCGAGCGAAGCTCATCGCTTCCATCAAGAAGCTCGTTCCTGAGCGCCACATTAACGTCAGCAACCCCAATCAGGACTATGGGCCGTGGCTGGCAGTCGTTGACGAACGCACCCCGCATCTGTTGAGTATGGACACCCCCGCTTTTGAAGCTGGAATGAGCGAGCTCCTCAAAGAACTCGGAAGCAGTCATACCGCTTTCTTCCATCAGCGGCGGGACAGCATCCCGGCACCCTACTCGATAAATGCCACTTTGCGGGCAGTCGACAGTCCCCATGGAAAACGGTGGATGTTTGTCGACGTTATCGAAGATGGCGTAGCCTTTCAGGCTGGCATCCAACCTGGAGAATTGCTGCTCTCCATAGATTCGCAACCGATCCTTCCCCCGAAATCCGCAAACTTTCGCATTGGCGGTGACCACCTTGTCGAAGTCGGCAGCTTCAACGGCGGCAAGCGGGAAATCGCTATTGCGGTGCCAAACCGAGCGGCCAAAGACCGCCCTCCGATGATCGAACCTCGCAGCCTATCCCATAGGTTTGTCGCGCCTGATATCGGCTATATCCGACTCGCGACCTTCCCCGGTGCGGTAGGTCAGAGCTTCGCCAAAGCGCTCGACGATGCCATTCGCGAGTTGAAAGTTCGTGGTAGTCAGCGCCTCGTCGTGGACATCCGTGGCAACATCGGCGGCGGCCTCGGCTCACTTCGCCTAATGAGCTATCTGTGTCCGGGACGGCTGGAAATCGGTTACAGCTTGACGCGCCGACGGCTCCGGAATGGCTATCGCAGGGAGAATCTGACCCGCATCGGCAAGATTCCGGCAACAAAGGCCGAGTTGCTCATGATGGCCGTGCGCTTCAAAGTCTTCCAGCGCGATCGCTCGATGACGCTCGTTACTGAGGGCCTCGGTCCTCAACCCTTCCACGGTCGCATCGTTCTTCTCATCAACGAGCACACCCACAGCGCCGCAGAGATGGTTGCAAGTTTCGCGAAACAGAATCGGCTCGCCACACTCGTTGGCACAAGAACGGCTGGTGAGGTTCTTGGCGGTGCGAATTTCAAGCTCGCAGGCGGTTACATCCTTCGCATGCCCGTCGCTGGCTGGTACACCTGGCAGGGAGATTGCATTGAGGGAAAAGGCGTCGAGCCCGATCTGATCGCTGAGAACTCGCCCGAAACTCTGGCGACAGGATGCGACAGCCAATTGGAAAAGGCGTCGGAACTTGTCAAGACATTCTAATCCTGGGTCCGGACCGAAAGTCGCCATTGTGCAACCTCGATTCGTCAGTCATTCGCCCCCAGAGCTCCGGATCTTTTCGTAAATACCCACAACTCGATTTTGTAACTCGACTTGCCAACCTCATAGGCGCCGGGACCCGATACCTCCCTCGAAATTAGCGCAAGCTCGCTCGGTGGGTCGTCTCCATTGATTGCTCGATGATAGTATCGGAAGTCCTGTTCGTGAGTGTTCTGGCTATCAGTTCGACGAACATACGGTGGTAACCCCAACAGTGGCAGATCATAGCGAGAGATTCCGAGGAACGCCGCCAACACCCAGGGCTCATATCGGTCCAATTGCTCTTCTGCCTGCCTCCAGTTCAGTGGCGCTGGCAGAAAGATTCGCACATGTGTCGTCTTTCCATCTGGGTTTCCAGGTGCGCCAGTTTTGACTGCAAGGGCCTCAAATCCGAGAGGCGATGTCTTAAAACGTAAGGCCCCACTGCCTACATCCTCGCCTTGGATGGTTGCGAAGTCATTAGAAGCGCTGTGACAGAAGTCCGTTACGAGTGAAGTAAAGACCGAATTTTCTATTTCGAGCGCGCTGTTAGGTTGCTTACTAGCCGGAATCCGAAGCAGGGGCGTCTTGACATCCTCAAGGGATACCCCCCGACTCCTGGCGAGCGCATTTATGCCGAACAGAGCTTCGTCCACGTCGCGCACGCGGCGACACTTCGCGATTTGTGGAAGACTACTCCGAAGCCGGTCTATATCTGTTGCTATATGGGCTCGAAGCCCCTTCATAATTGTTTCTCTTACCACAGTGCGAAAATACGTCTGGTTCTCCCGTGTTTCTGTAAGGGAGCCACCTCCACTGCTGCCCTCGGGTGCGGCTTCGCACGCGAGTACCTCGATTAGGTATTGCGTAAGAGTCCGCTTGTCAGAGATCAGCTCTACAGCGCGCGGATTTGTGTTCAAGGGATCCCCAACATTCGAAAGGCGCCACGACAGAACCGATAGCAGGTATCGAAAGCCTGTTCCGATGTTCAAGTTCTCGGAATCAAGCAACGAGACCAAATTCTCAAGGTGTTTCGGTAGGGATTCCCCCAGCCCGATTGGATTGCCAAGAATCTCATCGACTTGCTCGTCTAGTGTGCGAACAACCGCAGCATTGCTTCGCTCCCTTAAGCTTGTCGCTTCATACTGGTCGAGTAACTTGACGAACAAATCTGGGTTGGTTGCGCTTAACACAGAAGCCTTCAGCGCATTGCCATCAGTCCACAGCGACTGAAGGTGGTCGCTTGCTTCTGCCAAGTTAGCCGTAGGGACCATTGTCAGCAACTCTAGGATGCCCTGAACCGCCCTACTCCAGTGTTTGACGTCGGGAGGGTTCTGGTCGACGAGGGTTATGTTACCCGCCGCTAGGTTCACAGCATGCTGGAGATTTCCAATCGTTGTCCGAATATCAGCAATTCTCTCCAAACTGTCCGAAAGAGCTGCAGGTGAACCATCTGGGAGGGCACCGTTCATCTCTGGTCGTCGGCTGTGGTCCCTTGCATGAGCTACAAGCTTCGAAAGGTAGTCTCCAACCTCATTCTCTACAGATTCCCCGCCGATTATCTTCGAGTGTATGGCCCTCGCCATCTCTGTGAGCGGTCCTTCAAACTGCGCTCGCGCAGCCGAGACAGTAATGTTTGTAAGATAATCTAGTTTCGTATTTAATTTGTTGAATTGTTCCTCGTCGATTCGCTTTTTCTCCACAACCTCGTTTAGAGTGAGATGAGCCAGTGTCAAAACATCCGACAGTCGTCGGTCCAGTTGTTGAAATCCCTCGATTAAGATCTTTGTCATCCTATCTAGCTTCTTGTCTATTACATCCAGTTTCTGAACGACCGCGTCTGGTCCGCCCCCAAAGATGCCGCACAGGCTTTTGACAGTGTCGAAGACTCCACCTGCTAGACCTAGGGGCCCGAGCGACCCGCCAACGAAACTTGAGAACAATTTTTGGACCGTTTGCGCCGCCTGCAAGCAACCAGTGACCTGCTTCTCCAAGTCCTGGTCACGTAAAACATAGTGAGCAAAGGCCCCGATGAGTGTAATGCCGCCTGCAATCTCTTGATGAATGTATTGCTCTTGTTGTTGTGCCTCATTGATCTTCTTCTGACGTTCGCGCTCATCCTTCTCCTCCTTGAGAAACGAGAGCATATCTTTCGTGGTGGAATCCAAGCCATCCAGACGCTTATAAAGTCGCCCCTCCAAGGCGCTGAGGGCAGCTCTCTGGCTTGCAGCGTCTGCCCTCAGCAACTGCTGTATAGGCTCGGCAAGTTCTCCAGGCAGCGCGCCCGCAAGTGCCTCCGCCGAATTAGGGTCACCAATCTTGAGCGGGAGAGCACTCTGCGGGACCGTGTCTCGATAGATCTGCGCAAGCTGTTCATTTTGCCGCGTGATCCGGTCTATCTGTTCCATTGCGACAGAGCCCGCGAGGAGGACCGAGTCTGGGCGCGGTGGCGCAAACTGCCCGCTGAGAATGTTATCTGGGTCCTCCAAATACTTCACAAGTGGTGCGCCAAAGGCAGCTACGGCGCCAACTGTGATTGCCCCCGCAGGACTTGAGAATACCGGAGCAGCCACTACACCAAAGCCCTTAAACCCCTGATCGAGTGCCCCGAAGAGTATTCCATCGAACGGCGTCTGGCCCAGAGTATTGGAATTCTGAAGGGCATCGTTGAGCGCCTTGACAGCAATTGCATCCGGTACTTGACCCGTATCGATTATGGTACGCATCTGTTCACGAGCTTCGTCCTCTGAGATATCCCCTTTGTGGTAACGATCGGCCACCCCGACGGTTAAAAAAAGACCAGTAGCAGACCGCTGGGCTTCAGGGTTTCCTGCGAGAACGTTGGCCGCCAGTCGTCCGTAGACCTCGGAAGTTTCCATGATCTCCCCCGTTGTGCGAAACCCGATTCCAGGCCTCCCAAGAGCTACTTGGGCCGCCGGTAGATAAGAAGGGTGTTCACTGTGGCAATCCCGCCCATGACCACCGTGCGATGCAACTCCCAGCCATCATTCAGCTTCTTGCGGATCGCAGCGATTAACTCGTCCTGCCCGAGAGGCACCAGATCCACCACACCACCCGAGGGATGGGGAACGGCCTTAGTAGTCGGTACGACATCATATATGTACTTTGTGGGAACAGAGATTGCATCGACGCTTCCAGAGACTGTGACGGGCTTAACTTCCAGGGGCTCCGCTGACGTTACTGGCAGACACTTATTCATTACGACCACCTTCTGATCACCGTTTGACACACTTATCCTCCTCTGCTGATTTTGGCAACCTGCCAGGATTACGTGTGCGAAAACAACCAAACCAGCCTTGCTAGAGTCTGGTCTGGCTCAGCGACAGATGCTAACAGAGGGGAAATTTGTTCGAAAGTGGCCACACTCTCAGATTCCGGCGAGGTTTTGCCTCTTGGAGGGCCTCTTATATGTAGAGGCCGAATCAGGGCGGCGCAACTCGGGAGGGCCGAACCGTGCGAAACGACCTGCGCTGCGATTGCCATATCTGCGAAGTGGAGGATCACCTCTTCGATGTGCTCGCGGAGTCACCAGGAAACAGTCGGTTTCTTGCACTGGCCGCGAGTTCCCCGATGCTCGCAAAATTCACAAACATATCGGAGTTGCTCGCCTACCTTCATTCCCCTCGAACGGGCGATTATGACTGGTCTGGCGCCGGTGAGACGCTGACCGCCCTGCTCGCCGCACGGGCAACAGCTCACGACTCCGAGTCAATCCACTCGGTCCTCGTGCTTGCCTTCGCACCCACGATCCACCGCGCGTACACGGAAATGTGCGCCTGGTTTCGGGAGCTGGAACCCCCGGACATCGGCCAGCAGATTCTGGCCTTCTTCTTGGAACTTGTCGCTTCCGCAGCGACAGAGAACCTCGTTGGCATTCTACCTATCGCCATTTCCAGGAGCCTACGAAAAGCTTCATTCCGCTGGGCAGAGAAGGAACAGCGTGCCCTGCTTAAACGCCAGGATGAAACCCAAAATGGCACCGAACGAGCCGCCGAGCCGGCCTTCGAGCACGTCTCCGTTTTGAACGATTTCCTCGACTATTGCACGCGCCAGGGACTTCTGTCCCGCTTCGAGCGAGAGATTTTGATCAGGTTCAAAGTAGACGGATTCACCCACAAAGAGATTCAAAACCGCCACACAGTATTAACTGACCAAGCCGTTCGGCTGCGCGTGCATAGAATCATGCAGCGTCTTCAAGACGCCGCGCTGTCCCTCAGCACGAGGACTGAGGGGGCGAATAATCGTTGCCGCCACACGACGGCACTCCAACTCAAAAAAAGCGAAAAAAGCATGAAACACTTTTCTTTGAAACACTCGACCGACTTTTTGCCCATTAGTAAGAGTAGAGGGCAACTCTCGCTGGATTCTTCGCGAGCAAGCGGTGAGGGACAATGACGGTACCTCCGCCCCTGATCGGAATTGCTGCCAATCCCCGCTCATCGCTGCTGGCGTACCGGCGAACTCGACAGAGGAAGCAACCTCTCGCGGCAGCTCGCCGCACTCCTACACAGGCTCCCTCGTCGTTTTCGCATGGCGGTCCAGCGAGAGCTTGCCTTCAACTCCCGATGCGGGCCTGGCTCGCATCATCCGAAAGGAACTGGTCGGCAATGAAGAAAATCCTGCGAAACCGATTTGTCTCCCGCTGGCTTCGGCCGGCGCTCATCACATGCACTTGTTCGCTGATTCTTGCATCAGCGGCATTCGCCCAGGCCACAGGTGCCTCACCGTGGGAGAACGCAGTCAACGTTTTAATGCAGGCATTCACGACCACAATCGCTCGCGGCCTATCGCTCGTTTCCATCGTGGTCGCAGGCTTGACCTTTGCTTTTGGTGAAGGCGGCTCGAAGCGAATTCTTGCTGGCGTGCTCTTCGGCGTCGGCATGGCCATCGCCGCCGTCAACTTCCTCGCTTGGCTTTTTCCCGGCACGTAGCCTAATCCCTTTCGCAGAACGCAAGCCGCATGGCGAACGCAAGAAGAATCAACACTGTGTACCGCACGCTTAATCGCCCACTCACGATGATGGGAGTAGAGCGGAAGCTTTTCTTCTTCGCCATGTGCATGGGGGCAGCGACCTTCAACATGCTTTCCAGCTTGCTTGGCGGCATTTTGATGTTTTCGCTTCTTTACTTCCTCGCTCGTTGGGCCACCGCCACCGACCCACAGATTCTCCGCTTCCTGTTGTCAGCGGCCAAATTCAAAACCGAGTACGACCCTGCCAAGTTCAGCCCGATTACGATTCGAAGACACTCGAATGCTTAACCTCCGAAGAATTCTGAAGCCGTACACCGAAACCGGCGCGCTCAACGAGCAGATCAATCTTTACGGTTTCATTGACCCGCACGCCTTCCTCACGAAATCCGGCGATGTTGGCGTCGTCCTTCAGGTTCACGGCGTGGATTACGAGTGCCTGGACGGGAATGCGCTGGACACCCTAACGAAGCGTCTCGAATCCGCGTTCCGGTTCTTCGACAGCAACTTCCGCATCTATCAGTACCTCTTCAAGCGGAATCACCAAACGATCCCGCACCGGAACTACCCGAACCCAGTTGTCAACGCGGCGATTGACAACCGCCTTCGCCACTTCGAGCACAAGGCCGATAGCCTCTACTCGCTCCAAATCTTTTACGTAATCCTCTTCGAGGGGTTCCGTCACAAGCAAGCACTTCTGAAATCTGTAGCCGAGTTTCCGAAGAATCCGCGCAGAGCACTGGACGAAATCCGGGCAGCTCTTTCGTCCCGTAAACAGGTCGCACTGCTGGACACAGAACTCTCGAAGGCGCTCGCCACGCTCCATCAGAAAGTGAAAGGCTTTATCTTGCAGGTGAGCGACTTCGTTCGAGTTGATTTGCTACCGAATCACGAAGTATTCCGGGGGTTAAAGCGAACGCTGAATTTCGCGCCGTTGAAACTCCAGCTTGCACGGCTCAAGCACGATACGTTTCTCGACTACTACCTCTGCGAATCGCACCTCGAATGCCATCGCGGCCATCTCCGCCTCGACGATTACTACGTCAAGGTTCTGACTCTCAAGGAGCCTTCGGCCCAGAGCTTTCCACTCATCTTCAAAAACCTTCTCGAAGTGGAGGCTAGCTTCCACATCGTCACGGAATGGAAGAAAGAGGATTCTGGCACGGCGCGCAAAACGATTCAGTCGAAACGCCGCCACTTCCATAACACCAAGCGGTCCCTAATGAGCCATCTCAACGTCTCGGATGCACCACCAACGGACGTTCTGGTAGACGATTCGAAGGAAGCCCAGGTCCGCGAACTAGGCGCGAGCATCAAGGAACTCGAAATCGAAGGCAACTATTTCGGGCACTTCTCACTGAGCGTTGTTATCTATGACCTCAACCCCACGAAGGTGGACACCGCTTGTGCCGACTTCTACAAGGTTTTCAGCGTTCACGACGCGCAGCTCTACGAGGAACGATATAACCTCTTGAATGCTTTTTTGGCGAGCGTGCCAGGTGGCTCCGCTTTCAACCTCCGTACGATGTATCTCCTCAACACCAACTATGCCGACTTCTCGTTTCTTTTCACCCTCCACTGTGGCGAGCCTGAGAACCGGCATTTGAGACAGGAATATCTCGCGGTCCTGGAAACGAATCACAACACACCTTATTTCCTGAACCTCCATCACCGCGATGTGGCCCATACGATGATTCTGGGGCGAACAGGGTCAGGCAAATCGTTTCTCCTTAACTTCCTAATCACCAACGTGCAGAAGTATGACCCCTACACTTTCATCTTCGATTTGGGAGGCAGCTTCGAAAGCCTCACGCGCCTTTTTGGCGGAACTTATGTCCGCGTCGGCCTGAATTCCCCCGGATTCAAAATTAATCCCTTTTCACTTCCGCCGACGAAAGAGAACCTCGATTTTCTTTCGCTCTTTCTGAAAGTGCTGATTCAAGGCTCTTCGCCGCTGGAATTGACGCCCGCTGAGGAGCGCGACCTCTATCGCCAGATCGAAAATCTGTACGAAATCGAGCCAAGCCTTCGCACTCTCACCGTCCTGTCGAATACGCTTGACCGCCGTCTCGCCGACCGCCTCGCGAAGTGGACGGCTGGAGGGCAGTTCGATTTCGTCTTCGACAATGCCGAGGACGCCATCACCTTTTCCCGCTTCCAGTGCTTCGATTTTCAAGGAATGAACCAATACCCGGCAGTGCTGGAACCGTTGCTCTTCTATATCCTGCATCGGGCCAACGCCTCGATCTGCGATCCGAAGACTAGCCACATTTTCAAAGCGTTCTTCATTGACGAGGCTTGGCTGTTCCTGAAGAACCCGATCATCAAGAGCTACATCATCGAGGCGCTTAAAACCTGGCGCAAACAAAACGCTGCGATGATTCTCTCGACCCAATCGCTTGACGAGCTTCGCAAGTCGGAAATCCTCGACATCATCATCGAAAGCTGCCCGACGAAAATCTTCCTGGCGAACCCGGACATGGACCGGGAGCTGTACCGCCACCAGTTCAATCTCAACGACAACGAAATCGAGCTCATCTCGACTCTTCGGCCAAAGCAGCAGCTTCTCATCAAGACGCCGGAACTGGCCAAGGTCGCCAATCTCGAAGTGGACGCGAAGAGCTATTGGCTCTACACGAATGATCCCTTCGATAACCGCAGGCGGCGGGAAACATTCGAGACCCATGGCTTTGAAAAAGGACTGGACGTGTTGGCGAGGGGCCAGCCATGAGGACGTGCCTGGCCGTGCTTTGTGCGCTCGCGCTTCTTGCTTGGCTGTTGTTCTTCACCTATCTCGAAGCGGAGTGCGAGTTAGTATGGGCGTACGGCGCGTGCCCTAATCTGCGGCTGCATTTTGCCGTGGCCGTCGCCGCTGCTCTGCTCCTCTTTGTGGTTCCCTGGGTGGTCGTTTTGTTCGGCGACGACGACCTATATGCACGCCGTGGATGATTCATTTCATTCGTTTCGCAATAAGTTTCAGAAAGGCTGCCGGGACACCTGCGGAACGCAGTCTCTTGAGTTTCTCAACTCCGAAGGCAACCGACGCTTTGCGGAAGGCCACTCTCAGGTCGTTTGTAATAGCGAATGGCGGGGGTGGGTAATGTCTCGGCGTAGAAACTTGGACAGCCTGGAACGGATAATCGCTGAAATATGCGTTTTTGTCGTTCCGATTTACGCTCACGGTGAAGTCGATATAAATCCATTGCAGGCTGGAGGCACCCGCTTTGCTCAGCCGAAAGGACAACACCCAGTCAGCCACTTTGTAGTCTTTTGAGCCGCACGAAATGAAATTGTGTGGGGCCCTCGAATTGAACTCAGCCTTAGCAAGCTCTCTCGCGTCTTTCGAGAGACCACCCTCGGAGTCCCACCACCCGAGTTTCCATTCAGGTCGGGCTGGAAGTTCATACCATTCGCGATAGGAGACTCGGTCAATCCTCTCGCGGCGCTGCCGCCTCCGGGCCTTCAGTTTTCGATGTTCCAGTTCGAGCTTTTTCATATCAGCAGCGTTGAAAGGGCGAGATTTCAACGAACCTATGACTCTGTCAATTGAGAAGGAATCTGGGGGAAGGAATATGCCGAATTCTTTAAGGTCTCCGGCTCCGAGGGCATTTGTCGACAGATTCGCTGACGTGATGATGGCGCCGCGCGCCGCTGCCCAGTACAGCTTCATGTGAAGTCGGTCTGCAAACCTGATTCGGGCTCCCGCTTTTTGTAGCCTTCTCAACTCAAGCGGATTGGTTCCACCGGCCTTAGGCCAGCATATGACTTCTACACCTTTCGGGTTGCGAATGAAGGCCCTCGCACCTTCACCAACGAAGGCTGCAATCGCAACTCTTCGCGTGGCTCCGGGAGACATGAGCTCACCGATCGCACTGCGGATAGCGGCCGAGGTCGCTAGTATTCTCATTTCGTGTCCGCCTTCATCCCAACTTCGATTTCCGTCCGGCGAAGCCGACCCAACAAGAGCCGCTTCGTGCTGTCGAAGGTTCCGTTGCAAAAAAAACTGGAGGAACTATTTATGAAGAATATACCCACTTTTCGGAGCAGTTGCAGGCTGGCGCTTGTTCTTGCAGCCGCGATAGCAATCTTCGGAGTCGGCCAATCAGCGACGTGGGCCGCGACGGACACGGCCCGCGTTGTCAAGTACGGACAAAACGACATTGTTCCAGTAAAGGCGAAGCTGCGCTTCTCGACGCTTATCATCCTGCCGGAAAAGGAAGAGATTCTCGACTTCACGACCGGCGACAAGGAGTTTTGGATTATCAACGGCGCGCACAACCTTTGCTACATCCACCCGGCCCAGGCCGCCATTCGCAGCAACCTGAATCTCATCACGGCCAGTGGTCACGTCTATTCGTTTCTGCTTGAGGAGATTAGTAAAGAACCAAATGCCGAACCGGACCTAAAAATCTTCATCGAGCCTAAGGAGCAATCCGGCGTCGGCGGGAATTCATTCGCGAAGGGTTTTGTGTCGGCGAGCGAAGCTGAGGCGTACAAGCGCGAGATTCAGACGATCCGTGACCAGGGCAGAGCCCAGGTTCAAGCTGCGCAGACCAGCGCGCAGCAGCAGATTGAGAAATTCCGCTCCGAGTACGCGACCAAGCTCCACTTCGATTACCACTTTGAATCGAAGGGCACCGGACAGCCGTTTCTCGTCTCCGCGATCTACCACGACGATGCGTTCACCTACATCGAATGCGCCGCTTCAGAGAAGGCAGCCATCTACGAAATGAAAGACGGCAAGCCGAACCTCATCAACTTTAATCTTGTGAACAGCGTCTACATCGTCCCTAAGATTGTTGACAACGGCTATCTCACTATCGGCAAGAAGAAACTCGCCTTCTCCCGCCAACAGTAAAAGTACCCGCAAGAAAATTTCTGTCGAACGAGAGGAGAAACATGACTGAATCTGTGGTTTCGCCAGCTGCTCAGCCGATCGAAGACAAAGCACCGAAGCCGCCCGGCCTCATGCCAAAGAACGTTCAAGCATGGGTGATGCTTGGTCTCGCGGTGTTGATGGTAGTCATCATGTGGCTCACGGGCGGGAAGAAAGCCCCAACCGCACCGAAGTCAGGGACGCCAGCAGTTCAGAATTCTGCTCCCCTCGAAGTGAACCAGGCGAAAATTGCTGACCTTCAGAGCCGGATTCAGGAGTTGCAGCGTGAGCAGCAGGCCGCCCTAAATCAGCAGAACAAACTGTTCACTACTCTTCAGTCGGAAGCACAGACATCCTCTCCGGCTCAAGTCTCAAATCCCCAATCAGGTGCGTCTTCCGCATCCGACCCGATTCGGGAGGAGCGCAGAAAGAGAGCGTATGTTTCTCTCTTTTCCTCGAACGTAGCCTTGAGCTACCGGAAAGACCTCGCGCAGTCGGAGTCGCCCGTCACAAACAATCCGTCCGCGGCGCAAACTCAACCGGGCCAACAACCCACATTTGACCAGCAACTCTCCCAGATCCTACAAACATTGTCGCCGATGCCTCCGCCGGTAGTACCGGCCCCACTGATTTCCGGCAGCGCACGCCAGGCCGGAACAGCCACATCCGAAGATGCGGAGAAAAAAACTTCCGAGAGTACCTCGAAGCAAGCGTCACCCAACCCATCGGCACTGAACGCTGCCGATGGCAAGAACTACGTGATCTTTGAGGGCACGATCCTTGAAACCGTGCTCCTCAACCGTCTAAACGGCGACCTCACCGGCCCTGTCGAGTGTCTCGTCACCAACGACATCTACTCCCACGACCGCCAGCACGTCCTGATTCCATCCGGCGCGAAGGTTTTGGGAGAAGCAAAGCGCGTGGAAGCCTTTGGTCAAACGCGCCTTGCCGTCGCATTCCACAGGCTCATTATGCCGGACGGCTATTCCATTAGCCTTGACCAATTCAAAGGCATGAACCAAATCGGAGACACGGGTCTCCGCGATCAGGTCAACAACCACTACTTGAAAATCTTCGGCGCATCGCTCGCTATCGGCGCAATCGGTGGGGTTGCCGAAGCACGTTCCGGCGCCGTCTTAACTCAATCCGGCACGCAAAGCGTTCAGCAAGGAATTGGCGAAAGCCTAGGCCAGACCTCGCAACGCATCCTCGACAAATTCCTGAATATTCTGCCGACCGTCACGATCCGCGAGGGCCACCGCGTCAAAATTTATCTCGCCGGGGACCTCGCGGTTCCCGATTACGCAAACCACAAAATGCCGTCTAATCTTTGAGTCCTCGCGATGCAAAGCCTGATGCCAGGTCGATTCTAGCGGTTAACAACCCCCAGTCGGCTTGCAGATTCGACGACCCTAGCAGCAATCACCCTGTCCCTCAATCGATTCACAACCCAAACCATTGCTCGTTCTCCGACTTGACCAGCAAAAAGAGCCACACCCAACATCGGAGCCACGGGGCCGCCGAATCTCAGCAAGACGGGCCCTAGTGCCCAAATCCACCACCCTACGGGAGACTGAAGCCGACCTTCGATCAGGGGAGCAATCAGGTCAGCATAGCTTCTAACCGCTGAAGCGATGTTCTCTTGATCTCCCGTCATCAAAGCCGCTCTTAAGGTGGACCGCGCCTCCGCACACTTCGTGTCGTTAGTGATCCTCGCTAGGTCAGCCCAGCTCAGATCGCCCGGGTCAAAGCTCAAAGGTATCTCAGGAATCAGCTCATTGAGACACTGTTTGCCGGGTGACAAATCGTTGTCAGTCCCAGTTAGCATAATGTCTGCTGTCTGATCTACGTAGGCACCGATGGGCACAACGTTAGCCATCTTTCCGATCGAACCTCCGGTCTCGCAAACGGATTTCTGCGCGGCTACGTTCCAAGCTTGGACAATCGTTTTCCACGAGGCCAAATGTCGCCTGTTAGCCAGGTCGAGGTGTTCATAGATGACCGAGCGCCGTGTGCGACCCTGAGGATTCTCAACAATTTGATCGATCAGCTTAAGCGTTCCTTCGACATGTTGTCGGTCAACACCACCAAGGTCGGGATTACTCACAGCCAGTTCTAAAATACTGTAAAGATTGTGGCGTGGCCCGTCTGCCAGTTCCTTCACCTGAGCTGAAGGCGAGGAAAAATACTTCACTGCTTCCATGAATCCGCGGAGTGCATCAAGGTCTGGCGAACCCCTCTTACGCACGAGCAGTTCATCGAAATCTGCGCTGGGGCCAGCGGTCACAACTTCGCGGCACATCTGAATTACGGATCCCGACTCCTGCATTGGAGAAGCAATGCGTCCAACTTTCAATGCTCGTTCCAGCCCCGACGTAGCTATAGCCCAACGTGAGTCTTTCCCATGGGTCACCGGCGCAGCTTTCAGTTCTAAAAAATCCGAGTTGGCTCTTAAGAATCGTCTGAAATCGTTCTGCGCAAAGGTCTCCCAGAGAACAGGACTGTCAACAATCTGCACGTCACTCAGCACAAATGATCCACCGAACAAAGCAAGAGTTTTGATCAGTCTGTGCGCTTCTGTGTCTTCCGAGGACGTAGGGCTTTGAACAGTCACGCCCGTCAGGGCTTTGCGATATTCGCCATCCAGCCAGTGGGCGTACATCTTCATAGGAACACCTCTATCCCATTGTAAATCGCAACGTTTCTTAGAAAGGGGAGCATCATCGTGACAAAGAGAATTCTCGCAGTTTTGCTCGTCTTAGGCTTGTGTGTAGGCACGGCTTCCGGTCAGTTTGGCTTCGGAGGAATCGTTTACGATCCGACGAACTACCACAATGCCGTGCTGCGCTATATCCAACTTCAGCAGCAACTTGTCCAGCTTCGTCAAACCTACACACAAATCGTGCAGGGATACAACTTGGCTCGCCGCATGGCGCAGAGCCTCCAGAATATGCCGGTGCGCTACCGCGCTCAGTTTTCGCAATGGCGGAACGTGGTTGCTCCCAACACTTATGGCAACACGGGAATGTGGATCAACGGCATGAACACAGGTCTCGCCGGTAGCGTGAACACGGGCTACCAACAGGCCACTACGCCGCTCCTCCAATATGACAGCCAATTCCTCGCGGCCATGACTCCCGATCAGCAAAATCGGGTTAAGTCTCAGTACGCCTCAGTTCAACTGTCGGACGGTTCGAATGTCACGGCAATGGCCACCATCGGCGCGATCCGCGGGAACGCGCAGTTGATTCAGAATCAGATCAACAACCTCGAACAGGACTCGCTTTCCGGCGATCCCAACCTCAACACCGAAGTTGCTGTCCTCAACAAAATCAACGCCACCAACGTGCTGACCCTTCGCACGCTCCAGGACTCAAACAAATTGCTGCTGTCCTTGCTCGAACAGAACGTCATAGGCACGAAACAGCAGCGCGACGCCGTCGCCAACTCCATTGACACCGACATTACCCGTCAAGCGACGCTCGCTAGCAATCTGTCCCGCATGACGAGCACGCTGGGCAATTCTCTCCAGAACTTCCGCATGCAGTAGTCATAGCCAGTCGAGTCCCCATCCCGCCGAAGGAGCAACGAATGCAAACGGATTTCCTCCAATTCATCTATCAGGCGATCAATCAGCTTCTCACGCAGCACCTTGGCTTCTTCGACGCGATGGGCCAGAACCTCTTTCGCATGTTCGCCACAATCCTTGTTGCCTGGTACGGAGTGAAATCCGCGCTGTCGGCTGCCAGCGGCAGGCACCTTCTCCACTTCGAGAATTTTGCCACGCTCATTCTGACCATTAGCTTTGGTTTCGGCATGGTCAACTACTACAGCAATCCGATTCCCGGCATCGGCAGCAGCTTTCACAGTCTCATCACGGATGAATCCCAATTCCTTTCAAACAGGATCACCCAGCAGCAATTGCAGGTTGTTGTTGACGGCGTGAGTGACTTTGAAAGCCGCCTCAATTCGCCCACCTTTGGCGACTTCCTCGGGACGGTAATCTACGTTGTCGTCGTAATCCTGCTTGCAGCGGCACAGGCCATCGCCATCGTAGTGATCGCTTTTGGATTCATCGCGACTGCTGTGTGCGTCTTAGTCGGACCGATCTTCATTCCGTTCTTTATTGTGCCAAAGCTCGAATGGCTGTTTTGGGGATGGTTTAAGTGCTTCATCCAGTATGCGTTTTATCAGGTCATCGCGGACGCAGTCGTCTTTGTCATCGCCAACTTGATTGTCGGCGTGCTTCGGCTTGGGCCGCCAGGTGCGGTTTCAACTTCCCAGCTCATCGGATGGTTTCCAGTCCTTTTCATCACGTTCCTGGCCGCGATTTACGCCCTGTTGAAGATACCCGCGCTCACGAACCACATCTTTAGCGGCAGTTCCGGCGGCTCTTCGGCCAGCATCTTTGGAGGACTTCTGCCATGAATGACGACCGCAGCTTTCACAACGCGAAGCGGCTCTACCTGGAGCAGTACGGAGACCCTATGGTCACGAACACATATTTGAAGATTGCCCTGGTTTTGCTTTCGCTTGTGGCAGTGGGTCTCGGGCTAATTGATCTGCGGACGATCCGCACTTTTCAAAATTTCCGTCCGTTAGTGATTCGCATTGACCAATTGGGCCGGGCCGAGGCCCTCGCCTACAGCAATTTTGAATACAAGCCTCAGGACGTTGAAGCGAAATATTTTCTTTCCCAGTTCTGCCAGCTCTATTACCGACGCAACCGCTACACCATCAACGATGACTTCTCGAAATCGCTCTACTTTCTCGAAGGGAAATTGGCCGGCGACATTATGGACGCCTACAAGAAAACTGATGTGATGAAAAGCTTCCTGACGGACCCTTCAAAGCCGGAGGTCGATATCGAGGTCAAGAACGTCGCGCTTGAGGGGATGCAGAACCCTCCGTACAAGGCCCGCGTGGACTTCTATATGGTGTACTACTCGCCTGCCGACCACAGCGAGCTAAGGCGTACGCTGTACACGGCCAATTTCGTTTTCGTCTTCAAGGCCAACGTCCCCAACGAGCTCATTCCCATCAATCCGCTCGGCCTGGTCATCACGTACTTCCGCGAAGACGAAGCATTCAAATGAATGCCTCACTCGCTCGGGAAGGAAAGAGCCCGTCGCGGGCCGGACGCCTTGCATCCTCGGCCCAACCTCCGCGCGCCACTCTTTCCTCAACACGATGACACCCTTCCCCGACATAAGCCACAGCCCTTCCGCTCGACTCATTTCCTCGATACCCCAGGCGCGCTTCTGGAGGGCCTCCGGTGCTTTACGGCTTACCTCCCGCTCCCTCCCCAGAACTGATTTTTTTTGGGAAACCGTGATGAGATCAAGTTCCAGACCAAACGGAATGTACCTTCTTTAATTCCTGCACCCAACACATGAGGATGTCTGACGTGTCTCGCCCGAGACGCTTTGCCAAATCAAAAAATCCCGGCCCTGGCTGCATATCGCCGACTTTGTGGACCACAATTACGCTTAGCATGCCCCGCCCAGCTCCGCTTTCTTCCGACGAAATCTCTCCTAGAAGATGGAACAGGCGCTGATCATGTGCTTCGAGGTTCATGGAACGAACTTTCTCGGCAAGCTCTGAGTACGGAATCATTCCTCTCACTTTTGCTCTTTCGATCAGCAGGTTTTTTATTTCCTCCTTCGCCGCATCCCATTCGGCTTGGGAGTAGTTGCCCGTTGCCACTGTTGCTCCTATCGAGACTCGACCAAACTCAGGGCGCTCATCTCACAACGAACACCGGGAGTTCTCATGGTTGCGAATTCTATCCTTATCACGATTGCGATCATGCTGGCTATCAGCTTCACGCTTATGGGTGAGTTGAAGTTCTTCATCCCCCTCAAGGTCGTCATCTGGAGAGCGTATTCGGCATACATCCTCTCCTACTGCGGTCTTCTGTTCGCCAATGTATTCGCGGCAGCCTTCGCGCTGAACCGAAAATTCTTCCTCAAAGACACGGGCCAGAAGCTTGCCCACCTCGACAAGCAATTCAACGTCCGCCACAACGGTGTTTCGGCAGACATATCTGACGAGGAATGATGCTTCATGTCGCGACGATACGAGCCGAATGAACTTGAACATCTTCACGAGTCCGCGCAGCGGCAGCCCCAGGAAACGGGCCAGCGGCGTGAATCTGATTCTCAAGACCACCGTGGCCGGGGCGCTGGTTCAGGAGCCGCAGAGCCTCAGCGCGATCAGAGAACTGTAGCCCCGGCGCGAAACCACCCCACGGAGCCCAGGACACCCTACCGGGACCGTCACTGGACCTATTCCTTGCGCGCCTCCGAAATTCAAACGCTTCGCGAGCTTGGAACTTTCCGCACTGTAGATTTGGAAGCTCTCGCAGAGATTGGGTATCGCGGGGACCGAGATCGCATGGAGCAGGACTTGCGCAATCTCATCCGCCAATCGCTTATCACCCGACAAACCATTGAGGGTCCTGAGAAAGAGCGCATGCACGTGCTCACGCTCACCAAGGATGGCCAGCGATTCCTCCGCAAGCAGAGCCTGATGCCCAACGACCGGCCCGTTTACTACGGTTTGCTGAAGCCGAAAGAGGCACGCCACGACGCCACTCTTTACCGGCTCTACCACAAAGAGGCGGGCAAGATTGAACGCGACGGCGGCGCTATTCGAAAAGTCGTCCTCGACTACGAACTGAAGAAGCACATTAACAAAGACCTCGCGCGGCTAGGCCAGGACCGGCATAACGGTGACAGGAAAATCGAGATTGCCCAGGCGCACGGCGTGAGCGTTGTGAATGGCAGAGTTGTCGTGCCCGATCTCCAAATCGAACACGAGAACGCGGAAGGCCAACTCGCCCGTGTCAATCTGGAGCTCGCCACCAAGAACTACCGCACCAGTCATCTTCAGGCTAAGGCGCAGGCCGGATTCACACTTTATGCCCCTGCCCAGGATTCCGACCGTTTGCGACGGGTTTTGAGCGACCGGGAAATCACTGCGGAGATCCTCGCACTGTGAATATCGCGGACATCCATCTGGACGCGCTGAAAGAACTGGGGTACACCGAACCTGAAGCTCGCTTCCTTTATATTGTGGGCACGCACTCAGGCTATTTCACTTCGCAACACTATTTAGACTTCTCCGGTGTGAAGCGCGGATATCGCTCGGACGCGCTAACCCGGAAGCTCCTCAGCAACAAACACGCGTCGCCCGAAATACATCGGAAGAACGCACGCATTTATCACGTGTTTTCGAGGAAGGTTTATTCCGCCATTGGCAAAGAGAACATCCGCAACCGCCGCGATCACGAATTTCAGTTCATCAAGACCCGGCTTCTCGCGCTCGCTTTCATCCTTGCCAACCAGCATCGTAATTACTTCGAGACCGAGGACGACAAGGTCCGATATTTTTGTGATGGTCTTGGCGTCGAGAAGCACACGCTTCCCGCCAAGCTCTACTTGGGCACGACAAACCCCTCCATTACCTCGCGGTACTTTGTGGACAAATTCCCGATGTTCCTTCCGGCGATCACGGGCTCGCCCGTTATCACGTTTACCTATATTGCGCCTGAAGCCGAAAATCTGGTTGCGTTCGTCACGCACCTGCAAAATTATCTGCCGCTGTTTCGGAGCCTGAACCACTTCAATTTTCTCTTCATCTCCCCCTGTGAACCTTTGTTTCCGAAGGCACGTGCGATCTTCTCGTCGCTTGTTAAAGGTCCACTGGAAACGCCTTCCGCACCGGAGATTGCCCGGTATTTCCGTGTGCGACAGCTATGGGAATCGAGGCAGTTTCCAGCCCTGAAAACCGACGACATCCAATTTCTGAATGAGGCCACGCGCCGGTTCGCCTCAGAGCGTGTTCAGGAACTTTACAGGGAGTGGGCCAAAGGCGAACTCGCCGATTCTCGTCTCGCTTCGATATTTCCCGAATCAAACGAGCAACGACGGGTGGGTTTTGACGCCTGTTTGATTACGCGGCAGCGGTTTCTTCCCCCTGTAATTGCAGCTTAAACAGAACACTGAAACACACGCAGTGTTCTGGCCGATTTGTACCGCTCGCGTTCTGTCGTCCGCTCGCGTAAGCGCCGAAGAGCAAAGGCGATACAAGCTCCAATCCGTGAACAAAGACCGCGGCCAAAACACGCAGCTTGGGCGGTAGCGACCCCGCCTTTTGGCTCGGGGAGCCGCCCAAAAGGCTCGTGGGGTCACTCCCGCCCAAGGGCACTGATTCCGTGCCAGGTGTTTTGTCCGCGGTCAAGAGAGTTCTGAGATCAAACCAGCGAAAGCCCGAAAGGAGAACCGCAGTGTCCTTTATTAAGAAACCACCCGAGACCGTCATCCGCGAATTCCAGCTTGAAGAGCCTCTGGCAAACACCCTCGACAGCTACGCGCAGTTCATCGGCAGCACGCCTGATCACGTCGTCACGTCGGCCCTTCGATTTGTCTTCTGGAAAGACAAGGAATTCGACCGCCTTCAGAAAGAACAGAAGAAGGCCCGCAAAGCGGCGCAACCCGCCGAGGTAAAGAAACCGTGATTCAGCGACTCCTACACTCGAAGAATTTCGTCGCCTTCCTCCTAACGGCAGGTACAGGAATGGCGCTGTACTTCCATATACCATTCCCAGAGGAAAACCCATTCCTGCAACTCATGGCCATTCGCGCCCCGCTTGTCTTCCAAGGCGTGAAGTGGTCCTACAACCTGTTCCTCTTCTCGACGCCCTACATCGTGTATTCGATCCTTCTCTCCGGCCTGTACATCTTCGCCCTCAAGGCCCATCGAAAGATCACGGCGGGCCGCTTGCTGCGTTATCCCGATCCACGAGACCGGCAGGATGTGTTTCTCGTTGTCGGCGAGATTCACAATCCGCGCAAGCCGGTGCCTTCGGAAACACCGCGTTGGCTTGTCATCCCGCAACGCGGGCTTTTCACTGGAATCGCCATTGTCGGTGCAGTTGGGACCGGCAAGACAAGTTGCTGCATGTATCCTTTCGTCGAGCAGCTTGTCGCCTACAAAGCCTCAGACCCAGAGAAAAAGATTGGCGGGCTCGTCCTCGAAGTGAAAGGCGATTTCTGCCATCAGGTGAAGGAAATCCTAACGAGGCATGGCCGCGCCGAGGACTACATCGAAATCAGCCTCGATTCCGAATACCGCTACAATCCGCTGCACAACGACCTGGACGCCTACGCGCTGGCCTACAGCATCGCGTCGCTTTTGAACAACCTGTTTGGCAAGGGCAAAGAACCCTTTTGGCAGCAAGCGTACACGAACCTCGCGAAGTTCATCATTCTACTTCACAAGATCACCTACGATTACGTGACCCTCTTCGATGTCTACCACTGCGCCATTTCGCCCGACAAACTCGAAAAGACGATCCACGAAGCGGAGCAAAAGATCGGCGGTCGCCGATACGTTCTCATTTCATCCGAGGCTTACCTGACCCATGTAAACGAGCTCGCGCCGTTCAAGTTCAACCTGGGTGTAGAGGACTCAGGAATGTACCGCGCCGACGATTCAGAACACCTCCGCGTTTTCCTTCACGACAAAAGCATCGAATTCGAGGCTCTCACAGAGTCCTCACCAGACGATCCCGATTCGTTCAAACGCGAGCAACTTGAAGCAGTCAAGCGATGGTTTTACGACGACTGGCGCAGAATCGAACCTAAACTCAGGACTTCCATTGTCGAAGGCATCTCCGTTTTTCTGTCGCTTTTCGACGACAACCCGCGCGTTAAACGCACCTTCTGCCCACCGGCGAAATGCTACGACCCCGTTGCCAACGCAGACGGCAAACTTGGCAAGTCCCTTCCTTCGTTCCGATGGCTCATCGAGAACGGCAAAGTCTGTGCGCTGAACTTCCCCATTGGATTGAATCCCGGCTTGGCCCGCGCCCTGGGCGTCATGATGAAGCTCGACTTCCAGCGAGCCGTCCTGAATCGCGTGCCGGAAATAGCGAAGAATCCAAAGACGCATTTTCGAGAGGTTTTCTTCGTCTGCGACGAATATCAAAACTTCGCTACTGTTGGCGAAAACGAGCCAACCGGCGACGAGAAGTTTTTCAGCCTCTCTCGCCAGCCCAAATGCATTCCGATTGTGGCCACGCAGAGCATCAGTTCTCTGAAGTCCGTTTTGCCCGGCGAGACCTGGCGGACGCTGCTGCAGACGTTCCGCACCAAGCTTTTCCTCGCGCTTTCAGATGACTTTTCGGCCCGCACCGCCAGCGAGCTCTGCGGGCGCGAAGACAAGCTCAAGGTTAGCTACAACATCTCAGAAAGCGGCCATGACGCGAGAGTCAGTTTGCTCACGGGCAAGGCCATCGCGCATCGTGCGAACGTGACCGCCTCCAAAAGCTACAACACGCAGACCGACTTCCGTTTCGATATGAAGACCTTCACCGAACTCAAGAACGCGCAGTCCATCACCATTGCTTACGACGGCCTGAATCCCATGCCGCCGATGTTCTGTTATTTGAAGCCTTACTACAACGACGTCAACAAATCCTACTTTCGTCAGCTGGCGGACGGTGAAGTGTGACGCTGGGCTTCGAAACCATCCTGCCGTTCTTACGGCCCATCGAGCACCTGATTCGCGACGATTCTGTCAGCGAAATCATGGTCAACGGATCGACCCAGATTTTCATCGAGCGGGCAGGTGTGCTCGAGGAGGTTCCCGATCTGATCCTGAGCGAGAAATCTTTGATGGTCGCCGTGAAGAACATTGCCCGGCGTTTAGGAGATGACATCTCCGAAGCCAAACCGATCCTCGACTCAAGATTCCCGGACGGCAGCCGCGTAGCCGCCGTGATCCCCCCGTGCAGCATCCACGGCGTGACCCTCACCATCCGCAAATTCAATAGCCGTCATTTCACAATCGAAGACCTCGTGCGAATGGGCACTTTGAATGTGGAGCTTTCAGCCAGGTTCCAAGGCTATGTTGAGAATCGCCAGAACGTCCTCATTAGTGGCGGAACCGGGACGGGCAAAACCACTCTCCTCACTTCACTCGCTAGGTCCATTAGTGACAAGGACCGGATTCTGCTGATAGAGGACACGTCCGAACTCCAGTTGCACAAGCCAAATCTCGTCCGCTTCGAGGCACGCCAGGCGCAGCTCGACCTCCCCGCCATTACGATCCGTGACTTGCTCAAAGCGTCTCTGCGGCACCGGCCCGACCGCATCATCCTTGGCGAAATTCGTGGCGGCGAGGCATTCGATCTACTTCAATTATTCAACACCGGCCACTCGGGAACTCTATCCACCGTTCACGCTAGTTCCGCAGCGCAAGCCCTCGCACGGTTTATAAGCTGCGTCCTCCAGAGCGGAATCGAGCTACCCTATCGCGCGATCAAGAGCAATATCGCCGATTCGTTGAACGTTCTCATTCAACTGGAGCGTCGCCCAGGGAAGCGATTCGTCTCCGAAGTGATCGAAATTCGCGGCTACAACTCCGAAAACGACAGGTACGACCTCTCCTCAGTTTTTACGGCACAGCTTTAGCTCATTTTTTCAAGGAGGTTCCATGCCGGATTCTCTTTCGGCATCCGAGTATATCCTCGACAATTTCAAGTCCTCTGACCGAGTAGCGATGTTGCTTCGGAATCGGACCACCGAGGAAGTCATCCAGCGCATCGCGTCAGCGGAAAAGATCGCAGCCCCCGATTTTCAACAATGGCTCAAGGAGAGGAATCGAGCGGGATACGACATCTACATCGGCATGAACACTCTGAAAGAGGGCGCATGCAGCCGAACAAAACGCGACATCCACCACATCAGGCACGTCTATCTCGACTTGGATTACCGCGGTCCCGAGGCGCTCAAGGCAATTCAGAATTCAGATGACGTACCGAAACCGAATTTCGTTCTGGACACATCGCCGGGCAAACACCACGTCGTTTGGAAGGTCGAAGGAGCCACGCCTCAAGAGGCCGAAGACCTACAACAGCGAATGGCCCACGAGTTCGGAGCGGATATCGCGGCGACCGATGCGTCTCGCGTCCTCCGCCTCCCCGGATTCGTTAACCGAAAATACAACTCGGAATGCCTGGTCCGAGCGACGAAGCAGTCCGACAAGACTTACAACCTTCGAGATTTCAAGGTCGCATCCGGCCCGGCAAAGGACGACCGAACAGGGGAGCAAAAGCCGCCACGCTCAGGCGGTACCCGAGAGACAGTCACCCAATCCGAACGCGATTGGGCTTACGCCAAACGCGCCCTCGCGAGAGGCGACGATCCCGAAGAGATTATCCGGCGCATCGCCGATTTCCGGGCCGACGAGAAGCACGATCCCGAATACTACGCTCGGCTCACAGTGGTTAAGGCGCAATCTCACCTTTCGAAGAAATCAGTCGACTCTCGTGAGCCACAAGAGCCTATAACGCGTTCCCATTAGTCATCTGCCCTTTTGGGCTTCTTCCGAGTTTCAAAATAGACCAGGAGCCTTCACGCCATGAGCAAAGAACATCTGCCGATTAGCGATGCGTCAGTCAGCGGAGGAGGAGAGCCGATCGTTATACTCACGCCTCAACAACTCGCGGAGCGCCTCCAGGTCAAACCGTCATGGGTATATGAGCAAACGCGCAACCGCTCAGGTGTCCGCAATTCCGATCCCCTTCCTCACATAAAAATGGGACTGTACGTGCGGTTTGACTGGCGAGATGTGCTCGCTTGGCTTGAACGACAGAAACAGTACGCGGAACGCCTCTAAAACAACTGCGACACTCGCCAAAAGCATAATTCTCCCTTGACACGTCGTCCGACTTATCTGTATACGATAAGTCATGCGAATGGGCAGGCCGCCGAAACCCCGCTCTAAAGTACGCTCTCTCGCAATTCCCGTCCGCCTCACCAAGGTACAGTGGCGCGAATTGCAGAAACGTGCAAAAGACCAGGGACTTTCGGTGTCTGAATACATCCGCAGAAAACTAGATTTGCCAAAGGAGGACTGATTGAAAACACAATCGGGCACCATCAAACGAATAGGAGGAAGCTGGTACGGACGCTGGCGCGAAGATGTGATTGAGCACGGCCGGACCGTCCGCAAACAGCGCTTTCTTAAACTCTGCGAAGTGGATGACCGCTATCGCACGAAAGCGGATGTTCGTCCACTCCTTGCAGAGAAACTCCGCGCGTTGAACGAAGGTAGAACGGACGCCCGTAGTTCACTCACACTCGCTGCGTTTGTTGCCGAGTATTACGAGCCATACGCACGCGGGAGCCTCAAACCCTCAACCGTACATGGCTACTCGAAACTTTGGGAAGCCCTTTCCCCGCGAGTCGGCGAAATTCGCTTGCGGGACTTCAGGACAGTGGACGCCGCGAACATGCTGGCGCACTTTGCGCAGCGTGGTTGGGGACGCCGCTCACTCCAACACGCGAAATCGCTCCTCAGCGGCATTTTCACTTACGCTAAAAACCTTGGAGTGCTCGACGGGGTTAACCCCGTACAGGGCACAATCATTCCAAGGAAAGTAGTTGCTCCGGCAGAAACGCACGCCAGCACGCCGAATGAGGTAATCGCGATACTCGACGTACTGAAGCGAGCGAAAGACCTACAGGAACGTCAGAAGCTCCAGGCCCAAACGGCGATCGCGTTGATGTTCTTCGCCGGGTTGCGTCCCGGCGAAGCACGGGGCGCGACGTGGGAAAACTACGATGGTAAAACCCTGAGCGTCAAACAGAGCGTTTGGCGCAAGCACACGACCGATCCGAAAACCACGAGTGCCGCAAAACCCGTTCCAGTGATTGAGCCGCTTCGAGAGCTTCTCGCAGAGCTACGCGCGGCGGACGGCAATGCCAGTAGCGGGCCGATCCTACGAGGAGTGAAAGGTAAGCCCCTTAGCCTCGATATGCTGGCGCACGTTGTCATCCGTCCAGCACTCCGCAACCGCACAAACTACCGCAACGGCCAATCGAAAGATTGGACGCCGCTTGCGTGGCAAGGCTACTATGCGCTTCGTCGCGGTATCGCAACACAGCTAAACACGATTACCCGCGATCCGATGGCCGCGAAAGGACTGTTGCGGCATTCCAGCGTCAACACAACCCTTACGCACTACATCAAATCCGTGCCGGAAGTCACAGCAAACGGCATGGCTCAAGTTGAACAGTTATTTAGCGGAGCAGCAGGGCAGGCAGTACAGTAAAGCAGTTGGGATAAGACTGGGATAAAAGGAGCCACGCAATCACTCGCCTAGACCGTAAGCGAATTTCCTCTAACTCCAACAGTTGCAAGAATCTGGCGGAGAGGGGGGGATTCGAACCCCCGGTACAAGTTTTAGCTCGTACAACGGTTTAGCAAACCGCCGCCTTCAGCCTCTCGGCCACCTCTCCGGCGTTTACTTTCAATAGCTTACCACAC
>Ga0335081_10000419_pt1 | contig 75919 bp, 65 predicted proteins | sample Lox_Sample_35_FD_206713 | JGI IMG/M metagenome (GOLD analysis project Ga0335081, IMG submission 206713) | Soil microbial communities from Loxahatchee National Wildlife Refuge, Florida, United States - Lox_Sample_3.5 | ecosystem: Environmental > Terrestrial > Soil > Wetlands | place: USA...
ACACTGAAGGTCGCGCCTTTGCCGGGTTCATTATCCACCCAAATGCGTCCATGCTGCGCTTCGGTCAGAGTCTTCGCGATGGAGAGCCCCACGCCGGTATCCCCGATGCCTTGAATGAGGACGTTGTCGGCCCGGTATAGACGCGTAAACACGCGCGGCAAGTCTTCGGCCGGGATTCCGCCACCGCTGTCCGTGACCTGGATCATGATGTAATCCTGCTCTTTTTCGCTCGTGGTCTGGACCTTGAGGTGGATCGTGCCTTCGACAGGCGTCGCGGCTCCTGCGTTTTGCAAGAGATGGATCATGATTTGCTGCAGGGATTCCCGGTCCGCGTTCAGCGGCGAAAGTCTTTTCGGCAGGTCCAGGTGCAGAGATATGTTTTTTTCGCGTACCTGACTGCTGGTATAAGCCATGGCATTATCTATGATCGTGTTCAAGTCGACCGGTTCCGGCTTCATTTCGGAAAGGCCGCTCTCCAGCGTGGTGACTTGGATCATATCGTCGATCAAACTGCCAAGCCGTTCGGTGGAGGCTTTGATCCGCTCGACGAATTTGCGTTGCAAGGCGCCAAGAATTCCGATCGACTCGCCCAGCAGCAGATCAGTGTAGCCCACAATGGACGACATGGGCTGTCGCAGTTCCTGTGAAATGGAGGCAATCACTTCTGCCTGCTCGCTGGGGCGGTTGGCTCCCGCCTGGGAGCTGGTCTCAAGCTCCAGGATCTTGATATTAGCCTCTGCCAGCTGGTTCTGGAGACGCGCCATGTCTTGCAACGTGGTCTTAAGATCGGTTTCAACTTGTGCGTCCGGGCGCTTGCCCTTGCCGCGCAGCGACTCCAGTTCCTTTTTGAGTTGCTCGATGGTCCGCTGGGATTCCTCCTGAACCGCCAGCAGGGCAGCCACGTTCTCGCTCTGCGATGCGGCCTTTTCGGATTCCGATCTGAGCCCTTCCATTTCCTGTTTCAGCTCGTTGTCCTGTTTTTCCAGTTGCGCGATCCGATTGTGCGCGGCTTCCAGCGCCTGCTTGGCCTGCTCGCCGAGCTGCTCCAGTTTGACGATCTTCCTGCTGCGCTGGATAATTGGCACGAGTGAGATAGCGATATTGGCGAGGAAAGCCTGATCCTCCGCGCTCCACAAACGGTTGGAGTACGGTGAGAGCAGGAGGATGCCTCCCAGCGAATCCTTCTCGGGGGTGGTGATGGGAACTCCCAACAGATTTCCGGGGTTTTGAAGGCCGAGCAGGTCACTTAAACCTTTAATGTCTGCCGATGTGCTGGAGGCCGGCATCCGCAGCGGCCGGCCGCGTTGGATCGCGTTGGCCAGCATTGGGATGGAAGTCTTGTTGAGGCTTCCGCCCTCCAGGCCCTCTTCGCGGATCAGATCGTAGCCGCTGGCGATGACCATCTGATTCTTATCTTCTGTCAAGTACATCAAAAAGCACAGATCAGCCAGCATGGTCTGCGCGATGGCGCGTGTGATGGCTTGACTCACTTTGGGCGCGCTCGACTCAGCAGCTAATGCGAGCAGCGCATGGAATGTTTTCGGATCGGTGCTGTAGCGGCGGCGTTCCTGAACCGGCGCCTCCTGCCGCTTATTTGCGCGCTTGTCGACGGGCGCGCTGACGTTCACAGCGACGGTTCCAAGGTTAACCGGTACGGGAAATCGTTGGGGCAGGGTCAACAGAATCGGGTAAGCCGCCATATAGGCCAGGCGAATGATCCCGGAATAATTGCCATCCTCATGGAATGCCAAACGGCCGAAATGCCCGAGGCATGCCAATCCCAACACAGCCAGCCCGTTGCCATAACCGTTGGGCCGCCGAATGAGCAGGGTCAAGGCGCCAATGAAGATCATCCCGAGCGAGGCCAGCTGCCAAAGTAAATCGTCGATCGTGAGGTTATAGGTCGTGACCGAGGATTGGGGCGCCCAGGTCAGCAGGCTGAGTCCCATGGCGGCAGCGATCAAGAGACTCAATAAGGCGGCGGCCGCGTCCGCCGGCTGGCTTGGTTCTGGAAACGCCCAGAGCCATGTGATCCAAACCAGGCTGAAGAGGGTGAAGGCGCGATCCAGCGGAGGCAAACTGGCGGTTGGATTGATGATACCTTGCCACCCTAGTCCGCTGAAAGCAAACATGAAGAATTGTGCGAGAAGCAAAAACCCGAGTCCTACCATGGTGCGGCGGGCTTGGGGAAATTCGCTTGAACGCCAGTGATTGAAGGCGGACTGAAATGCGCTGGCGATGGAGAAGACCAGCACAAGATGATAGATCAGATTTCCTGGCGGAGCGGTTAACAGCGAAAAAATCTGGCTGAATAAGGCGCCCATTCGATGGCGATTATACTGCGATTATTGCGGCGGCGTAAACTATAATTGTTTTTGTGCGCGGTCGAACCCTTTCCATCGTTGGTGTTGTGCTGCTTATCCTTGCGGCAGTTTTCAGCCCGATCCTTTATTCGGGTTATGCATCCTTGCATTCCGCACAAATCGCTCTGGCCGCCAAAAAATATGGCGATGCCGCGCGACTCTTTGAATCGGCCGCGCGGCGCCTGGTTTGGCGCAGTGGGCTTTGGGAGCAGGCAGGGCTGGCGGCGTCTCTGGACCAGGACAATGCGGAAGCCATCCGCTTATTGAACATCGCGCTCGAAAAAAAATCGCTTTCCCCGCTGGGATGGAACACGCTGGGTATCGCTTATTGGAACAGCAATGATCATAAGACGGCCCTCGCCATTTGGCAGCAGGGTTCGCAGGCTTATCCAACCGGCGTCGTGCTGTATGACAATCTGGTACTGGCTTATCACGAAAACGGCGACTACGTTTCCGAAAAAAATGCTTTGGTTAAACGTTTATCGCTGGCTCCGGATGCGAATGCGTCCTACCAACTGGGTTTGTTGTTGACGCTATCCGATACCAATTCGGCCTTGAACCAACTCGCCACTGCCTCGTCGCTCGACCCTCAATTCGATCCTGCAGTTCAGACTCTGCGCGCGGCCATAGCCGTCGCCGGCACCGAATCCGATCCGGCCAGTCGTTTTGTGACCATTGGGCGGGGGTTGGGACTCGTCCAGGAATGGGGACTTGCGCAGAACGCCTTCGAACAAGCCGTCCAGGCGGACGGGAAAAATGCCGAGGCGTGGGCGTGGCTTGGTGAGGCGCGGCAGCAAAATGGTCAGGACGGGAGCGGTGCTTTGAATCAAGCGCTGAAGCTTAATTCCAACGATGCGATCGTCCATGCCTTGCGAGGCTTGTATTGGAGGCGTCAGGGAAATAACCCGCAGGCCCTGACGGAAGATCTGCACGCCGCGCAAATCGATCCGAATAATCCCGCCTGGCAGGCTTCCATCGGGGATTCGTATACTCAGGCAGGTGATTTGGTCTCGGCATTGGCGGCGTATCAAAAGGCGACACAGCTTGCGCCGAGCGATGCGACCTATTGGCGTTTATTGGCGATGTTTTGTTCAGATAACGATCTGTACGTTCTGGATATTGGTCTGCCCGCCGCAAGACAAGCCGCGCTCCTCGCGCCGGACGATCCGCAGACGTTGGATGTGCTGGGTTGGTCGTATTCCAACGCGGGCTTGCTTTATGACGCCGAGCAAAACCTGCTGAAGGCTGTCAAGCTCTCGCCAAATCTTGCCATGGCCCATCTGCATCTCGCCGAGAATTATTTAAGGCAGGGGGACCGGGCCTCGGCGTTCACGGAGCTGAATCTCACCGTCCAATTGGACAAGGACGGAACGCCGGGGCAGAGTGCCGCGCAAATATTGAAACAATATTTTCCATAAGAAATACACAGGGAAGGGACATGATAAAATGAATGTCATGCCGAGTCGCCGTTATTTTTCTTTTGTGTGCCTGGCTCTGTCCTTATCGATTTTTGCCTGTGCTCTGCCGTCCTTGGGCGCAACGTCGGCCAATGCACCGTCGGGGACAGAGCTGTTCAAAGATGATTTCTCCTCAGCCACCAGCGGCTGGGATCGGTATAAGTCGGCGGAAGGGACGATGGATTACGACGGCGGAGCCTACCGAATGCTGGTCAACGCTCTGCAGGTTGATTTCTGGTCAACACCGCACAAGGACTTCAGCGATGTCCGCCTGGAAGTGGATGCGGGGAAAATTGCCGGTCCGGACGAGAATCGCATCGGCTTGATCTGCCGCGATACGGGTAAGCAATATTATTTCTTTGTGATCAGCAGCGACGGTTATTACGGGATTGGGATTTTTAACAATGCTCAAACCGCCTTGCTCGGACAAAGTGAAATGCAACCCAGCGGTCAGATCAAGACCGGGATCGCGGTCAACCACCTGCGCGCCGATTGCAACGGCGCTGCCTTGACGCTTTATGTCAACGGATCACAATTGGCACAAGCGCATGATTCAACCCTGACTCATGGTGATGTTGGACTATTGGCGGGCACGTTCTCTCATGCCGGCGTGGATGTGATCTTCGACAATTTTGTTGTATTGAAACCATAGACTCATGTTTGTCGCATCCAGTGAACTCAACGAAAGCGTTCTGATAAATCTCCGAGGACGATTGAAAACGGACGAATTGATTGCGATGCCCGGCAGCGTACGGGATCCATATCTCAGTCAAGGCAGCCATCCGGACATTGTCGAGCGCGTATGGGATACGTTGGGCAAGGCATTGCCGGCGGATTGTCGCTGCCTCGTTTATGGAACCCCGGCGCTCGTGCAGCCCCTTTCCGGGATCCTGCTCGCATTTTGTTATGGCACTCAATATTGCATGCGGCTGACGTCTTCCCTGATGAATGAAGCTTTGAAGCTCGGGGTCAAAACTTCCACAACATGGTCAAACGGCAGGATGACCGATACAACGCAAACGTTTGGCAGAGATTGGATTTTCGGAAGTTGGAAAAATGAAGAGCTTCCATGGTGCCGCGCGGCCTATGAGTTTTATGGTCAGCCGGTGGAGCCGAAATGAAAGTCTATCTTGACACGGTCGGCTGCCGGCTCAATCAAAGCGAAATCGAGATGATGGCGCGGCAATTCCGCGCGGCGGGACACGAAGTCGTTGCGTTCGCACAGGAGGCGGATATGGCGGTGGTTAACACCTGCGCCGTGACCGCCGAAGCGGCTTCTGATTCGCGCGGCAGGATTCGCCAGATCGCACGCTCCGGCGTGGAGGAAATCGTCGCAACCGGCTGCTGGGTGACGCTTCAGCCGCAGCAAGCCAAGACACTGCCCCATGTGGCCCGCATCGTCAGCAATGACCGCAAAGATGACTTGGTCGGTGATGTTCTTAATTTGAGCGAAGAGACATTTGATATCGAGCCGATCGCTCGCGAGCCTTTACCTGGCTTGCATCGGCGCACGCGCGCGTTCATCAAAGTGCAGGATGGATGCGATAATCACTGCACATTTTGCATCACCACCATCGCCCGCGGCGTGGGTCGAAGTCGCCCCATGGCCGATGTGATCTCCGATGTTCAATCTGCCCTGGACGGCGGCACAAAGGAAATCGTGCTGACCGGCGTGCATCTCGGTTCGTGGGGCTACGATATTGGATTGCATCTGCGCGATTTGATCCGGTCGATTCTGGGCGACACAGATGCGCCGCGGCTGCGGCTGTCATCCCTCGAGCCATGGGATCTGGATGCGGATTTCTTCGCGCTTTGGGAAGATGGGCGGTTGTGTCAACATCTTCATCTTCCGCTGCAGAGTGGATGCGCCGCGACCCTGAAACGCATGGCGCGCAGGACCACACCGGAATCGTTCCGCGAGCTGATCGCGGCGGCGCGTCAGATCATGCCGCAGGTTGCCATCACGACCGACCTCATCGCCGGCTTCCCTGGCGAGGACGAGGGCGAATTCGCGGAGTCGCTGGCTTTTGTTAAAGAAATGGACTTCGCCGGCGGGCATGCCTTCACGTATTCGCCGCGCCCGGGGACGGGAGCGGCTCGAATGAACGCTCAAGTCCGCCCCGAGGTCCGGAAAGCACGCAACGCAATCTATCGCGCGACGTTCGAGGCCTCGGCCAAGGCATACCGTCAAAAATTCGTTGGCAGGAGCCTGGCCGTCTTGTGGGAATCTGCATCGGCCTATGATGAACGCGGCTGGCAGATGGAAGGCCTGACCGGAAATTATCTGCGCGTGAAAGCGGTGGCGCCGTGCTCGATGTGGAATGAAATCTCAATCGTCGAGCTTGGAGAAAATGCAAGCGGTGTAATTCGCAAGTCGGGATGAGTGTCACTTTTGCGGATGGGGGAGAGATTGTATAATATTTTTGCTATCGTTCATAAAGATTGCATAAGGAGACAACATGACTGCACAATTGATTGACGGCAAAGTCATCGCGCAAGAAGTGCGCGATGGTGTGGCGGCGGCAGTGGCAAAGCGCACCGCGGCGGGCAAGTCCAAGCCGACGCTGGCGACCGTCCTGGTCGGCGACCGGGTGGACTCGGCGACCTATGTCAAATCGAAGGGCAAGGCGTGCGAGGAACTTGGAATGGGTTCGGTCAGCCATCACCTGCCGGCGGATATCAGTCAGGCGGAGCTGGAGAAGTTGATCAAGAGTTTGAACGACGATAAAACGGTCAACGGCATTTTGGTGCAACTGCCGTTACCTTCGCATCTCAACGAGGAACGCGTCCTGCAGCTCATCAGCATTGAAAAAGATGTGGATGGTTTCTCGCCGATCAATATCGGGCGCCTTGCTCAAAAAGGACGCGAACCGCTGTTCGTTCCCTGCACGCCGAACGGTTGTATCTATCTGCTGGATAAAGCCGGGGTCCCCATCGAAGGCGCCAATGCGGTGGTGCTTGGACGATCCAACATCGTCGGCATGCCGGCTTCCTTGTTATTGGTGAGCCGCAACGCCACTGTGACCATTTGCCATTCGCGCACGAAGAACCTGGCAGGCGTGGTGAAGCAGGCGGATATCCTGATCGCGGCCATCGGCAAGACCGAAATGGTGCGCGGCGACTGGATCAAACCCGGCGCGGCAGTCATTGATGTCGGCATGAATTCCAAGCCGGATGCCACCAAGAAAAGCGGCTATCGCCTGGTGGGCGACGTGAATTTCGATGAAGCCAAGGAAGTCGCGGGATTCATCACGCCGGTCCCCGGCGGCGTCGGTCCCATGACCATTGCGATGTTGATGAAGAATACCGCGCGCGCGGCAGAGATCCAGGACAAGTAGTCGGACCAGCAAACGAACTCCCGCTTTGAATGAAGAGCGGGAGTTCGTTCATTTAAGAGATCATGGCGCCGCCAATCCCACCAACTTGTTCGTGATCTGCCGCATCACGTCATCCGGTACGCCATCCATCGCTTTGGATTGGATGCGGGTGTCGATGCTATCGTTGACATAATCCACGACCACAAATTTGTCATCGTTCGTAAATGCGATCTCCGTGGAGAACCAATCCAGCCTGCAGACGCGAGCGATTCGTTCGGTGACCCGGCGCAGGGGGAAAAGCTGAAATTGCGTTTCTTCAGCAGGTGTCAGGACCTGATAAATGTGCGTGGAAGGATTCCACCAGCAAGGGATGCAGTCGCCGCCCACATAAAAGATCCGGAACCAGGCTTTTCGTCCGGCCAACAGGCGCGGTTCGATGTGCGCCTGTGCCAAATATTTCTGATCGGGGAATTCGAGGCGGGCGCAGCGAACATCGTCGAGCGTGGACGCATTCAGCATCACGCCTTCGCCGCCTCCTCCAACCGCCGGTTTGAGCACAAACTTCCCTCCCAGGGGGGTCAAATCCAGTGCCGCCAGAAGCGGTTGATCCACGAAGGGCGCGATCAGAATCGTATAAGGCGTTTCGACACCCGCCTGGATCAGCTCCAGATGCATCGTGGCTTTGTCTTCCGCCCAATGGGAAAGCTCCAGCGGGTTGATGCGGCGCAATTGATGATCCCGTGCAAAGCGTCGAACCGGTTCGAAGCGCAGATCGTCGCTGGCCCGATCCAGCAATGTGCGAAAGCTGGATTGGCCTGAATGAATGGACGTGATGGAATCGAGGATGGTGCGCGGTGTGATCTGCCAGAGCGTCAGGCCGCGTGAAACGCACTCTTGTTCGAGGTATCGAACAAAATCGTCATCATATTGCCAATACCATGTGAGGCAGAGATCATACACGCTCATGCGCTGAATTATAAGCGGTCGCGGCGGCGGTTTGACCGCCAAAATGCCCTCTTGTCAAAATTGGGAAAGGTGATATAGTTAGAAATTGAAACTATTAGAAAGACTTACTATGGAAAAACTAGACGAATGCGCCCGCCAATTGCTCGATACCGCTCCGCAGGTCATGCGTTCCATTCGCGCCGAAATGCGGAGTCATCGTGGACATGATCTTTCGGTGCCGCAATTCCGCACCCTGACCTTCATCAACCGGAATCCCGAAGCTTCCTTATCGCATCTTGCCGACCATCTGGGATTGACTTTGCCTTCCACCTCGAAACTCGTGGATGGGCTGGTGAACCAGAAGATCATCACCCGCCGCGAGTCAAAGGAGGATCGCAGACGATTAACGCTGGTATTAACAAAGAGCGGCGAGGATATTTTGCGCGCCGCGCGCGATGCCGCGCAGAATCATCTGAAGGACGTTTTGCACGAGCTGTCCGCGGAGGAATTATCAACGATCCTGCGTGCCATGAATCTCCTGCAACCTTTATTCATGAAAGGATTGAAAGAAACCAAATAATATGCCGTCCCCTATTCTGGAAACTCGTGCCTTGACGCGTCGCTTTGGGACGCTCACCGCCGTGGATAGCTTGAACCTCGCAGTCTCCGCAGGGGAGATCTTCGGCTTGGTCGGCCCGAACGGCGCGGGGAAAACCACGACTTTAAAAATGTTGACCACGCTTTTGCCGCCCACTTCAGGCGAGGCCAGGATCGCCGGGCGTGATATCGTTCATCACGCCCGCGATGTTCGTCGAGTGATCGGTTACGTTCCACAAATGCTTTCCGCAGATGGGACGCTGACCGGCTTTGAAAACCTGGATGTGTTTGCAAAGCTCTACGATATCCCGCGTGCGGAACGGGAAAAACGGATCCATGACTCGTTGGAATTCATGGGACTGGCTGATTCCGCCAATAAATTGGTGCGCGATTATTCGGGCGGGATGATCCGCCGGCTGGAAGTGGCGGAATCGTTCATTCATCGTCCACGCGTCCTCTTCCTGGACGAGCCCACCACCGGCCTCGATCCCACGGCCCGCCGCGTCGTCTGGGAGCATGTCGAGCGGCTGCGAGATGATTATGGAACCACGATCGTCCTCACCACACACTTTATGGAAGAGGCGGATCACTTGTGCCACCGGGTGGCGATCATGCATCTGGGCAAGGTCGCGGCGATGGGAACGCCCACTGAACTGAAGGCTTCCATCGGAGGAAAAGGCACCACGTTGGATGATGTGTTTATCTATTATGCCGGCAGCAAAATCGATTCTGGAGGTAACTTCCGTGAAACATCTAGAACAAGACGTACCGCTCGCCGCTTGGGTTGAACCGGTTCAACATCAGCCCTTCGGTTTTGTCTCTGCAATCCTTGGCTTTATCCAAAAGACTTTCGTTATTGCAGAACTTGAAATTCGCAAACTGAAGCATGATCCCACCGAACTGGTCACGCGCGCCGTACAACTGGCGTTGTGGCTGCTGGTCTTCGGCGAAGTGTTCACGCGCATCCGCGCCATCCCGACCGGTTCGGAATCGTATATTGAATTCATGACGCCGGGCATCCTGGCCCAGAGCGTGCTATTCGTCTCGATCTTTTATGGCATTGCGATCATCTGGGAACGTGACCTGGGCATTGTCCATAAGTTCCTCGCCACGCCCACGCCGCGCGGCGCGCTGGTTCTGGGCAAGGCCCTCTCCGCCGGTGTTCGCAGCCTGGCACAGGCGCTCTTTATTTATATCCTCGCCTTGTTACTTTCCGTGAAGATGAACTGGAACCTGCTGGCGCTGCTGGGGATGCTTGTCATCGTGATTCTGGGCGCGGCGTTCTTTGCGACATTCTCGCTGATCATCGCCTGCCTGGTCAAAACGCGCGAGCGCTTCATGGGGATCGGCCAGGTCATGACCATGCCGCTTTTCTTTGCGAGCAATGCCATCTATCCGATCAGCATCATGCCCGCTTGGCTGCAGGTCATCTCACGCGTCAACCCGCTGACCTATGAAGTGGACGCCCTGCGCGGGCTGATGCTGGCGGGCGGTCAAATGACCTACAGCTTTGGTTTTGACTTCCTCATCCTGGTGATTGCAACGACCGTATTGGTCATCCTTGGGTCCATTCTCTATCCACGGGTCGTCGTATAAAGCGGTGTCAGATTGGACGGGTTGGATAAACTTGCGCCCCCGAGCGTACGTTGCCGGCGCAAGTTTTGGATTCTGTGGAGTAAACCCTTTTGGAAGAACCGATTGCTAACGAATCGCCGATCGAATCGTCGCAGGAGACGAAGCGCATCGAAACTGCGCCGGATGCGTTCGCGGCCCTGAGGTATCGAAGCTTTCAGCTTTATTTTGGCGGACAACTCATCTCGAACATCGGCACCTGGATGCAAACCATCGCTCAAGGCTGGCTGGTCTATCAACTCACGCATTCGGATCTGGCACTCGGCATCGTTGGCTTCGCGGCGGCGGTTCCCGCTTTGGTGATCTCACCGTGGGCGGGCGCAGTGGTGGATCGAGTCCCGAAGCGCAGGCTCTTGATCACTACCCAGGCCAGTGCGATGATGCTTGCGTTCATTCTCGCCGCCTTGACTTTTACCGGCGCGGTCCGCGAGTGGCACATCATTCTCCTGGCTGGCGGTCTCGGATTGGTCAACTCGTTCGATTCTCCGGGCGGACAGGCATTTGTGGTGGAAATGGTGGGACGCCAGGACATGCCGAATGCCATTGCCTTGAACTCTTTGATGATCAACAGTGCGCGGGTGGTGGGTCCCGCCCTCGGAGGAATCCTGCTGGCCCTGGTCGGCACGGCATGGTGCTTTACGATCAATGGAATTTCTTTTCTTGCAGTGCTCGTCGGATTGTCGATCATGGAGGTCAAGCCTCCTACCCGGTTGCGGACGATCGGATCCTCGTGGAGGCAGTTGACCGAGGGCCTTCACTATGTTTTCAAGCGGCGCGAGATGGGCGGCCTCTTGCTGATCTCTTTGATCTTCAGCACCTTTGGGGTTTCCTACGCCACCCTGCTGCCTGCCTTTGTTGAGCAGGTGCTCCATCAGGGCGCAGCCTCCTACGGATGGGTCAATGCCGCCATCGGGGCTGGCGCGGTGACGGGCGCGATCATAGTCGCCAACCAACATGGCAGAAGCTGGCGCGGCTCATGGTTGATGATTTCGGGAATTGCCTTTCCGATCCTGCTCAGCATCTTTGCTTTTACGCCCTTCCTCGCGGTCTGCCTGATCCTTGCGCTGGGCCTGGGGATCGGCTTCATGATTCAATATACGATGATCAACACCATTCTGCAAACACGGGTCGAGGATCAACTGCGCGGCCGAGTGATGGCTTTATACACCCTGACCTTCTTGGGCTTCACGCCGCTGGGCAATCTGGCGATCGGGGCGCTGGCGCAAACCATTGGACTGGGCGATTCGATTCTGATCTTTGCCGTGCTGAGTTTGGCGTTGACCCTGGTCGTTCTGCGAAAAATCCCGCAGATCAAAGAGTTACCGTAACACCTTAAGGGGTTGCCGTCATGGGTGCCGTTGTGTACGGCGGCCACGGAATGTCGGCCGGGCCAGCGAAGCCATGTTTTTCCTGCACAAAGATTCTTCCATGGCTTGACTGGCTGCATCCCAGTTCATCGGCAAACGTGACGGAGGTGTCGTTGGTCGCCAGCGGGTCGAACACAATTTGTCCGCCGACGCAGTGCCATACTTCGATGATGTAATGCTGCATGGATGGGCTTTCTGCATCGCCGGGATGTAATGGGATATCCAGCCAGGTCACTTTGACCTGTGTACCATTGCGCACCACCTTGGTTACAGCTGTCGGCGGATAAAACGGCGACTGCGGCAGCGGTGCCAAATCGGGATAATAAATCTCCAGCGAGTTGATATCGCCCGGAACATCCATCTGCGAAGCCTTGACCCAACAGGGTTTGTGCCCGCCTATGGCCTGCACATAAAGCCATTGCGAATCTTCGCGTCGGCCGATCACCTCCAGATGGCTTCCGGCGACCAAACCGGTGAAATAGAGATAAGGTGCCCCGGGACCGTAACGGCAATTGGATGTTTCCAACACGGTTCCGCGCAGAATCGCAAATGTCGGCGTGGTGGATGGAGTGGCCGTTTCGGTGGGTGGCGGTGTATCGGATGGGTAAGGGGCCAGCGTGACGGTGGATGTCGGCGGGGGAGGTATTTCAGTTGTGGCTGCCTTTGTCGGTGTGGACGGAAGCGATAGGGGAGCGGACCTGCAGGAGGCCAGCAGGCAGGCTAGACAGATCCCAAGCATCAGACGTCGGAGCATGATCGAACTTATTGCCCGTTCAGTGCAGCGTCAATGGCCTGCTGGAAGGAGGAATAGGGTTGGGCGCCCTCGATCAATTTTCCGTTGATGAGGAACGCCGGCGTGCCTTGAACTCCTGCGACTTTGGCATCGCGGACATCTTGATTGACTTGATCGGTATGCGCGCCGGAGCTGAGACACGTATTGAATTGGTCCATGTTCAAATCGATGGCCGCGGCATATTGACGGAGTTTATCCGGCGTAAAATCGCCGGCGTTCTCGCCTGTCCAGTTGGCGAAGAGCACGTCGTGATATTCCCAGAATTTATTTTGATCCCCGGCGCAGTAGGCGGCGTTCGCCGCATCGGCCGACTCGGGGCCGATGAAGCCGCCGACGGAACGATATTCGTAATAGACCTTTCCGGTTGCAACGTAATCCTGGATGATCTGCGGCTCGGTCTCCTGCCAATAGTGCAGGCAGAAGGGGCATTGAAAATCTGCGTACTCGATGATCTTGACCGGCGCATTCGGATCGCCCATCTTGTTGCCCTCGGCCTGCGGATGGTCCCTGGCCGGCGGCATGACCACGTTCGACGATTGACTTTGTGGGGTGTCGGTGGCCGGCGCGGCCGCGCTGGGGATCCCAGCCAGCGAGCCGAAGGTTCTTCCGATGCTTGGACCGAGGAAATAGAAAGCGAGGGCGGCAAGGACAATAAGAACGGCCACCAAGGCGCATCCGCCGCCAACGGCAAGCGCGATCCATTTTCGGTTGGATGGTTGGGCTGACTCCGGTGGTTGACTTTGATTTTCCATCATGGCGTTTCCGCTGGCTGTATTGTAGATGAAATCCCCGTGATGCACAAGGAAGGAGTCGAATCAGCGATCCATTGTGGAGGGCTAGATGTCGCGTCTCTCGAAAACGCGAACCGTGATGATCAATGTCACGATCAAATACACTGCGGTATATGCGATCATCAATAGGCTTGGGACGGAGAAGGTTCCAAAAGGCGACATGCCCAAAGCGCCGGTAAGAGGCGTCTGCATTTCGAAGGCGGCTCTGCGCCAGAGTGATTCGCTCGGGATGATCAGGCTGGCGATGATCCCGACTTTGATCGCGGTTTGATTTTGGATGATCGCGCCGAACTGTTCGATCCATCCGCCAATGAATGCCAGGCCGTATAAACCGAAAACGACGCCGCCTGTGGCCAAGGCGGACATGGTGCTCGAACATGCCATCGAGATGGTCATGATCAATAAAGCTTCGAAATATATGAGAGCGAGTCCAGCGGCGAGATGATCGGGAAGATATGCCGCCTGGATGAATACACTTGCCACGGTTCCACCACCCATCAACAATAAATATAGGCCCAATAGAAAAGCAAACCCCAGCCATTTGCCCAAAATGATCTCGAATCGTCGGATCGGCTTTGTGAGGATGGTTTGGATCGTCCCCGAACTGATCTCACCAGACAGGGTATCCGCGGCTAAGAGCGCCGCCATCGCAATCGCCAGGAAGGTGACTGCGTACAAGCCTGCCAACAGCAGCGTATTTATTCCCTCCACATCCGCAATTTGCACCACCGCTTGATTCATGGCACTGCTCTGCAATGCGGTTTCGGCGCTTCTGGCTGAAACATAGATAAAATGGAATCCGATCGAATACACCATCAAAAAACAGAGGCCAAGCGCCAAACCGGTCGCCACGATGCGACGGCGGACGGCTTCGCGGAACGTCATGCGGCTGAGGATCCAAATGTTCTTCATAAGCCGCCATCCTTTCCGACCGTTTCGATAAAAACCTCTTCCAGGGAAGCGTGCTTCGGAGTCAGCGCGTAAACCTCCGCGCCGTGCAGAACCAGATAACGCGTGATCTCCGGCATCGCAGACTCTGCAGATAAACTCATGCTTACATTCTCACCATCGATCTGAATGTTTTTACCCCACTGGGATAATCCCGCGGTCATATCGGCTGTCAAGCCCTTGGCGCGCATGGTCACGTTGATTTGACCGATATCCAACGAAGATAATTCCATGACGCGCACGACTTCACCATGGCGGATGAACGCCACCCGGTCACACGTGACTTCGATCTCGCTCAGCAGATGCGAATTGAGAAATACGCTGGTGCCCTGGTCCTTTAATTCATGGATGATGTCCCGCACCAGGCGCCGGCCGACCGGGTCGAGGCCGGAGGTGGGTTCGTCCAGAAAAACCAGACGCGGACGATTGAGCAGGGCCTGCGCCAATCCGATGCGTTGCAGCATGCCCTTGGAAAAAGTTCGTAACAATTTGTTGCGAAAATCGGAAAGCCCGACCCTTTCCAGCAATTCATCGATCCGCGATCTTAGATCGGGTCCCGGCATTCCATAAAGCTGACCATGGAGTTCGAGGAACTCGCTGGCCGTCAACCATTCTTGAAAGCGGAAATGCTCCGGCAGAAATCCCATGCACCTGAGCATTTCCTTATTTCCAATCGGCGCGCCCAATAAGGACGCGCTTCCCGATGTCGGCGCCACGAGGCCGAGCAGCATTTTGATGGAGGTGGTTTTACCCGCGCCGTTGGGCCCCAGGAATCCAAACACCTCACCCTGCTGGACCTGCAGGGTGAGGCTCTTTACTGCGGCTTGCTCGCCGAATACTTTTCTCAGCGCGAGAGTTTCAATCGCAAAGGCTTCAGACATAATTCTCTTGAGTGAATCTGCTTTTTCGGACATCCCTGCCACAGACTTCGCGGATTCACCCGGAAAGAGTTTTTAGAAGGAATCCGTGTGATCCGCGAAATCCGCGTACCGAAAGAATTTCCTAGGGCATTGAGTTCGCCATGTCGATCGCTTGCTGTGAATTGACGCCCAAACTGCCGATGGCGTACACGATTCCGTTCTTGACCCAGATCAGAACGAATTGAGGCGCGTCATCTGCCGGACGCTGGATGAGCGTGCCGGTGACACCATCCACGGTCAACTGTTGATAGGTCGCTGCATTTTTCGGTATGGGAACCACCAGCGTCGACGTCCAGTCCACGCTCCTGGTGAAGGCCGCGGCCTGATCGCTGCTCATGCCGGTGAATTCGAGTCCGATCTGAGCCAATTGGGCGACATCCACGTTGGCGGGCGCGTTCACCGTCGGACTGGGAATTTCGGAAAGGATAACACAATCCGGATATTGTCGACTCATCGAGCCTCGCTGGTCGGGGTCGAACGTGGAGGGGTCGGGGCAGGAACCATAGTCGGCCTGGACCGAAGCGGGAATATTCACTGCGATCACCGCGCCGTTAATCGAGTCAGGCAAGACCAAATCACTGCGTCCCGCCTCGTTCAGCAGGGCCTGGGCTTTGGTCCGGTCAACGGTGAATGTGAACGCCGCGCGGCCCATCACGCTGAGGCGCGACGACGTGGCATTCTGCGGCAGGCGAACCGTGAAGCCTGCCTTCTGGCTTGCCGTGGCGGCATCAGCAACAGTCACGGAATTGCCGGGTTTCTGTTCCATGGTGATCGAGCTGGAAATCAATTCGCTGATCTGTTTGCCAAGCGCACCGTTGCCGGTCAACTCTTGCAGGCCCGTATAATCAATCGGTACGACCGTAACTTGTTCCACGCGGAACAGGTTCAGCAACTGGTCGGCCCAGGCGCGCGTGGCGGGAATGGAGACGATCAGCGCCAGGACCAACGCGGCCAGCACGGCATAGCGTACGGCACTTGACATGTATATTTTCTTTAACATTGGAATCTCCTTTTGAAGGACTTTGCGGGAATAAAAGTGTTTCAGGCTCGACTGCGCCGCAGGCGCCTCATCCCGCTCCTCGAGGGTCAGGAAGGCCAGCCGCTGGGCGGTCATCATGACCTGCGTTTGCAGTGCGCGCTGGCGTGCCTGGCAAGCGGAACAGGCCACAAGGTGATGTTGTGCCTCCGCATCCAGTTCTCCGTCGAGGGCGGCTCGCAATTGACCATCGTTCAAATGTTCCTTCATGGTTCCTCCTGCACGAGCGTGCGATACTGCTTTTCAAATTCGCGTTCCGCGCGCAACAACAACGGCCCGATGGATGTGGGCGAGAGGTTCAGGGCTGAGGCGATCTCTTTGTAGGTCATTCCGGAATAACGCATCACCAGCAATTGGGATTGACGACGATTCATGCGCGCCAGCGACAGACGGGCGAGGCGCCGTTCCTCTTCGAGCTCGTGGATTTGTGCGGGACGATTTTCAGCGGCCTCTTCCAGGTTCATTTTGCCGGCCTGCAGCTCGTAGCCCTGGCGGCGCTTGAAACTGCGAATGGAATGCAATCCCAAATGGGTGGCCACTCGCACCAACCAGCCGCCAATGTTGAACTCCGGCGCAGGATTGGGATTGCGCTGATAGAGGCGATAGAAAGCCTCGAGAGCCAGATCTTCGGCCTCGTCCGCGTCGCCCAGCATGTGCGCCAGCATCCGGTAGACCAAAGCCCAGTATTGCTCAAAATACTCTTCAAAAGCTTGATCGTTGGCTTCTGCGACTTTCGGTTTGGCTCGGTGGAGTTTCATCAAGGACAGGGTGCTTTCACGCTGGTTTGGTTTCATTCAGCAGGTTGAGCCTCTCTGCTGTAATAATCCCGCTGAAGGAGGAAATGAGACAGGTTGGAATTAACGCCGGCCAGGACCAATCGATGCTTTACTGAATTGCTTTTCCTGTTTTGTAATTCTATTCGATTTTGAGGCAGTCTACTTATTATGGAAACAGAACCCCGCCTTGCGGCGGGGCGGGTGCGGCGAAGGATGAGCGCAGGATGGCACGGCGCAAGGCGCCCTGCATGGCCCTATAGCCCGAGGCGCCCTTTCATCTCATCCACGGCGCTGACGGCTTCTTGCGAACCAGTGCTATAAATCTGCCGATAGAGCTTAATGGCCTCGAGCTTGTTTCCCTTTTGGAGCTGCTCGATGATGCGCGGGTCATCCGCCGGCCCGGCCTCCGGCACATACTCGATCCCCAGATGCTTATATAAAAATGCAACCTCGGCCTCCAGGTGTGCGATCCGGTCGCGCAGTTTGTAGATTTCTATTTCTGCTTGCATTTTCTTTACTCCTGAATCTTCTCTTGAGTTGAACTGCCCGAAGTGTACCTCCTTTGCCCTGGAGAGGTCATCCACCAAAAGTATGGCTATGATGGACAGGCCGTGGCGAAACTCCATTTGACATCTTCCCCGTGCGGCACTATAATAAAGTTGTCAGACAACTTCACCGGTTGCTGCCACTCGATCACTGGTCCCCGATATGTCCACTCTTCTCGTCAAAAATGCTTTGATCGTCACCATGGATGACCATCAACGGGAAATCCCCGAAGGTGGTCTTTTTATGCGCGACGGCTTCATTGAGCAAGTAGGGGCGACAAATGAACTTCCCAGATCGGCGGATGAAGTGCTGGATCTGAAGGGCCACGTGGTTCTGCCGGGGCTCGTCAACACGCACCATCATTTCTATCAAACCCTGACGCGGGCCGTGCCTGCCGCGCAGGATGCCAACCTCTTCAACTGGCTCAAGACGCTCTATCCGATTTGGGCGCGCCTGAACGCCGACGATATTTTCGTCTCGACACAGATGGCGCTCTGCGAACTGGCTTTATCGGGCTGCACCACTGCTTCCGATCATCTTTATCTTTTCCCCAACGGCTCAAAGCTGGATGATGAAATTTCCGGCGCTCAAGCCGCCGGACTCCGCCTTCAGGCTTCACGCGGCTCGATGTCGCTGGGCGAATCCGAAGGCGGACTTCCGCCGGATTCCGTTGTCGATAGCGAAGAATCGATTCTGAAAGATTCGCAGCGCCTCATCCAAAAATATCACGATTCGAAACCGGGCGCGATGGTTCAAATTGTTCTGGCGCCATGTTCACCATTCAGCGTGACCGGCGAGTTGATGAAGCAATCTGCCAAGCTCGCGCGCGAATATGGCGTTCACCTGCACACCCATTTGGCGGAGACGGAAGACGAGGAGCAGTTCTGCCTGCAGAAATTTGGGCATCGCCCGGTGGAATATATGCAGGAAGTGGATTGGATCGGCGATGATGTTTGGTTCGCCCACGCCGTGTGGGTCAACCGCGAGGAGATCACAGCGTTTGCCAAACATAAATGCGGCGTGGCACATTGCCCGACCTCGAACATGCGTCTGGCTTCCGGCATCGCGCCGATCAAGGAATATCGTGCCGCTGGCGTCAAGGTTGGCCTCGGCGTGGATGGTTCCGCCTCGAACGATGGTTCGCATCTATTGGCTGAAGTCCGGCAGGCGATGTTGTTGTCGCGTGTTAAAGAAGGAATTACTGGTTATTCATTGTCGAAGGATCCCAATCGCAAGCTGATGACAGCCCGCGAGGCCCTGTGGCTTGGGACGCGCGGAGGGGCGGCGGTGCTTGGACGCACGGACATCGGTTCACTGGAAAAAGGCAAATGCGCCGACTTCTTTGCGGTCAATCTGAACAAGCTTGATTTCGCAGGCGCACTACATGATCCTGTGTCCGCCTTGGTTTTTTGCCAGCCGGTCAAGGTGGACTACACCATAGTCGGAGGAAAGTTTGTTGTGAAAGAAGGTACGTTAGCAACTCTGGACGAATGCAAGTTGGTCGAGAAACACAATCAAGCCGCGCAGAGGTTATTATCTTGATGTCATTGCGAGCGCAGCGAAGCCATCTCAACTGACCTTCGTAAGGCGAGATGGCGACGGCGGCCTCCGCTCGCCTCGCAATGACCCCTGGAGACATTATGCCCAATTCTGCCAAACTGACTCATTCCCTCATCGATGTTGCCATGGGCCGCAAGCCCGCTGACCTTGTCATCAAAAATGGTCAATGGGTCTGCGTGCAATCAGGCGAGATCATCGCTCACACCGATGTCGCCATCGTCGGCGGGCATATCGCTTTTGTTGGACCGGATGCCAAACATACGGTTGGCGAAGGCACGCAGGTCATCGAAGCGCGCGGACGTTATATCGTCCCCGGCCTGCTCGACGCGCACATGCACGTTGAATCCGGCATGGTCACGGTGACGGAGTTTGTGCGCGCCGTCGCACCCCATGGAACGACCGGCATGTTCATTGATCCCCATGAAATGGCGAACATCTTTGGACTCAAAGGCGTCAAGTTGATGGTCGATGAGGCCGCCAAACAGCCCATCCATGTCTGGGTGCAGATGCCTTCCTGCGTTCCGTCTGCGCCGGGGTTTGAGACTCCGGGTGCGTCGATCGGTCCGGAGGAAGTGGCTGAAGCGATGACCTGGCCCGGCATCATCGGCCTGGGCGAGATGATGAACTTCGCTGGTGTGCTCAACAGCGATGACAAAATGATCTCCGAAATGGCCGCTACGCAGGCCGCGCATAAAACCATCGGCGGTCATTATCCATCTCCCGATCTCGGAATTCCATTTCACGGTTATGTGGCGGGCGGCCCGGAAGACGATCACGAAGGTACGCGCCTGGAGGATGCCGTGGCGCGCGTTCGTCAGGGCATGAAAGCCATGTTGAGATATGGCTCAGCCTGGCATGACGTTGAGTCGCAGCTGGGTGCCATCACGCATCTGGGGCTGGACTCGAGGCGCTTCGTCCTATGCACCGATGACTCTCACGCCCAGACGCTGTCTCAGGATGGGCACATGGACCGCGTTTTGCGTCATGCCATTGGTCATGGACTGGAACCGATCACGGCCATCCAGATGTGCACGATCAACGCCGCGGAACATTTTGGTTTGGCGCGTGAGCTGGGTATGATCGCTCCGGGCCGTTGGGCGGACGTAGTCCTGGTCAAGGATCTGTATGATTTCAGGGCGGACACGGTGATCGCAAAAGGCAATGTGATCGCCCAGCACGGCAATTGGGAAGTGGAACTTTCCGGTTTTTCTTATCCAGCCTGGGTGAAAAATTCGGTATATCTTAATAAGAAATTGGAAGCGAACGATTTTCTCCTGCGGGCGCCGAAGGGCCATGCCGGCAGCGTCAAAGCCCACGTGATCGGCGTGATCGAAAACCAAGCACCGACCCGCCACCTGATGATGACGCTTCCCGTCACCGACGATGAAGTCCGGGCCTCGCATATCACCCGTTATTCATCTGCCGATGTTGCCAAGGTCGCTTTGGTACGGCGCCACAAGGGCATGAGCGGGATTACCATGGGACTGGTCAGCGGATTTGGCTTCACTGAGAAATGCGCGATTGCTTCCACCGTTGCTCATGACAGCCATCATATGATTGTGGTGGGCACAGACGACGAAGACATGGCGACCGCCGCGAACAAACTCGCGGAAGTAGGCGGCGGGCAAGTTGTGGTGAAAAATGGCAGTGTGATCGGTTTGGTCGAATTGGGGATCGCCGGCTTGATGTCCATGGAACGGGCCGAAGTGGTCGCGCAGAAAGCCGAAACGGTCCTGGCTGGTTTCAAGGCCTGCGGCTGCAGGCTCAATAACCCCAACATGCAGCTATCATTGCTGGCTTTAGTCGTGATCCCCGAGCTGCGGATCTCCGACAAAGGGCTCGTCGACGTGACGCAATTTGAATTTGTCCCGGTGCTGGAGAAAATATAAAAGCAACGCGAGCCGTTGCTGTGAGGTATCTATGTCACACTTTCCTTTTCAACGGTTGCAGGCTGACCTGGCCGCCTTGATTTCCAAAACCAGGGCGGGTGATCGCCTTCCCTCAGAACCTGATCTGGCAAAGCAATTGGGCGTTTCGCGCGCAACGCTGCGCGAGGCCATGCGGACATTTGAGACGCAGGGGCTCATCCACCGGCGGCAGGGCGCGGGCACATTTGTCGTTGGACAAGTGCCTGTCATGGACGCCGGCCTGGAAATGCTCGAGAGTTTGGACACGATGGCGGATCGGCTTGGGCTGGAAGTATCGGTAAGCGATCTGCATGTCGATGGCATTCCGGCAGACAAAGACCACGCCGCGGCCTTGGCCGTTCCGCCTTCGTCGAAAGTGACGCGCGTCCGCCGCGTGATGCGCGCCGATGGCCGCCCCGTTGCCTACCTGGTGGATTGTCTTCCCGAAGAGGTGCTCAAGCCCTCGCAATTACCCGCTTCTTTCAAAGGCTCGGTGCTGGACTTTTTGATTGATCGCGGGGATCGGCTGACCGTCTCGAGGGCAGCGATCTCTGCCATTGACGCAACCGCGGAAGTTGCCAAGCCGCTTGAAATCCAGCGCGGCGATGTGCTGTTGCAGTTTACCTCACAGTTGTATAACTCTGCCGGAAAAGTGATCGATTATTCCTCCAGTTACTTTATTCCGGGGTATTTCCACTTCCATGTCAATCGCCGCGTGGGTGGCTGAAATGACCTGCCAAAGGAGTCGGTTTCAATGAAGGTAAAGGAAATCAAGCAGCGGGTGGGGAGCTCGCGCGAAAAGATTATCCAATTCATGCAGGACATTGTCGCCATTCCAAGCCTGGAGGGCAAGCTGAAGGACGTCGGCGACCGCATCGGCGCGGAGATGACGGGGCTCGGCTTCGAGGATGTCCGCTTCGACAAAATGGGCAACATCCTGGGACGCGTGGGCCCCTCGACAAGTTCAGCGCAGAGCAAACGCGTTATCGTCTATGACTCGCACGTGGACACCGTTGGGGTGGGTGATCCTTCGACCTGGGGCTGGGATCCGTTTAGAGGAAAAGTCGAGAACGGGATTCTGTATGGACGCGGTTCATGCGATGAGAAAGGTTCCACACCGGGCATGATCCATGGCCTCGCCCTGGCGCGCGACCTGGGGTACCTTGAGGGCACGACCGCCTATTACTTCGGCAATATGGAAGAATGGTGCGATGGAATTGCTCCCAATGCCTTTGTCGAGGTGGACCCAAAGGTCAAACCTGATTTTGTGCTGATCGGCGAACCGACCAAGATGTGTGTTTATCGCGGACATAAGGGCCGCATCGAGTTGAAGATCACGGCACAGGGAAAGTCAGCCCACGCGGCTTCCCATTATCTTGGCGATAACGCCGTTTATAAGATGATGTCCATTATTACCCAAATCCGCGAGTTGGATCGTCGGATGCGCTTCGGCATGGGCTATCATCCGGTGCAGGGCTATCCATCCGTTGCCGTGACAGATGTCGAAGCGCGCACCGCCTCGCTTAACGCGGTGCCGGATCAGTTCACGATTTATCTCGACCGGCGCATCACTTCGAGCGAATCCCGCGAGGAGGTCATCTCGGTCATCCGGGGATTGATCCCGGATTACTTGCAGGATGAAATTCACGTCGAGGAATTATTCTACGACGCGCCCTCCTATACTGGTTTTGTCTTCCCGGTGTCCAAGTATTATCCGCCCTGGTTGCTGGAAGACGACCATCCGCTGACACAGGCCGGGCAATCCACGATCGTGGCCCTGTGGGGCGAACAACGTCCGCTGGGTACATGGGATTTCTCGACCAATGGAACGTACTGGGCTGGCAAGGCCCAGATCCCCTCCATCGGGTTTGGCCCTGGCGATGAGAAGTTCGCCCATACGAACCTCGAGCAAGTTCCGCTCGAGGAAGTGGTCGCGGCAACGGAGTTTTACGCCCTGTTGCCGAAGATATTATCTGAGAAGGTCTAACAAGTCGAACGGGCCCGATCCTCGCTGGAGGCTGCTGACTTGATGACTGAGTAAGACGCTAAAGAAGGAAACACTGAAGCACCTGAGGTTCTTAACGTCAAAAAAATCAATTAAAGTATAGGAGGTTCGTATGCGTAGTTTTGCAGGTCGTGATATTCTGTCGCTGAAGGATTTCGAGCGGAATGAGTTCTTCCACGTGCTCGATGTGGCGCAGAAAATGGAGCCCATCGCGAGGTCGAGGAAGAATGTGGATCTACTCAAGGAGAAGACGCTGGTGACCGCTTTCTACCAGCCATCCACGCGCACGCGTCTCGCCCACGAGGGCGCCATGCACCGTCTTGGCGGACATGTGACTGGTTTCTCGGATGCCAAGAACACCCGCGCGGGCGACTTCTATCAGGAGTCGATCAAGGACACGGTCAAGATGCTGGAATTCTACGGCGATGTGATCGTGATGCGCCACTTCCAGCAGGGCGCGCCGCATGAGGCTGCCAAATGGGCGAGCATTCCGATCATCAACGGCGGCGACGGTTGGGGCGAGCACCCGACCCAAATCCTGACCGATCTCTACACGGTCTGGCGCGAAAAGGGCCGCATAGACGGATTGAAGTGGCTGGCGGTCGGCGATATGCGCATGAGGACGATGCATTCGCTGGCTTACGCGTTGACTCAGTTCGATTGCCCGATCTCGTTTGTGTCGCCGCCCGATATGAGTCTGACCGATGAGTTCAAGAAAGAGCTCAAGGACTACAGCTTGAACTATAAGGAAGTGGATCACGTCGAAAAGGCCATTGGCGATGCCGACGTGATTTTGGTAGAGCCGGTGGTGCAGCCCGATTACACGAAGAGCCGCGATGAGCGCTCAGGCAAGGAGGTCGGGCTGACCCCTGCCAATTATAAGATCACGCGCGAGCTTTTGGAGAAGAAGGCCAAGTCGGATGCGATTCTTCTGCATTCCCTGCCGCGCATGGATGAAATCCCCACGGACGTGGATATCACGCATTGGTCTCGTTATTGGCAGGAAGCCTTCAACGGGGTGGTCATGCGCATGGCGCTCCTGGCGCTCGTGCTCGGCGCGATGGAATAGATTATCAATTGAACTTCGTGCCTTTCCTGATGAAGAAGGGCATGAAGTAAGCTAAGGAGATGACTTATGCAGACCAACTTACACGGCCGGGATATGATCGGCGATCTGGATTTCAGCAAGGAGGAAGTCGAAACGGTTCTGGATGTCGCCTTCGACCTTAAGCGCAAACGCGCGCTCGGCGAGCCGCACGCTTACCTGCGTGATAAAGTGCTGGCAATGTTGTTCTTCTTCAGCAGCACGCGCACGCGCGGTTCCTTTGAGGCGGGCATCGATCAGCTCGGCGGGCATGCCGCCTTCATCGAGAGCAGAACGACGCAGATCGCACACGGCGATACACCGGTTGAAATCGGCGAAATCTTCGGACGATATTTCGACGGCATTGCCATCCGCCACGTGGATTGGAAGGTGGGCAACCGGTATATCAGCGATGTGGCCAAGTATTCCCGCTCGCCCGTTCTCAACATGCAGTGCGAGATCTATCATCCCTTTCAATGCCTTGCGGATCTGATGACCATCGTGGAAAAGAAGGGCCGCGACCTCCGGAAAAAGAAGATGGTGGTGTCCTGGGCCTATGCGGCTTCGTATCAGAAGCCGATTTCCGTGCCGCAGTCTTTGATCTTGCAAATGCCGCGCTTCGGCCTGGACGTCGTGCTGGCTCATCCGCCGGAGTTCAAACTCATGCCCGAGATCATGGATGCGGCCAGGGAACAGGCCAAGAAATTCCATACCGGCTTTGAGGTCATCTCCGACCCGAATGGCATGGAGAAAGCCTTCAAGGACGCGGATGTGGTTTACGCCAAATCGTGGGGCGCGATGCTGACCACGGAAGACGCCAACGAAGGCGCGAAGATCATTGACAAATACAAGCACTGGATCACCGATGAAAAGAAGATGGCGCTGGCCAAGGACGACTCGATCTACATGCATCCGCTGCCTGCCGACCGCGATGTGGAGGTTGCCAGCGCTGTGATGGATGGCCCCCATTCCGTCGTGTTCGATGAAGCCGAGAACCGCTTGCACGCCCAGAAGGCCGTCATGGCTTTGACGATGGCGTAGAGGAGTTCATCATGGCAAAGAAAAAAGTTGCTGTCATCGCAATTGGTGGAAATTCTCTGATCAAGGACCCCAAGCATCAAAGCGTGGAGGATCAATACGAGGCCGCAAAGGAATCTGCCTTTCATATCGCAGATATGATCGAGGCTGGTTACGAAGTCGTGATCGGACATGGCAACGGCCCTCAGGTCGGTTTCATTTTGCGACGCTCCGAGATCGCCGCCAAGATCGAAGGGATGCATGAAGTTCCGCTCGACGTGTGCGGCGCGGACAGTCAGGGCGCGATCGGTTATGCGCTGCAGCAAAACCTCCAAAACGAATTAAAGCGCCGCGGCATCCAGAAGCCTGTTGCCACCGTTGTCACTCAAACGTTGGTCGACCGAAATGACCCCGCCTTCAAGAATCCGTCCAAACCTATCGGCGGGTTCATGCAGGAATCGGAGGCGAAACGCCGCGAAAAAGAAATGAGTTGGACGGTGGTCGAGGACGCCGGACGCGGCTGGAGGAGAGTCGTTGCCTCGCCGCTTCCGAAAGAAATCGTCGAAATCGATGCGATCAAAGCCCTGATCAGCGCCGGTGTGATCGTGATCTCGACCGGCGGTGGAGGCATTCCTGTCATCCGCAACGAGAAAGGTGACTTGGAAGGTGTGGCCGCCGTCATTGATAAGGATTTTGGCTCGAGCTTGTTGGCCAATAATGTCGGAGCGGAAGTGTTTGTCATTTCGACCGCGGTCGAGAAAGCCGCGCTGAATTTTGGCAAGCCCGACCAGAAGTGGCTGGATAAGATCACCCTGACGGAGGCGAAGAAATATCTCGCCGAAGGCACGCATTTCGCGAAGGGTTCGATGGCACCCAAGGTTCAGGCGATCATCCGCTTCCTCGAAGCCGGAGGAAAACAGGCCGTGATCACCAACCCTGAAAACATTGGCCGGGCCCTCAAAGGCGAGACCGGCACGTGGATTGTCCCGGGATAGCCTTTCCTTTGTACGGCAATGGGTCTGGCACGTCGCTCTTGAATGCCAGACCCATTCCCTGTTCGCCCATGGCAAGCAAGCTTGACAAGCGTGTCGTGAATCGGTAACATACATCGTCCTTATGCTTCCGTCCCCTCGAGTCCTTCTCAGCATAGATTATGAGCCGTGGTTTGCGCTTTTTCGCCGTTATGATAGTTTGAAGGATTCCGTGGAGCGGAGGAATCTGGATGATGCCTTCACTCTTCAAGCGATTGATCCAATCCTTGAAAAACTCGGTGACTCGAAGATCAGTTTTTATCTGGTGGGGGAAATCGCGGAGTGGTATCCCGAGATTCCGCAGAAAATCATCAAGTCAGGGCATGAGCTTGGACTTCATTGTCAATTCCATCGCTCGCTGGTCAGCATGGCTGAATTGGCCTCGGATATCCGCGCCAGCGCCTCGTGGGTTAAAGATTATGGTGTGAGAGGCTATCGCGCTCCCATGGTCGGGATGAGCGAAGCCGCTTATTCCTTGCTGGAAGAGTCCGGATTCCAGTACAGCTCCTCCATCTATGCCCCCGCTGGAACCCTTTTGCAAAAAGGGAACGTTTGGGAAATCCCGGTCAGCACCATGCGCCTGGGCCGCGGCGAAAAGCGTTATACCGCTCCGCGTCAGTTTACGTGGAGTCTGCTCTTGAATGGGGAATATCCTTATGGTTCGAGTTTCAGCATTGGCTTGATGGGCAAAACGATTTTATACATCCTCGAGAGGGAATTGAAAAAAGGATTCAGTCCCGTTCTCTTTATGCATCCTTATGAATTGATCAGCCCCGCCCATTGGGCATCCCGCACCTGGCGGGATGTCTTATCTCATCCCTTGCTATGGCCCTTCACTTGGAATAAGTCCGAGTTCTTTTCCGCCCTGCTGAGGAATTTTTCAGTTTCGCCGATTGGAACATATTTGAACGATGCCTTAAGGGCGGGCGCGCTGGCCTGATGCCATGATGAGTATCGCTGTGGATCCAACACAAACCGTGTCAACGATCAATGTCCGTCTGCTCGCGCAGACAGAAAGTTCATCCTGCCCCGCGGCATTGCAAAGCATGGCGGCGTTTCCGGCGTTGGATTCATGGATGAAGTTTGCGTCGAACGTCTATGGATTCTCTCTGTATCGTTTTGTGGCCGAGGATCAAGGCAGGGTTGCCGGCTTGCTTGCGCTGCTGCATGTGAAACATCCTGTCTTTGGCAACTACTTAACCACCGCGCCTTTTGCCTCATATGGCGGCTTTGCATTCTCTTCCCTGGATGCCCGCGATGCATTATTGGAAAAAGCTGATCAACTACGGGCAGACTTGAACGCCGATTACGCAAACGTCCGCTTCGAAGCGGGCGAATCGATCCCGCCCCCGGGCTGGGTTCAGCAGCCAATCTATTCGACCTACCGCGCGGATCTATCGCCGGATACGGAAGCGATGCTCGCCACGTATAATTCGGATCATCGCAACCATATTCGCAAGTCACTGAAGAAAGGTTTCCATATAAAGTTTGGACATCTCGATCTGCTGGACGATGCTTATGAGGTTCTGGCCCGCAGCATGCACGAGTTAGGCTCGCCATACCACAGCAAGACGTATTTGCGAAGGATGGCTGAGTCGCTGGGCGACAAGCTTGAATTGGCGGTTGTCCATGGATGGGGCGGGGAGCTGGCGGGCGCGGCGGTGCTGATCCTTCACGGAAATGTCATCACCAATCTTCACGCCAATGTGCTCCGCCGATTTCGTCCCGGCTACGTGGGCGAATTTTTGTATTGGTCCGTGATGGCCCGATACGGGCAAAAAGGTTTTTCCGTTTTTGATATCGGCCGAAGCTTGATTGGTTCCGGGAATGAGGCGTTCAAGATGAAATGGAAACCTCACAGGCAAAGGCTGGCCTATTGGTACGCTTTGCGGCCCGATAGGACCATACCGGAACTGAATCAGAAGAATCCAAAATTCCAAATTGCAATTTGGATATGGAAGCACCTGCCCGAATTCATGGTCCGCCCGCTCGGGCCGTTCCTTATCCGGGGTCTCGCTTGAATTCTACGGCGATGGAATACAGGATCCAGCCTTTTGCCAATATCGATGATCCTTTGTTGGAGCAGCTGGCTGCGCTCCATCAATCTGTCATGCATAATCTGTTGACGGATCTGGGTTATTCCATCATCCTGCGGTACTATCAGATCGCCAGAAGCGATCCATCGGTCATTGGCTTTTATGCTCTGTCCGCCTCCCGCGAATTTCTTGGGTGGGTGGTTGGATCCCCTGATCCGCGTGCGCTGAACACCCGCTTGCAGACGCCCTGGATCTGGCTGTTCGGGCAAATGCTTCGTATTGCGGTCACGAAACCAGGGGTACTTTTGCAAATGTGGCTTTCTGTATTTCACGCGGCCCAGTCCCAGCTTGCTCCTCGCACGGTTGAATTGACCTACATCGGTGTTGCCCCTGGTGTACAGGGCAATGGAATCGGACGCGCCCTGTTGGATGCTTTTACGGAGGCCAGCCGTTCGCTGGGATATTGTTCCATGGAACTTAGCACGGAGATAGATAACCTTCACGCGCTGGCCCTGTATGAAAAGACCGGATTCGCCGTAAAAAGGATCTTCAAGGAAGGCTGGTTTGAGCGCTATCGTATGGAGCGAAAACTATCCTCATGAAACGATGGTTGAAGAAACTCGCGGCGGTGTCTTTTTCAGAGCGCAGTGTTCCCCTGCTGCTCTTCCTTACTGCGGTCGTGACTTATGGATTGTTTTTCTGGCAGCGCGGCTTTTACTGGGATGAAGAGCCGTGGACATGGATTTATTATCGCCTCGGACCGGCCGCTCTAACAAAAACCTTTTCCACCAGCCGCCCGTTTTGGGGGATGATTTATCAACTCACCCTGCCAGTGATTGGCCCGGTTCCGGGGCGCTGGCAGGTGTTGGTCATAATCATGCGCTGGCTGTCTGCCTTATTGGTCTGGGCCGTGTTGCGGCAGGTTTGGCCGAAGAATCCTCACCCGGCCGTATGGACGAGTCTCCTGTTTTTGGTCTACCCGGGATTGGGACAGAACTTTATCGCCTTGATGTACACTCATTTCTATATCGTTCTGGATTGTTTTCTTCTTTCGCTTTATCTTTCCGTTCTGGCCGTTCGCATTCCTTCCCGACGCATACCGTTGACGATTGCCGCAGTCGCGTTGGCCCTGGTCAACCTGCTGACAATGGAATATTTTTATTTTCTTGAGCTCTTCCGAATCGCCTTATTCTGGTTCATTTTGGATGAACAGGGCAAGCAAAGGTGGCGGCGGCTTGCCCTGCTTTCCGTTCCGTATTTGTTGGCGTTCTTCGGTGTTTCAATCTGGCGCGCCTTCTTTTTCAAGAATCAAAATGCCAGTTATGGCTATACAGCCCTGGCTCTGATCCGCCAAAATCCAATGGCTGGTGCGTGGTCGCTTGTTTCTAATATTTCCCTTTCCTTTTGGGAAACTGTGCTGCACGCCTGGCTCTTTCCTTTTCAACCTGTCGCTATCTCTGGGCTGGGCCCCCGGACCACGGCATTTGCCTTCGGCCTGGCAATTCTCTCGGTGCTATTGATCGGGCTTTATTTTTATTGTTTTTTTCGCTTCGATCGATTCAAAGAGGATTGGATTGGCCAGGCCTTGATTCTGGGTGCGTTTGCCTGGTTGTTAGCAGGTGGATCGTTTTGGTTGGTCGGGATCCAGCCTCAGTTGCATTTTTCTGAAGATCGTTTCACGATGCCATTCATGCTTGGTTCCAGTCTGCTCGTGGTTGCCGCGGTCGGATTAATAAGAGCCAGATCGAGAGTTCAATTTGCCGTTCTGGCGCTTCTCATCGGATTTTCGATTGGCAAACAATTTCAGGCCAATACAGACTACCGCCGCGATTGGACGACCCAGCGCGACTTCTTCTGGCAGATGTCGTGGCGTATTCCGTCTCTTGCGCCGGATTCGACCATCCTCGTCAATGATCTGCCCGTCACTTACTCCAGCGACAACTCTCTTTCAGGCCCATTGAACTGGATGTACAGCCCGGTCGGTCAGATGGATCACATTTTATTGTTTGCATCCATCCGGACGGGGACCGCGTACCCTGCTCTCGAGCCGAATCTTCCCATTCACATTAATTACCTTCCCAAGATATTTGACGGTAGTACGTCCCGAGTCGTAGCGATCAAATTTGATCCGCCCGCCTGTTTGCGCGTGCTGGATCCGGAGATCGATTCGGAAAACAGGTTGTTGCCTGAAATCATGAGGCAAGCGGCCGCCCTCAATAATTACGCCATGATCGATGCCGGCGGCGCCGTCCTGCCGCCGCCCTCCTTTTTTGATCCTGAGATCGCGCATGGCTTTTGTTATTATTTCGAGCAAGCCGACCTGGCGCGCCAACGGGGAGACTGGTCGCGGGTGGCAAGCCTGGGCGACATTGCATTCAACCTGAACGATTATCCCAATGACCCGGTTGAGCGATTTGTGTTTATTGAGGGCTATGCCCATGAAGGTGAATGGAATCAGGTGAAGGATCTAGCGTTGACATCCTACAAAGTGTCTCCTCCGTACGTTGGCCCCCTCCTGTGCAAGTTGCTGGCCAGGATCGATCGCGACGTCCCGCCAAGCGCCGTAGAGCAAAGTAGTCTGAACGAGTTGAATACCAAATTTTCCTGTTTGCCGTAAAATCAGAGTGTATGTTTCTTCACAATACAAAAAAGTTTGCTGATAAAATGAGTCAGATATCATCCGAAAGGAGGTGGCTGGGTACTAACGATCCGAAAGCGTTCCTGAAATTCAACCGATACTTCAAATATAGGAGAAGAAGATAATGCGCAAGATAATTTTGCAAATTGTAATATTGACGGTGGCCCTCGCTATGCTCCTCTCGGCTTGCGGCACCCCAACAACTCCCACCGCGGCCCCGGCGGTCACTCAAGCCCCCGCGGCTACCCAGGCACCGGCGCCCACCCAGGCCCCAACCGCAGTTCCCACGCCGCAAGCGCCATTCATCTTTGGCATGCTCCTGGTGGGCGCTCATAATGATAATGGCTGGAGCCAAGCCACGTACGACGGCGGTCAATATGTTGTACAGAACGTCCCCAACACCAAGATGATCTATCTTGAAAACGTCTACTCTGGTTCACCCGCCTATCCGGGTCAAACAGCCTCCCAATTGGCTTCGCAGTTGGTTTCCGAAGGCGCCAAACTGGTTATCTTCAACTCGGATGACATGAAGGATGAGGCGCTTAAGTTTGCCCAGGCCAATCCCAGCGTTTATGTCATTGGCGAGTCGGATGACTGGACTTGGAAGGACGGCCAGGAATATCAGAATTCGCCCAACCAGATCGACTATATGGGCCGCATGGAATACATGAAGGAAATTGGCGGCTGCGCAGCAGCCCTCACGACCCAGACCGGCAAGATCGGTTATCTTGGACCCCTGATCAACGATGAAACTCGCCGTTTGTCCTCCTCCGCTTACCTTGGCGCAAAATATTGCTGGACCAACGTGCTTAAGAATGATCCGAGCAAGCTGTCGTTCAAGGTGACGTGGATCGGCTTCTGGTTCAATATCCCCGGTGTGACCTCCGATCCGACTCAGGTTGCTGATGATTTCTTCAACAGCGGCTATGATGTGGTCATGTCCGGCATTGATACGACGGAGGCTCTGGTCGAAGCCAAGAAGATGCAGGCCGCGGGCAAGCAGGATTGGGCCGTTGCCTATGACTACAAGACCAACTGCGACGCGGCTCCCAGTATTTGTCTCGGTGTGCCGTACTTCAACTGGGGTCCTGCGACCGAAGCGGCCGTTAAATCTGCAATCGCTGGAACCTGGAAAGAAGACTTCCAATGGAACGGTCCCGATTGGAAGGATATCAACAATGTTGATAGCAGCAATGTTGGCTTCACCAAGGGTCCCGGCCTAAGTGCGACCGCCTCTACACAGTTGGACGGCTTCATTTCCCAACTTGCGGGCGGCTTGAACCTGTGGACTGGCCCGATCAACTTGCAAGACGGCACTTCCTACATTGCAAGTGGCGCGACCGCCACCGATCTGCAAATCTGGTACCTGCCTCAGCTCCTCCAGGGCATGGAAGGCTTGAGCGTCTCCAAGTAAACGACCGTACTGTGCGGGGGAAGGTTTGCCTTCCCCCGCTTTTTATTGTATAAATAGGGAATAAAGGAATTGCCCATGAACATTGAACTGCGCCACATCCATAAACATTTCGGCAAAGTCCATGCCAATAACGATATTGTCCTTGATATTCCTTCGGGCACGATCCAAGGCATACTGGGGGAAAATGGAGCGGGTAAGAGCACGCTCATGAAAGTCCTTTCCGGTTTTATTCAGGCCGATAGCGGGGAAATCTTGCTGGATGGCAAGCCAGTCCTTATCAAATCCCCCGCCGATGCCATTGGTTATGGTATCGGTATGTTGCATCAGGATCCGCTGGACTTCCCGCCCATGCGTCTCGTTGATAATTTTTTGCTTGGCCGCTCCGGTGGTCTCTTCCCGGATCGTAAAGCGGTCGAGCACGGCATTCACGAGCTGGCTGTCCAGTTTGATTTTTCCCTTGATCCCGAGCGATATGTCGATTCATTAACGGTGGGCGAACGGCAGCAGTTGGAAATTCTGCGTTTGCTTTGGCTTGGAGCGCGCGTCCTGATTCTGGATGAACCCACGACCGGCATCAGCGCCAGCCAAAAAGACAAATTATTCGAGACGCTTCGTAAGCTTGCGAAACAAGGCATGACGGTGATCTTTGTCTCTCACAAGCTGGAAGATGTTGAAGTGTTATGTCATAAAGTGGCGGTACTAACCACTGGAAAACTGGTTGGAGAAGCCGCCGCTCCTTTCAATGCCAAGAAATTGGTGGAGATGATGTTCGGCAAGGAGATTTCTTTGGGGGCGCGTCGTCCGCTCAAACTGGGGGCGAGGGTGCTTGAGTTGCGCGATTTGGCAGTGGAGGATATTCGCCTTCATTTGGCGGATATAAATTTGGATGTTCGCGCCGGAGAAGTGATCGGAGTGGCGGGGATGGAAGGAAGCGGACAGGGCCCCTTCATCCGGGCCTGCGCCGGTCTGATCCGCCCGGTCAATGGCCGGGTTCTGGTGAATAACCATGACCTGACCGGATCTTCGTATCATGCATTCAAACGCAATGGCGTTTCGTTTATGCCGGCTTCTCGTATGGAAGAGGGATTGGTGCCGGGTCTGACCCTGACCGAGCACTTTGTATTGGCTGAAGAAACACGGGGCTTGTTCATTGATGGAGACCAAGGAAGAAAACTTGCGGAAGACCGAATCAAGTCCTTCAACATCCGCGGCACACCAGTCAGCACCGTCGAGTCGCTTTCCGGAGGGAATCAGCAGCGTGCCTTGCTGGCCCTGCTTCGGATGCCGCTTTCATTGCTCTTATTGGAACATCCAACGCGCGGCCTGGACATTGAATCGACGATTTACATCTGGAGCAAGCTCAAGGAACGCTGCCAGGAGGATACCTCCATTATCTTTGTCTCCTCGGACCTGGAAGAGATCTTGCAGTACAGTGATCGGGTCTTGGTGTTCTTCAGCGGGAAAGTAACCCCGCCGCTGGATGTTTCGTCTTTGACGACCGAGAAACTTGGAGAATTGATCGGCGGCATGGGCTGGGCCAGGTTAACTTCGGGAGGGGCGCATGAAAAATAACATCTGGATCAATATCGGATTTCAAGTGGGGGCGTTGATTCTAGCCCTGCTGATCACGACGCTTCTTCTGGTCGCCGCCGGGGCGCCGCCTTTCCAAGCGTACGAAAGCATCGTTACGGGTGCCTTTGGTTCTTCGAACGATGTGGTTTCCATTCTTATCAGCTGGTCGCCGCTGCTGCTGACGACAGCGGGTGTGCTGATCACGTTTGCAGCGGGGCTTTGGAATATCGGCATCGAAGGGCAGATGGTTCTGGGTTCCATCTTCGCCACCTGGATGTTACGCCTTCTTCAGAATACCGCGGTGCCGCCAATGTTGATCGTCGTCTTGGGTATCCTTTTTGGAATGATCGGGGGTGCCGTGTGGGCGGCGCTGGCTGGCGCGTTGAAGACCTTCGGCGGCGTGAATGAAATCTTCGGTGGATTGGGACTCAACTTCGTGGCCACGGCGTTGACCATTTATCTGGTCTTCGGCCCGTGGAAACGACCGGGGGTGGCCTCCATGTCCGGCACGCAACCCTTTGATCAAAAGCTGTGGTTGCCAACCATATCGAACACCGGTTTGAGTCCGTGGGCGCTGGTTCTGTCGGTTCTGGTCGTTGCGATTGTTTATTTGTTACTGCGCGGCACATATTTTGGCTTGCGGCTGAAAGCGGTCGGCAAGAACATAAAAGCTGCCTTTCTTCTGGGGATTCCAACCTGGCAGTACAGTATGTTCGCGTTCTTGCTGTGCGGCACCTTCGCAGGCTTGGCTGGCGCGATCCAGGTGACGGCCGTCTATCACCGTTTGCTGCCGAACATCTCGAACGGATACGGTTTTCTGGGCCTGCTGGTTGCGATGCTGATTAATTATCAAGCCATCTGGGTTCTGCCGATCGCGTTTTTCTTCGCCGCATTGAATGTAGGCGGTATTCAATTACAGATCGTTTACAAGATGGATTCGTCCTTTGCAGGCGTATTGCAGGATTTGCTGGTATTGCTGGTTCTGCTCGGTCAGGGTATTCGCGAGCGTTTCTTGAGGAGAGCATAGGAGCGTATTATGAATGATATATTGATTGGCTTGGCCGGAGTTTTAGCGGCGGCTGCACCGGTTCTGTTTGCCGTGATCGGCGAGACGATTACCGAGCGCGCCGGCATTATCAATCTTTCGCTGAACGGAACGATTTTGCTCTCTGCCATGGCCGGCTTTTCCGTCAGTTATGTGACGGGCAATCTATTCCTGGGTTTCGTAGCCGGAATGTTGATTGGTGCATTGATTGCTTTTATTGTTGCCTTTGGCAGTATTACGCTGCATCAGTCCCAGGTGGCCGTCGGGTTTGTGTTGGCGTTGGCTGGCCGCGACCTGGCTTATTTCCTCGGCGTGCCCTATATGAATACTCCCGGCCCGACCCTGCCTTCCTGGCCCGTTCCGTTTCTGAAAGATATCCCAATTCTCGGACCATTATTCTTTCGATTGGATATCGTTACCTATTTAAGCTATATCATTATCGTTTTGGCATGGCTCTGGATATTCCGAACCCGCCCGGGCCTCATGTTGCAGGGTATCGGTGAACGTCCGGCGGCGGCTTTCGTGCGAGGCGCTAATGTGAACTGGTTGCGCTATGTCTATACGGTGGTCGGTGGGGCCCTGGTTGGGCTGGCGGGGCCGGCTTTTACCCTGAACGTCAAGCCCGGCTGGATGGGAACGCAGACGGGTCTGGATGGAATTGGCTGGATCGCTTTGGCCATTGTCATCTTTGGCGGTTGGAATCCGTTGCGCGCAGCCTTTGGTGCATACTTGTTTTCTCTCCTTGAATGGTTGGGGCTCATCCTTCAACCCGTCTTGTCGGGCATTCCGACCCAAGTCTTGCAAGTGGCGCCATTCCCATTGATGATCCTCACCTTGCTGCTGGTCAATATCAGCGACGCAGAATGGGTGCAACGCTGGCTGGCCTCCATGCCGGAGGCAACTCGGCGCGTGGTAGCCAGGATTCTGCGTGCCTTGCGCGCTACTCCACCAGCGGCGCTGGGCGTTCCTTTTGAATCCGAATAGCGGCGGATCGCGTGACTTCTCAAACATCCGATCCCAAATTCGTAGGCTATCGCTGCTCTCTTTGTGGAAAAGAATATGCTCCCGGTGAGATCACTTATGTCTGCACCAAGGATGGCGGCAATTTGGATGTTCTACTCGATTACGAGGCCATCCGCAGCAAATACCAGCCGGAAGATATACTTTCTCGAACTGATTCTTCCCTTTGGAGTTTTCTGCCGCTTCTGCCTGTGGCTGAGCCGCCCGGCGATTCGACCCCGCTCCACGCCGCGGGCGGAACGCCAGTCTTCGCATTACCGCGCCTGGCGGAAACGCTTGGATTGCAGAATCTCTGGCTGAAAGATGAATCACGCAACCCGACTGCCTCCTTCAAAGATCGCGCCAGCGCGATTGTCGTTGCGCGCGCCCAGGAGATTAAAGCAGATGTTGTGGTGACGGCCTCCACCGGCAATGCGGGCGCGGCTCTGGCTGGAATGTCGGCCGCCATTGGACAAAAGGCCATTATCTTCGCTCCAAAGTCCGCTCCGCCGGCCAAAGTTGCACAGCTATTGGTCTTTGGGGCCAAGGTTATTCTGGTGGATGGAACCTATGACGAGGCCTTTGACTTGACTGTCCAGGCCGCAGACGAATTTGGATGGTACTGCCGCAACACGGGCTATAACCCTTTTACCGCGGAAGGAAAGAAAACCGCTGCGTTCGAGATTTGGAAGTGGTGGCTATCCGTGCATGAAACGTGGCATCATCAGCATGGCGAGGGCATTGACCACGCGCCATTGACGGTGTTTGTTTCAGTGGGCGACGGCAACATCATTTCTGGCATTCATAAAGGCTTTAAAGATTTGTTGAAATTGGGCTGGCTGCCGCGCATGCCGCGCCTCGTGGGCGTGCAGGCCGTCGGTTCCGCCGCGATCGCCAATGCCTTTCATGCCAACACCGAAAAAATCACGCCGATTTCCGCGAAGACTATTGCAGACAGCATCTCCGTGGATTTGCCCCGTGATGGAGTCCGCGCGGTGCGCGCTGCCCGCGAGACAAACGGGGCTTATGTGACCGTTCAGGATAACGAGATTTTGAAAGCCATTGCAGGGCTGGGCAGCATGGGGATCTTTGCGGAACCGGCTGGGGCGGCCGCGTATGCCGGGCTGGTGCGTGCCAAAGCCGAGGGTCTGGTGCGAGGCGATGAGCCAATTCTCGTGTTGAATACCGGCAGCGGCCTCAAAGATGTTCGCGCGGCACGCCAAGCCGTGGCCGACGCACCAATCATCGAGCCGACATTATCGGCTGTGAAAAAGATCCTATGAAGTCTGAATGGAGTCTGCCGGCGCGGTATTTCATGCTGGCGCTCATCATTGTACTTGCGGTTTTTGTCGGATATCAAATTCGCGAACTTTTTCGTCCGTTGATCCTGGCGGGGGTGATCGCGTATTTGTTTTATCCGTTGGTGGCTTTGGTACAACGCAGATTCCAGCTAAGGCGCAAGACCGCTTCGCGGATTATTTATTTTGTCAGTCTGGCAGTAATGATCCTGCTCCCTATTGTCCTGGTGCCCATTCTCGTGAAACAAACATCCGAGATCGCGCAGGATATACAACAAACGCTGGCCCAGCTTCAACAATATCTGTCCACTCCTCTGAGCATTGGCGGTATTCCAGTCGATCTTGCAGGAATGATTGCCCAATACCGCATTTATCTTTCCAATCCATTAACTTCCATTTCACAAAATCCCATTTCACTCATCCGGAACACCTCGAGAAGCACCTTGTGGGCACTGATTGTTTTCGGCGCCACGTATTTTTTTATGACCGAATGGGAGAATGTCCACGAAGGCTTGATTCAGATGATGCCTGAAGCATATCGTTCCGATATCCGCAAACTTTATGCTCAAATCAGACAGGTTTGGATGGCCTATCTGCGCGGCCAGCTCACCCTGATGATCATCGTGGCGATTACATTTATCGTGGTTTGGACGGTGATTGGTTTGCCCGGTTCGCTTTATTTGGGTTTGTTGGCTGGTTTATTAAGCATCGTTCCCGATGTCGGACCCTTTGCGGCAACTGCGCTCGCCTTGCTCGTCGCACTGCTGGAAGGTTCCAATTGGCTGCCGGTCAATAATATTGTCTTCGGCTTGATCGTTGCCGGTCTCTATGTGGTATTGATCAACCTTGAACATATCTGGCTGCGCCCGTACGTCTTTGCGCGTAATGTTCATATGAGCGAAGCGATCATCTTTGTTGCGCTCATCGCTGCCTTGATTTTTTCGGGGGTTTTAGCCGCGTTTATAATAGTACCGGTGCTGGCTTCCCTGGTTGTGATTTGGAATTATCTCCATGCCCGGATGCTGGGACTGCCGCCTTTTCAGGATGAAGTGCCGGCCGCTCCAATCACGGCCCCGGGGCGGGGCAAAGAGCCCAAAGAGGTGTCTGCGTCCGCAGCCTCCTCGGTTAGAAAGAAATCCTCGAAATGAACATCGTCTATTCGATCGTTGCGCCGATCTTTAACGAACTTGAGAATCTGCCCGAGCTTTATCGGCGTGTCAAGGAAGTGATGGAGGCGAATGGCGAATCCTGGGAGCTGGTGCTGGTGGACGATGGATCGACGGATGGCTCGACAGAGAAGATCTGCGAACTCGCACAGGATGATTCGCGCATTCGCCCCGTGATCTTTGCGCGCAACTTCGGGCACCAGATTGCCATCACGGCTGGTTGGGATTATGCGCGCGGTGATGCGATTGTCATTATCGATGCGGATCTGCAGGATCCGCCTGAAGTTATTTTGGATTTGGCGAAGAAGTGGAAGGACGGTTATGAAGTTGTGTATGCGGTGCGTGCGGAGCGCGAAGGCGAATCGTGGTTCAAGAAATTCACCGCTTCCCTTTTCTACAGGGTTATTTATCGCATCACCGATGTAAAGATACCGGTGGACACGGGCGATTTCCGTTTGATGGATCGTAAAGTTGTGGACGTGTTAAAGCAAATGGGTGAACGACATCGCTTTCCGCGCGGCATGTCGGCCTGGGTGGGCTTCAAGCAGGTCGGCGTCGAATACAAACGCGCCGCGCGCTTTGCCGGCGAAACGAAATACCCGTTCAATAAAATGCTGCGGCTGGCCCTGAACGCCATTACTAGCTTCTCCTATTTTCCATTGCAGGTCGCAACCTTCTTCGGCTTTATCTCGGCGGGCATCGCTATCCTTGCCATCCCGGTGGTCATCTATCTTCGCATGGCAGGCATACCACAGTTTACCGGTCAGGCGAGCACGTTGATCGCCGTCTTGTTTCTCGGCGGGGTGCAGTTGATCTCGCTCGGGATTCTCGGCGAATATATTGGTCGACTCTACGATGAAGCCAAAGGCAGACCGCTTTATATCGTCCGGGAGGCGCCCAAGGATGAGTGACCAAATAGACCATTTCTTGATAGGACATTCGGACCCATGGCGTTTGAATGTCTTTTATTTTTCGTTGACAGACTGACCCAGGAGAAAACTCTATGACCAATAACTTTGATCTCGTCATCAACCGCCGCAACCCGAATACTCTAAATAAATGGACGATGTATCCAAACGACGTGCTTCCTATGTGGGTGGCGGATATGGATTTCCGCTCGCCGAAGCCAATCCTGGATATGCTTCATAGGGCTGTGGATCATGGGATCTTTGGCTATGAGTTAGTGCCTGCCTCTTTGAAGGAAACGGTTGCCGCGCGCATGGATCAGTTATATCGCTGGAAGGTCCAGCCCGAAGCCGTGATTGCCGTGACCGGCATCGTCAGCGGATTCAGCGTGGCGGCGCGCGAGTTTTGCACGCCGAACAGGGGGCTGATGATTCAGACACCGGTCTACAATGAGTTTCATGAAGTCAAGAATAATGTTGGCATTCCGCAAATTGATGCGCCGTTGATCCAACATGTTGACGACAACATCTTGAGCTATGATATTGATTGGGATGTTTTTGAAAAACAGGTGAGGAAAGCCGGGATATTCTTGTTGTGCAATCCGCATAACCCGCTGGGCATTATCTTTTCAAGGAAAGATCTGCGGCGAATGGCGGAGATTTGCATCAAGCATGAAGTTTTGATCGTCTCTGATGAAATCCATTCCGAGCTGTTGCTGGCTGGTAATCAATTCACACCGATGGCAACGTTATCGAAAGAGATTGCCAGGTCCACCATCACATTGATTGCACCGTCGAAGACCTTTAATGTGCCGGGATTGTTTTGTGGATTTGCGATCGTTCCAGATAAGGAGTTGCGGATCCGTTATCAAAAGCAGGTGGACCATCTGCGATTGCACGTCAGCAGCATGGGCCTGTTCGCGGCCCGCGTTGCGTTCAGCGGCCGCTGCGACGGATGGCTGGATGACCTTCGCCGCTATCTCACGGCCAATCGAGATTTTCTCTTGAATTATGTCACCGAGAACATGCCGGACGTCAAACTGACCATTCCACAAGCCACCTACCTGGCCTGGTTGGACTTCTCCGCCTACCGTTTAAAGAAATCTCCGTATGATTTCTTTTTGAAGCAAGCCAGGGTCGCGTTGAGCGATGGAAAGATCTTCGGCAAGGGAAGCGAAGGATTTGTCCGCTTGAATTTTGGTTGCCCGCGTAGTATATTGGAGCAAGGTTTAGGGCGAATGAAACGCTCACTGCGCACGCGCTGAACCGCAATTCACTTTTGCATCTTATTGGTTTCCAGGAGACAACCATGGCTAATTTATTGACGTATTCGAGGACGCAGGAATTTCTCACTTCGCTGGTTCCGCCACGCGAGTCCGAAATGAAGAAAATGGAACGGTATGCGGAGAAAACAGACTTTCCCATCATCGGGCCCGCCGCAGGGCATTATTGTTATCAAGTCGCCAGGATGATTAAAGCGAAGTCTGTATTCGAAATGGGATCGGGATACGGCTATTCCACGGCATGGTTTGCGAGGGCCGTGAGAGAAAACGGTGGGGGAGTCGTGCATCACGTGGTCTGGGACGCCAAGCTTTCAGAAATGGCGCGCGCTCATTTGTCCCGGCTGGGCTACGATGGCATGATCCGATATCAGGTCGCGGAAGCGGTTGAAACGTTGCGCGCCAGCGCGGGTCCATTCGACTTGATCTTCAATGATATCAACAAGGAAGCCTACCCGGCCTCGTTGCCGTTCATCAAGGAGAAACTGCGACCCGGCGGGGTTTTGATCATTGATAATATTCTTTGGTCGGGTCGCATTTTCGATAAGAAGAATAAGGTCGAATCCACGGAAGGCGTGCGCGAGTTCACGCGCCGGATCACTCACGATCCCGACTGGATTGTTTCGCTCGCACCGGTGCGTGACGGTGTGATCGTTGCCTACAAACAATAAAAAAGACGGATGGGTGTCACCCATCCGTCAGACTTTCTAGCCCGGCAAGGAATGGTCTCGCTACCTTCTTATCGTTCGGAGAACGTCTGGAGCAAAACCTAAACAAGCGTCTTGTCCAATCTAAGGCACACCAATCCTTCCGTTGGAATGTGATTTAGGCGGAACCTCGATGGCTACCTCCTTTCCTCATCCTCATCATACAACCGGTTTAGAAGAATTGCATTAAAAACACTTAACAGATTCCTAAAAAATTGTCTGATCCGATTGTCTGAACAGTCCTTCCATATTTTAATGTAAAAACTCATTGAGCGATATAATCCTCTCATAATATTCTTTTCTTAGGAGAAGGCAGATGACCGTTATTGATCTCAGCATAGATAAATCCAGGCGTAAGAATGCCATCCGGCGGGCAAAAGAACGTAATATCATTATTCCCACGTTTGCGCAGATGAAGGATCCCTCCAAGATTCCTGCCAAGCGGAAGGAGGAGCTCAAAAGCATCGGGCTCTGGGACGTCCATCCTCGCAACCTGTTCCGCATTACCTGGCACAATGAGCCCAGCGCCTCGGGCGGGACCTTTGGGGGAGTCAATTACCTTGAGCTCCCGTCGTCGCTGACGGGTGTACCGGCGCGCATCGTGGTGCTGGTTGGAAAATGGTTCCCGACCGGTGCGCACAAAGTCGGTGCCGCGTTTGGCTGTCTCGTGCCGCGACTCGTGACCGGCCAGTTCGACCCAACCACTCAGAAAGCGGTCTGGCCCTCCACTGGGAATTATTGTCGCGGCGGCGCGTATGATTCTGCGTTGCTGGCCTGCGAATCCATTGCCATCCTGCCCGAAGGCATGTCCAAGGAAAGATTCGATTGGCTTTCGAAGATCGCGGGTGAAACCATCAAGACGCCCGGCTCCGAATCGAATGTTAAAGAAATCTTCGATAAGTGCAAGGAACTGCGTGCTTCCGGCCAGGACTTGATGATCTTTAATCAGTTTGAGGAGTTTGGAAATTACCTCTGGCATTATGAAGTGACGGGTCACGCCATGGAAGAAGTTTTGAAGAAGGTGATGGGAAAGAACGATCATTATCGTGGCATGACCTCGGCAACCGGTTCGGCCGGGACGATCGCCAGCGGCGATTACATGAAAGAACTTTTCCCGGACAGCAAGATCGTGGCCAGCGAAGCGCTGCAATGCCCGACGCTTTTGGAAAACGGATTCGGCGCGCATCGGATCGAAGGCATCGGCGATAAGCATGTGCCGTGGATTCACAATACGAAGAATACCGATGTCGTTGTGGCAGTTGACGATAATGCCGTTGTCAACCTCTCCCGTCTGTTCAACGAACAAACCGGACGCGCCTATCTGGTCAAACACGGTGTCCCCGAAAACATCGTGTCCCAACTTGACCTGATGGGCTTCTCCGGCATCTCAAATGTGTTGACGGCCATCAAAACGGCCAAGTATTATGAGATGGGGGAGCACGATATCCTGCTCACGGTCCTGACCGACTCGATGGAGCTCTATCGCTCGCGTCTGAGTGAAATGCATCAGGAATATGGAGCATACACCGAGGTCAACGCCGCCGCAGATTTTGCACATTATTTGCATGGTCAATCCACCGACAACCTGCTGGAGCTTCGTTATACCGATCGCCGCCGCGTGCATAACTTGAAATATTACACGTGGGTCGAACAACAGGGCAAAACCTATGATGAAATTTTGAAGCAATGGCATGAGCCCAATTATTGGTCGGATGTCCAGCAGCAAGCCGATCAGATCGATGAATTGATTGTTGAGTTCAACAAAGAAGTTGGCCTGGCCTAATAAACCTAAGTCCGTAAACGTGGACGAGGATTTTCCCCGTCCACGTTTTATATCTTGCGGCTGTGGATTCAGTGCTAAAATTATTCAATTCTGTTTCGCTTAAGGAGGAGCAAGAAGATGGCTGCCATCGAATTCACTCGTAATTACTCGGATCTCTCCACAGACCGCGGTTTTCAATTTGAATTCCAATGTGACCGATGCGGGAACGGCTATAAGACGACGTTCCAGGCTTGGAGCATGGGCAGCGTTTCCGGCGCCCTCGACGCGGCCTCCAGTTTGTTCGGAGGCGTGTTCAATCAGGCCGCCGATCTGAGCGAACGCGCCCGCTCCGCGCAATGGCAACAGGCACGCGACAAAGCGTTGGTGCAGGCCATTCAGGAGATCAAACCAAATTTCATTCAATGCCCACGTTGCTCCAGCTGGGTCTGCAAAAAAAGCTGCTGGAATCAACAACGCGGTCTTTGCAAGAATTGCGCGCCTGATCTGGGAGTGGAGATGGCTGCCGCGCAGGCCAGCCGCACCACTCAGGAGATCTGGGAACACTCGCAGGTCGCGGAAGCGGATCGCGCCATGCTGAAGGAGGAAAACTGGAGAGCGGGTGTGCGTGCCACCTGTCCGAACTGCAATGCGCCTTTGCCAAAAGATGTCAAGTTTTGCCCGGAATGCGGAACAGCCATTCAGGCGGACAAGTTCTGCACCAACTGCGGCGCCAAGCTGGCAGTCGGGGCAAAGTTCTGCCCGGACTGCGGAACGAAGCAAGAATAGAGTGCTGAGCGAAACTTCGCTGATCCCTGGCCGGGCCGTGCCGACGCCGCACGATCTGTGGATCGCGCCGTTTCTGGGCGGGCCTCGCCGTGCTCTCCGGGCTGCGCCGAAGGTCGTTGCCGAGGATCACCTGGATTTTTTGTCAGCCCCCGAGCATCGGTGACGGCGGCGGGCGAATCGAGTTCGTTTCACTGGTGCGCCGCCGGGAGCTGAACCAGGCGTCGTGAATTGTTGAAAGATCGATCGAATCATCCGCGCGGACGACGACGATTTTAAAATCCGATCAGGGGTTCGGAAGAATCACCCAACGCCATCGCCGCCGACAACATGGAAGCACCTGGCGTATTGGTGTTCAACGGGGATATCTTTTGACAGCCAAAATATTGAACGATCTGGTTGTGACGGACAGTGAACGCGCCCCGAGGCGGCGTTCACTTCCGGAGGAAGCCGAGAATGGCCAACTCCGCACATCCGACTGGCGCGCAGCGGACGTTCCGCCCGGTGTTTTGATCGCCTGACCTGGAATTAAGCGAGATAGAGATTTTCATGTGTGGAGTGCTGTTGAAATGAACGATTGGTAGAGAACATGACCGTTGCACAATGGATCCTTATCGTTGTTCTGTTTGTCCCCTTAGTTTTCGTAGTGACCAATCGACTTCGTGTGGACCTTGCCGCACTGCTGATGGCGGTTGCACTGGGGATATTCCAGTTTGCAGGATTTGCAATTCTCGGTCCCGCGCAGAGGCCCGACGCAGTCATTAATATCCTTTCCGGTTTTGGGCAACCGATTATCTTGATCCTTGTCTCTTTGTTTATCCTAACCAGAGTTTTGGAGAAGAGCGGGGTCACGCGTTGGATCGCCTGGCAGCTGCTGAAAGTCAGCGGCACGAGGCAGGGCCGTTTGATCGGCCTGTTCGCTGCGACCGCCGCGCTGCTTTCGCTGTTTATGAACAACCTGGCGGCGGGCGCGTTGGTCCTTCCAATTGCCATGGAAGTGGCGCGCCGCACGCGAATCAAACCAAGCAAACTGCTCATCCCGGTGGCTTATGGAACACTGCTGGGCGGTGCAGCCACGTATTTCACGACCGCCAACATCATTGTCAGCACGTTATTGCAAAATGCAAAACCACCTCAGTCGGCTTTGAACGTCTTGGATTTTACGCCTACCGGCGGCTTGATTGCCGTTGCAGGCATTCTGTTCCTGGCTTTTTTGGGTCAGCGCGTGCTGCCCGATCGTCAGCCGACGGAAGAGCAGAATTTTGCGCGGCTTACCGGCAGTGAACTCGAGGAGCTTTATGCCATCTCGGAGCGCTTATGGGAGGCGCGCGTTTTGCCGGAAGCGAACCTGATTGGGAAAACTCTGGCGCAATCAAGGATCGGAAACCAGTGGGGAGTGACCGTGGTAGCCATCTATCGCAACAAGGAAGATATCCTGTTGCCTCAGCCTCAACAGATGATCCTCGAAGATGATCTGCTGATCTTGATCGGCCGCGAAGAAAAAGTCAAGAACCTGAAGGAATGGGGATTAGCTGTCGATACCGAAAAAGGGGAGAATCGCTTGAGCGCCAAAGGGGTCACATTCGCAGAGATCATCCCGGCACCGCATTCCAAAGGCATCGGCCAGACTTTGAAGGAACTCGATTTCCGTCGCCGATATGGATTGAGCGTCGTTGCGTTGCATCGGATGCAGAGAAGTTACAGAACGGATGTCGGTGACTTGAAGCTGAGTTTTGGCGACACCCTGTTGGTGGTCGGTTCTTCGCCGCAATTGGGAAGCCTGCGGCGCAGCGCTGATTTCATAGTGATTGAACCAAACTGGAGCGACCAGCCTGTCCATCGGAAAGAAGCGATTTTGGCTGTGACCATCGTTCTGGCAGGCATCGCGGCCTCCATCGCTGGCGCGCCGGTTTACTTGGCGATGTTGGCATCGGCCGTCCTGGCGCTGTTGGCGGGAAAATTATCCATGGAGGATGCCTATCGCTCCGTGGAGTGGCAGGCCATTTTCCTCATTGCCGGAATGTATGTCGTCAGTGATGCGATGGTGGAAACGAGGCTGGCGGACCAGTTGGGGAATTCTTTGCTTCCGTTGGTGAGGCCGTTCGGTGCGCTGGGATTGGCGGCCGGCGCCTATCTCCTCACTTCGATTTTGACCCAAGTCATTGGCGGCCAGGTGACGGCGCTGATTACGGGGCCGATCACGATCAGCGCCGCGCTGCACATCGGCGTCAACCCGCAGGCAATCGCCGTTGCCACGGCCATCGGGTGTTCGGCTTGCTTTCTTACCCCATTTGCTCACCCGGTAAACATCCTGATGATTGCACCAGGCAATTACACCTTCGGGGATTTCTTTCGAAGCGGATGGATGTTGACCATCATCTCGTTCGTGATGTTGTTGGTGGGCATGGTTTTGTTTTGGCATCTATAGGAGATTCTGATGAAGACATGCATTAAGAACGGGACACTGATCACCGCCTCGGAAACCTTTCCAGCCGATATCCTGATCGAAGATGAAAAAATATCGCGCATCGGCCTCGGATTGGCCGCGGATGCCGCGCGCGTGGTGGATGCCGCCGGAAAGCTCATTTTGCCCGGCGGCGTGGATCCGCATACGCATTTTGATCTGCCGATGTTCGACACCGTTTCTTCGGACGACCATTATACGGGTCACAAAGCGGCGGCCTTCGGTGGAACCACCACGGCTCTCGATTTTGTTTCGTTCGACTTCGATACCTTTGAAGAATCTGTGGAAGCGTGGCGAAAGAAAGCTGAGAAGGCCGCCATCGATTATTCCTTTCATATGAACCTTACGAAGTTCAATGACAAGATCGCCAAGGAAATTCCAGTTTTGCGCGAGATGGGCATCACGACCCTTAAGGTTTTTACCGCGTACAACGGGCGTCTGCGTCTTGAGGATGGCAGCATCTTCAAGGCGTTGCAAATTGCCAGAGACAATGGCATGCTGGTCATGGTCCATTGCGAGAATGGGGACGTGATTGATACCCTGATTCCTCAGGCGTTGGCCGCGGGTCACACGTCGCCAGAATGGCATGCGTTGACGCGACCCGCCTGGGGCGCAGTCGAGGCCACCCTGCGGATGGCCGCCATGTCGTCGCAGGCGGATGCGCCGGTGTATATCGTCCACATGAACGTGGGCGGCGAAGTGGATATGCTGCGCTATGCGCGCGAGCGCGGCGTTAAGGTGATGGGCGAAACGTGCCCGCAATATCTGTTCTTTACGATCGAACAGTTGCGCCGCCCCGATGGTTCGAAGTGGATCTGCTCGCCGCCGATGAGGACGGAAAAGGATAACGCGCGCATTTGGGAGGGCCTGCATGACGGCACGCTGCAAACGGTCGGTACGGATCACTGCCCGTTCTTTTTTGATGGCACAAAGCCGATCCTGTATGAGGGCAAGCCCGTGAAGATACCGGGCAAGGAATTGGGCAGGGATGACTTCACCAAAATTCCGAACGGCTTGCCGGCGGTAGGGGATCGCCTGCCTATCTTGTGGACATACGGCGTGCGGGCAGGGAAGATCACCGCCAATCAATTTGTGGAATACCTGAGCACCAACCCGGCAAAGATCATGGGCTTGTATCCGCGCAAGGGTGCGTTGTTGCCCGGCTCGGACGCCGACATCGTGATCTGGGATCCGGAAAAACGCCTCCAGTACGGTGTGGCACATTCCCATCATCGCACCGATTACAATTTGTTCGAGGGCTGGGAGGTGGTCGGTATGCCTGAGAAAGTCTTCCTGCGAGGCAAACTGATCGTGGATGGCGAGGAATGGAAGGGCCAGGCCGGTCAAGGTCAGTTCCTGAAGCGCGGTGAAGGACAAGTCCTTTAATCCAACCGAGGCAACATGCCGGATCATGCTTGCGAAGCGCTTGTCATCCATTGCATGGATTATCGCCTGCAGAAATACTTGAACGATTGGCTGGACAAAAACCCCGGCGCCGGAAATTATGATCGCGTCGGTATCGCGGGCGGCGTGCTGGATATTTACCCCGCTCTAAAACACATTGAACTGGCGGTCCGATTGCATCAGATCAGGAAGGTGATTCTGGTCAATCATGAGGATTGCGGCGCGTACGGTCGGGCGGGAACATTCGAGCGACACAAAGCCGACCTGCTCGAAGCCGAACGAAAAATCCATGCTCTTCACATGAACCTGGTGGTCGAGAAATATTATTTGAAGCTGGATGGAACTTTTGAGCGAGTTTACTAAAGCGAAGCGGTTGTCAATAGCTCTTTCAAGCGTGGATGTTCTGCATACACGCCGCGATATTTTTCAGGCAATTCAGCGGCGATGTGACACATGATTTCGTCCGTGAATTGCTTGAGCGCTGCATCGCGGTCTTTCATCGGCAAGGGTGGAAGCGAGAAGAGTTTTCCTGCCGAAATCACGACTTTTGAACGCCGAAAGTGTTTCAGGTTAGCGCCCACCACCTTGTCTTCGGTGCCCGCAATCCCTGCTGGAAGGATGGGACGCTTCAACTTCGCGGCGAGGTAGCCTGCGCCAAGCTTTCCCTCCGCCATTTGTGCCGTGAGCGAGCGCGTTCCCTCGGGTGCGATCACAAGGATATTGCCGTGTTCCATCAAGCCAATGATCTTGCGGAGCGCTTTGATGTCCGGATTGTAGCGGTCAATGAAAACAAAGTTCGCGTATTTTGCAACCCAACGAAAGAAGGCGTTCTTTTCCCATTTTTCAGCGATCGGGACAAATACATCCGTGCGTTCGAGGACATAGTACAGTAAAGCCGCATCCAGCAGGCCGAGATGGTTGGTGGTGATCACGAACGCGCCCGATGAGGGGATGTTTTCCAGGCCGACGACTTTCACGTCAGCAATCAGGTTGACAAATCTGCGCAGGATCCAACGAAGAAGGTTCAGCATGAAGGCAATTGTACACGAAAAAATAAAAGGGCCCCGCCACGTGGCGAGGCCCTGATCCATGTTTTTCCCTTATCTCCACAAATAGTCCTGACCATTTTCCCTGTTGCTCTTCGTGCCATATCTCTCGAACATGCGGGAGAAGACGACTGTATCGGAAGGAGACATGTGGGTGATTTGGAAGCCGACATCATAGATGCTGTAATCAATCGGGTCGCGCTGACACCATTTGCTGCGAGCACCAAATACCATGAACGGCACGTCTGCGACCTCGCTGGTCAGCTCGATGCGGAACCGGAATTCCACCTCCAACGGAATGGGCTTTTGAGATTCCATTTTGAATCCGCCTGTGCTGATGTCAGCCAGGTGGCCGACGAGTTCGCCAGTGCTCTCGTTCATCAACCGCATATAATAAGAGAAGGTCCGCCTGGTTAATTTTCTGCGCTCCGGCATAATTGCATCCTTTCCGTTTGTCTACGCTTAAAGTATATGATAAGAATGGAAAAGAATCAACTGCCTGCCAGAGATTAATCTGCTTTTAAAATGTGGGTGATAATCGTCGCGCCGGATCCCCCGATGTTTTGGGCCATGCCAAGCCTGGCGCCGTCCACCTGAGTCTCACCGCATTCGCCGCGCAGTTGTTGAGCCACCTCCACAATCTGATACATCCCGGTGGCGCCGACGGGATGCCCACGCGCTTTGAGGCCGCCGCGCGTGCAAATCGGGATCCGACCTTGGGGTGTGATTTCGTTGTTGAGGCCGAGTTGAACGCCCCGGCCGCGTTCCGCAAATCCACAGGCTTCCAGCGAAAGTGCGGTCATGATCGTAAAGGCATCATGTACTTCAAAGAGGTCCAGATCTTTGGGCTCGATCCCGGCCATTTCGTAGCATCGTCTTGCGGACTCGTAGGCCGCCCGGAGGAATAAAGGGTCCTTTCGCGAATGCACGGCGATGGTATCCGTGTTTGAGGCGGAGGCAGCGACTTCGATGCGCGGTCTATTCTGGCGCAGGGCCACTTTGTGGGCGGGCACGATCACGGCCGCGGCCGCGCCGTCTCCGGTGGGGGAGGCATCCAGCAAATTGATCGGTGTGGCCACCATGGCTGACTTCTCAAACTTATCGCTGGTGATCCTTTGATGCAGGCGGGCAAAGGGATTGTGCATGGCATTCGCGTGCGCATTGATCGAAAACGGCGCAAAGTCGGCGTGCTTCCAACCAAACTCGTGCATGTAGCGTTGCATAACCAATGCGTTCAAGCCGACAAAGGACACACCTTGTTCGACTTCATAATCCGCATCCGCCGCGGTGGCCAAAGAGGCCGTGACCTCGTGGCTGGTTTTGTCGCTCATCTTTTCAATGCCGACCACCAGTGCGGATTCGATGTCCCCCGCCGCGACCGCCATCAGCGCCGCGCGAAACGCCGCTGCGCCCGAGCCGCACGCCGCTTCCACTTTAACGGCCTCCCGATGCCACAGGCCGACCCAATCCGAAATGAAGGTTCCGAGTTGATTCTGCCCACTGATCAGCGGAGAAAGCATGTTGCCGACATAGAGTGCGTCAACGCTTTCCAGGCCTGCGTCGTGCAACGCCGCCAACGCCGCGTCCCCGGCGATCTCGCGCAGCGACTCGTCCCAATGTTCGCTGATCGAGGTCTGTCCAATTCCAAGAATGGCTACTTTTTGCATGGGATAATTGTACCAATGTTGTCTATCAACAACTATCCAAAATTTTCCTTCCGCGGATCCTTCATGATGAACCAAAGCGCAAACATCATCAAAAACCCACAAACGGCGGAGATGAGGAACGTCAGGCTGAAGCTGGCCGCGTCGGCCAGCCAGCCGCCGATGACCGGCGCGAGAATCGTGACCGGCGCGCACAACGTATTCGATAAGCCGATATAAAGCGGTCTTTCGTCGTCGCTTTTTGCGAAACTGACGCTCAGCGCAATCGGGACGGTCCAGATCGCCACCGTGGCAATGGCTTCCAGAATGAACACGGCGTAGAACCAGTTCGCGGACGTGGCCTGCCAGGCCAGCAATGCGCTCAAGGCCGCGCCCAACGCGCCCAGACTCATCACACCGCGATGACTCCAGCGATCGCCCCAGCGTCCCATCAGCGGGCTCAAAACGACCTGGCCAATTAATAGAATGGCCACCATGATTCCTGCAGCGGCATCGCTCATTCCAAATTGGCGCACGGCATAGATGACGTAGAATGCAAACCCCATTCCGGCGAATTGACTCAGCATCCGGATGCCGACGAAGATCTGAAAATTGGCATCGCGTCTCAAAATCTCCAGCGATTTACCAAGATACACATTCGAACGGTCGCTCTCATTCGGTGTGCTCTCCGGTTCACGGGTTGTGGAAAGAAAAATGAACGACACGCACATCGAGGCAAACGTCAGTGCGAAACAGAGGCTGTAGTTATAGGGCATTGCCATCTTATCCAGGATCAAGCCAGCCATGATGGCTGAGATGCCAGCCATTCCGTTATAGGCCGCAGATTGCGTGCCAAAGAAGGTTCCGTGCAGTTCCCGCGGCATCACTTTGGTGACCATGTTGGTCCATGGATTGGCGGCGAGCCCCGAACCCAAGCCCTGCCAGATCAGCATCAGAAATGCCATGATGAGCGTGGTCCGTTTTGTGGTGAACGGCACACACAGCGCGACCACCGCGAGCCCGAGATACGGGACGCGCTCGTGGATGGTCATCCATAACGTGAGCGGTTTATAACGCTTGGCACGCGAGATCCAGCCGGCGGTCAATAATTGAGGCAATTGCCAGCCGACATTGTGGATGGCTGGCACCAGTCCGATCAGCAGAGCCGAATCCGTGAAGTGACTGACGAATAGAGGAATGATCGCCGCGAAAGAAGCAAAGCCTGCTCCGAGACCAAAGAACCCGCCGTCGAACATGCCGATGGTGAAATTGAAGCGCAGATGCTTTTGAACATGCGCCTCGAGGGAGGATGCCATGATGGGAATTTTATCACTTGACGGCCGGCGGCCCGTCCGTGTAAAATAAGAATGAACGTTCGTTCATATCTTACTATGGCTGAAAAAACCATCCTGACGAGGAAGCGAAGAACGCAGCAAGCCATTGAACAGGCGGCTTACAGCCTGTTCATGGAGCAGGGCTTTACCGCAACCTCCATGCGGCAAATCGCAGAACGGGCGGGCCTGGCGCTGGGAGGAATTTACAACCATTATGGAAGCAAGGAGGAAATCTTCCGTGCTATTGTTCTCGATCGGCATCCATACAAGCAGATCCTGCCGCTGGTTTTGAGCGCGCGCGGTGACACGCCGGAAGACTTCATCCGCAATGCGGCCCAAGCCCTGGTGGACGGCCTCGGTCGCCGACCGGAATTCATGAAACTGATGTTCATTGAGATTGTGGAATTCGAGAGCAAGCACATTTCCCTCATTGTCAGGGAGATTGCTCCCCAGCTGCTGCCTGTTTTTGAAAGACTGGTCAGAGACCACAGGTCCTTGCGTCCCATACATCCCGCGGTTCTATTACGCTCTTTTCTTGGAATGTTCTTTTCCTTTTATGTAACGGACATGTTGATTCATGGCAGTGTGATCTCGAAGATCATGCCCAAGAACAGTTTTGACAGTTTCGTTGACATTTATCTACACGGCATTCTCAAGGAGACAAAATGATTTTGCGTCTTGGCTCGATCATCCGCAAAGAGTTCATTCAAATTCTGCGGGACCGGCGTACGTTGATCATCATTCTCTTTATCCCGATCATGCAATTGTTCCTGCTGGGTTATGCTGCGACCACGGACATCAAAAATGTGCCGCTGGGTGTGTGGGACCAAAGCCGCTCTCCCCAATCACGGGCGCTGCTCGATGCTTTCCGCTCGGCAAATTACTTCAATATCGCTTATGAGGTTGGATCGCAGGACGAGGAACGAAGCTTGATCGAGCAGGGCAGGGTGCGCGGCGTGCTGATCATTCCTCCGGATTACGCCGTTCATGTGTCGGAGGGCGATGCGCAAGTCTCGATGATCCTCGATGGTTCGGACGCCACCGCCGGTTCGACCGCGCTTTCGGCGGCGCAACTGATCGGTCAATCCTATGCAACCCAGGTGATGTCGGATCAATCCCAGCTCAGCGGCAGAGCAACAACGATTAATCCTCCCATTGAAGTGCGGACTCAGGTTTGGTACAACCCCGATCTCGTCAGCGCCTATTTCATGATCCCCGGCGTAATTGGGATGATTCTCTATGCCATTGCCTCCATCCTGACCGCCACAACCATTGTGCGTGAACGCGAGCGCGGCACGATTGAGCAGTTGATCGTTACGCCCATTCGTTCCTGGGAATTGGTGGTCGGCAAAATCCTCCCCTATGTGATTGTCTCATTCCTCGACACTTTTGAAGTGCTGATTATCGGTCATTGGTGGTTTGGCATTCCAATACGCGGCAGCTTGGGGCTCATTCTGATCACCTCCGGGCTGTTGTTGCTTTCGAGCCTGGGCATTGGTTTATTGGCTTCTACGATTGCCAGCACACAACAGGAAGCGTACCTCACCGTCTGGTTGACTCTTCTACCGGCGATCTTTCTTTCCGGCTTCTTTTTTCCATTGGAAGCCATGCCTCCGTTCTTACAAATTGTTTCCTATGCCATCCCGCTGCGTTACTATTTGATCATCATCCGTGCGCTATTGATCAAGGGTGTCGGCATATCGGCCATTCAGAATGAAGTCGCTGCACTGACCGTCTTCGGCATAGCCATCATGGGGCTGGCGGCGGTGCGCTTCCGCAAGCGGCTGGACTGAAGCGGAGAGTTTGGGCAATGTCTGCTCCAGACTTCCTCATTGATGCAACAAATCTAATCCGCCACTTTGGCGATACTCATGCAGTGGACGGAGTCTCGGTCCATATCCGGGCCGGCGAGATCTATGGCCTGGTCGGCTCGGATGGCGCGGGCAAGACGACCACGATTCGATTGTTATGCGGCGCCCTCAAAGCGGATTCAGGCGCTGCTGTCATCTGCGGGTACGACGTCATAAAGCAAACCGAAGATGCGCGTTCTCAACTTGGATATCTTTCGCAAAGGTTTTCATTGTATGAGGACTTGACGGTCCTGGAAAATATTCGCTTCTTTGCTGAAGTGCGGGGCATGAAACCGGATGAATGGCTTCCGCGCTGCATGGAGATCTTAGAATTCGTCGGCCTTGCCAATTTCAAAGATCGCCGCGCAGGGCAGCTCTCCGGCGGGATGAAGCAGAAACTTGGCCTGGCCTCGGCGCTGGTCACGCGTCCGCGTGTGCTGCTGCTGGATGAACCGACCACGGGAGTTGATCCTGTGACCCGCCAAGATTTTTGGCAACTGTTAATCAAATTGGTTTCGGCACCCCTCGCCTCTATTCCCTCTCCCAGCGGGAGAGGGGAAGGGGCTGGGGCGGAAGGTGTTGCCGTCCTAATCTCTACTCCCTACATGGATGAAGCCGCGCGTTGCAATCGGGTTGGATTCATGCGGCACGGAAGGATCATCGCCGAAGGCACGCCGTCTGAATTGCGCGCGATGCTGAAGGATCGCGTCCTCGAATTGAGCGGTGATCCGATCAAACAACTGCGCCACATTGCGCAGAAGAATGAAAATGTGGAAGATGTGCGCGCGTTCGGCGACCGACTGCATTTACGCGTCCGGGAAGATAAAGCTCCGGCCGTGATGGACCGTCTGCCGTCCGAGATCCGAAGCGGAGGCGCGGAGTTGAATCGCCTGCGAAGTATTCCACCGCAGCTGGAAGACGTATTCATTTATCTTTCGGAGCAATCGTATGAATAAAAACTTGTCCCTGCCGATCCGCCCTCACGCTGTGTCTGTCTCCCATTGGGAGAAGGGTTGGAGTGAGCAGGCGGAGCCGGCCTATGAGTGATGCGGTCATCCTGGCCGAGGGTCTCACACGCCGCTTCGGCGAATTCGTGGCGGTGGATCACATCCACTTTGAAATCCAAGCGGGCGAAGTGGTCGGTTATCTGGGGCCGAACGGAAGCGGCAAGACCACCACGATTCGTATGTTGCTGGGATTGCTGCAGCCATCCGATGGAAAAGCGACGGTGCTGGGTTACGACGCGTTCAACCAGAGCGAAGAAGTGCGGGCCCGCGCCGGATATATGTCGCAGAAATTTGCGCTGTATGACGACTTGACGGTGTGGGAGAATTTGACGTTTTACGGCGGCGTGTATGGCATCCGTGACCGAGACCGCATCAAGGCCACGCTCGAACTGGTCGGCCTGATCGGTCATGATTCCACGCTGGCGCGTTCGCTCTCGGCCGGCTGGCGTCAGCGACTCGCCTTGGCGATCGCTTTGGTGCACCAGCCGAAATTATTGTTCCTCGACGAGCCGACTTCCGGCGTTGATCCAACCGCGCGCCGCGCCTTTTGGGATTTGATCTATAACCTGGCCGAGAGCGGCGTGACGATTATGGTCACTACGCACTATATGGACGAAGCCGAATATTGCGAGCGCGTGGGCATCATGCGCGATGGAAAATTATTGGCAATGGACACGCCCTCGAAGCTGAAATCGAAAGTGATTGCCGGCGACGTGTGGGAAGTCTTTGCCGAGCCCTTGCAAAACGGACTCGCGGCGTTGCATGATGTGCATGGCGTTTTGCGCGTTGGGCTGGCGGGTGACCATATCCGTGCCATCACCGAACGCGGTATGAATGATGATCCGCTTTACGATGCGCTGAAAGAAGAGAACGTAAACGTGCGCGAGATTGTCCCCGGCGAGCCAACGTTGGAAGATGTGTTTTTATCATTGGCAAGATGATTTTCTTTCCTGGAGATGGTTATGACCCCTCAACAAGGATTTCGTCGTGTTTTTCTCACAGCTCTCAAACACACTCTGAATCCAGTAACCCGCCGTATTGCGCATTCCTCATTCGGACCTTTTGCCGTTGTGAAACATGTGGGACGGCGCAGCGGTAAAGTCTACGAGACGCCGATTATCGCCAGGCTTACCGAAGATGGCTTTGTGATCGAGTTGACTTATGGACAGGATGTGGATTGGCACAAGAATGTATTGGCAGCCGGCGGCTGTACGATGATCTGGCATCGCAAAGAATATCGGATCGATCAGCTTGAGCCCCTGGACGCCGAAACGGGTCGAGCGGCATTTTCGCCCTTGCAACGATTTGTCCTCGGGGTGCTCAGAAGACATGAGTTTGAGAAATTAAGGTTTCAAAGTGTAGAACGAAAAACGTAAGCATACTGAAATTGCCCGGCGGGAATCAACCTAAGAAACGCATCAAAAGCCACTTGGATAATGCGAGGCAGAAAAAAGTATTCACCGGACAGCTTTGCCCGGTTGATAACTTCCCTGCCCACCAATCCGCCGCCAACAGCAGCGACCATCGCTCCATCCGTGCCGACTGCCGTGCCACAACCGGCGGCGCATCAATTCTCTTGGATTGGGCCAAAGCCACTTGGCGGAACAACCGATGTCTCAATGTTTGTAGTCACATTCAACAATACACTCTATCTCTTTGGCAAGGGCATTGATGACAAGCAGATATACATGTAACAATTTGACGGTCAGAACTGGAGCGGTTGGTCTGTGATTGCCAGTGAAGGCACAACGAATGTCTCGGTCGCACCCGTGGTGTTCAACAATCAACTCTATCTCTTCAGCAAGGGGATCGGCGATAAGCAGCCTTGTGTCGATCGATTTGACGGCCAGAGCTGGAGCGGGGCAAAACCGCTCGGGGGAACTACGGATGTCGCTTTGTCTGCTGCGGTATTCAATAATGTGCTCTATCTCTTCGGCAAAGGCATTGAGGACAAGCATATCTACGTGAAACAATTCCACGGTCAGAATTGGAGCGGTTGGTCCGTGATTGCCAGTGATGGTACCACGGATGCTGCTGTTTTCGCGGTGGTCTTCCATGACCAGCTCTACCTTTTCAGCAAAGGCATCGGCGATAAGCAGCCCTACATGAACCAGTTCGATGGTCAGAACTGGAGCGGGGCGAAGCCGCTTGGCGGAACAACGGATGTCTCTCTATCTGCAGCAGTCTTCAATGATCAGCTCTACTTGTTTGGTAAGGGCATCGATGACCGGCAGATCTATCTGAAGTTGTTCGATGGGCAGAATTGGAGCGGGTGGTCTGCGCTTTCCAATGAAGGCACGACAGATGTCGCCGTATCACCCGTCATCTTCAACGATCAGCTCGCACTCTTCAGCAAAGGCATTGGTGACAAACAACCATACGTCAACTGGTACAAATAGTCTTATATCTCCCGCTCCGTCGAGGCGGGAAGGTATATGCTTGTGCTGTCACTACAAATTAAGTGACCGTCGTTGCGGGGCGACGGTCACTGTGTCTTATTGACTTTGCTTCATCGGCGCTTCGGGTATGATCAGCGCCATGATCAGATAGGCAATGATCACCCCCGGTCCGGTAAGAAAGATCAGAAGAACGGCGATAAGCCGAATTACGGTCGGATCAACATTGGTATATTCGCCAATGCCCGCGCAGACGCCGGCGAGCATGCGGTTGGTGGTGCTGCGAGTCAATTGCCGATAGGATGTATTCATCGAATTGCTCCTTATGTTTTCTATCCAACATACGAAACGGAACTGGAGAAGTTGCAGCCCCTCACCGGCCGCCCCCGAAGTTGGTGAATTGGACCGCCGACTTGGGCGAGGATGTCACGACACTTGCGCCTGCGCTGCAAGTGCAGGCAAGGGGCAGCCAGGCCGGGCCTATCTATATTTTCTTCCCTCGAAGAAATTCAGTCCCGCCGCGAATAACAAGAACAATCCAACCACTAGCAGGAACAACCCCTGCAAGCCCGTAAAGCGCATTTGCGAGTAACCGAATGCTGCGAACAGCGCGCCGGTCAGGAAATAAAAGATCGCATTGCGGGTATACATCGAGCGGACGCGCTTGGCTTGCAATAGGTTTCGCTGCATGAGCTGGTTCATCGCTCGCACTTGTTCTTCGTGCCGGCCCTTGCAGGATAGCGAATCATCCACGAGCGCAGCGTCTTCAGCGCACAGCCCGCGCTGACAATGCTTGCAGACTCCAATGGCGGGCCTATCGGGGTGATAATAGCAGTTCATTCTTCTCCGATCACCTGTACAATCAACTCTCTTTGGCGCGGACGGTTGTCGAAATCTATAAAAATGATTTGTTGCCACGTGCCCAAGGTCAGCTGTCCGTTTACGAAAGGCACCGTTAGGGAGGCCCCCAACAGCGCAGCGCGGACGTGGCTGTGACCGTTTCCGTCGCCCCAGCGCGCGTTGTGGGCATAGTCTCGATTCGAGGGAACGATTTCCTCGAACAACCGTCGAAGGTCATTGAGTACGCCGCCCTCATATTCGATGGTGGTCAAGGCGCTGGTGGAGGATGGCGTGAATACGTTTACGGCGCCATTCTTCAGCCCGCTTTCTGAAACGGCTCGTTCCACCGCGTCCGTTACATCGTGAACGTCGGCATTCCCGCGTGTGCTGAGATGGATGGTCAAGGTTTTTACGGCCATACCTGTTTCTCGTTTCTGGTCGGATGACCTTTGCAGTTTGCACCACATTATATAGCGAAATTAATCTTCTTCGCCGCGATGAATGACCTTGTCGCCATACTTTTCTTTGAGCGCCTCCACCGCATCCTGCAGTCGGCGCGACTTCTCCGACTCCGAATCCCATAACGACAACTGGCGGATGGGCGGCCCCAGGCCGCTCACCCCGACACCGATCAAGCGCACCGCCTGTCCGGACCTGCGAACCGCCCTCATCAGGTTGAGGGCGGTTTGACTGATCATCTCCTGCTGATCAGTCGCCTGCGGCAATGTGGTTTGCCGCGTCAACGTGGTGAAATCGGGCCAGCGGAGTTTCAATTTGATGGTCGTCCCTGCCAGATTGTTCTTTCTTAATTGGCGGGCAACCTCGGCGGCTTGCCCACGCAATGTTTTTTCAAGCGACTGGTCATCGCGCACATCGCGCGCAAAGGTTTCTTCCTGACTGATGGATTTTGTTTCTCGTTCCATCACGACTGGGCGATCATCGATTCCTTTGGCATGATGCGCTAACTCACGTCCATTTTCGCCAAATAAACGAATCATTTCACTTTCGGGCCATTTGGCAAGATCACCGATCGTGTGGATTCCTAAGCCGCTCAATCGTGCCGAGGTCTTTGGTCCCACGCCCCACAACATCTCGGCGGGCAGAGGAGCGAGGAACGCGGCCTCTTCTCCTGTGGGCACAATGGTCAGTGCGAACGGCGGGCTTCCGCTTTTGGCGGCCTTCTTGCCAACTTCCGTGGCGATCTTCGCAACCAGTTTGTTCGAGGCGAGGCCGATCGAGCAGGGCAGACCCAGTTCATCGCGGATGCCCGCTTGAAGTCGGCGGGCGAGGCGTTCAGGGGATTCTTTGATGTCGGAAACATCGAGAAAAGCCTCATCGATTGAAATTTGCTCGACGAGTGGCGTCAATTGGTAGAGCTGTGCCATCACTTGTCTCGAGGCTTCGCCGTAGATTCGATGCCGCGATGAAACGATGACCAGTTGCGGACAAAGCCGCAGCGCGTGCATCATCGGCATGGCGGATCTCACGCCGAACTGACGCGCGGCATAGGAGCAGGAGGCCACCACCCCGCGCTCGTCCGGCCGGCCACCAACAGCAAAAGCCTTGCCGCGTAAAGACGGGTCGCGCAATTCTTCGACCGCGCAAAAGAAGGCATCCAGGTCAAGGTGCAAAATTATACGGGGCATATGGTCAATTGTAAGGGAGACAACCCCATGACGTTTATGATAGGATTGTAACATCTTAGACATAATATTTTGCTTGTGTTGACGTATAATAAATATCAAGTGTCGAACAAGCTCATGGTCGAAATGAGCACATTCAAACTCCGCTTTAATCTGGAGGAGATATGCAAACGAGCTCAAAAGCAATTTCTTTTTTTTCCATGCTGGCGATCATCACATCATTGATTTTGACGGCGGCTGTTAACGTTCAGCCGGCCGCGGCGCTGAGTTCCTGCGATGCAGCCCAGTTTGTCACCGATGTAACAGTCCCCGATGGAACCAGTTTCTATTGGGGGGCGACATTCCAAAAGACCTGGCGGCTGAAGAACGTCAGCAACTGCACCTGGACGACCGCTTACAGCTTGATCTATGTAGGCGGCAGCCAGCTGGGTGCGCCGACCTCGGTCCCGTTTCCGCAATCGGTTGCTCCGGGGCAGACGGTCGACCTGACGGTCTCGATGACTGCCCCCAGTGCTCCCGGCGTCTTTGTGGGTTACTGGGAACTGCGGGATGATAGAGGGACGTGGTTTGGAATTGGGAGCGGATACAGCCATTCGTTCTGGGTCAAGATCACCACTACATCGGCCCAACAGCTGATCACGTCTTTCGATTTTACGCAAAATATATGTTCTGCACAGTGGTCCTATGACGGCGGGCCGATCCCGTGTCCTCTGAATCCGAATAAGATCATGTACGGGTATGTGCAGGTTCTCAACAACCCCACGCTCGAAACCGGTGTCGGCGCGGGCGCGCCGAGTTTGTTGACCGTTCCTCAGGACAAATATAACGGCTTGATCCGGGGCGTTTATCAGGTGAACATCGTGCCCGGCGATCATTTTCAGACCACGATCGGTTGTCAGTATCAGGCTTACAGCTGTTTCGTGACTTTTGAACTGGACTACATCAATGGCCCAAGCCAGGTTACCCTGTGGAAGGCCAGGGAAAAATATGATGGCCTGGTTTACCCGGTGGATATTGACCTCACCAGCCTCTCTCATGCCGGAATTAATAAGCTGGTTTTGAGCGTCACGGCCTACGGGGATGCATCGGGTGACCAGCCGATCTGGGTAGCTCCTCGCATTGTGCGGTACCTGGCCGGGCCGGTCATTACGCCCACACCCGGCGGCAGTAGTGGTGCCACGGCTACGCCAGTGGTATCCACATCCTCCGGCTGCGACCGGGCTCAATTTGTGACCGATGTCAGTGTGCCGGATGGAACGAAGTTTGTGCCCAACACATCCTTTACCAAGACTTGGCGTCTTCAGAATATTGGCACGTGCACTTGGAACACGGCCTACAGCCTGACCTTTGTCAGCGGAGATCGCATGAGCGCACCGGCGTCTGTTCTGTTGCCGCAGACGGTTGTCCCTGGCCAAACGGTGGATGTGGGAGTTAATCTAACCTCGCCTCCTACGGCGGGTGAGTATCGCGGCTACTGGGAGTTGGAGGATCCGTCCGGGGCTGTGTTCGGTATTGGTCCAAACGCAGATAAATCGTTCTGGGTGGATATCGTGGTCTCCGGGGCAGCCGCCACGACCGCCACGGCCTACGACTTTGCTGCCAATGTGTGCTCGGCGCAATGGATGAGCGGAGCGGGAACATTGCCCTGTCCGGGCAGCGATGGTGACCCGCGCGGCTTTGTCGTGCCGGTTACAAATCCTCAGCTTGAGAACGGCAATACCTCCACGAGTGCCGGTTTGGTCACGTTCCCGCAAAACACCAACAATGGATACATTCGGGGGGTTTATCCAGCCTTTGCGGTTCAAAGCGGAGATCATTTCCAATCCATCGTGAATTGCGCCTATGGCGCAACGCAGTGCTTTGTGATCTTCCGCCTGGACTATCAGATCAATGGCGGAATCGTCCAAACCTTTTGGAGTTGGGCGGAGAAGTATGACGGCTTGTACTATGCCGCCAATCTGGACCTTACGCCTTTGGCCGGTCAAAATGTCAATTTCATTCTGACGGTGTTATCAAACGGCGACCCGACAGGCGACCGTGCCACATGGATCGCGCCGCAGATCGTCCGGAACGGTGCAGGCGGCGTTGTTCCGACGCCGACTTTCACCAGTGCTCCGGTCAATGTCCCCACCAACACCCCCATTCCGCCCACCGCGACGCCTATTTCTAGCACAACGAACACGCCTCTGCCGGGCACGCTGACTTATGTCAATCAAGCCTATGGCTTCGAGTTCAATTACCCAAGCCAGGCGTTGATCAGCAATCAAACAAGCACCGGCGCACGCATTACCTTGCCTTTTACTCCGGGAACGAATCTGGCGGAGAAATATCTGGATGTTAATGTGGCAGCCAATGCCACTGCCAGTACATGCATCAGCCCGACGGCTCAACAGTACGCGCCGGGTTCGCTCCAGCCCCAGCAGGTGACGTTCAATGGAGTCAACTTTGTCAGGGAAAGCGGCGAGCTGGGCGCGGCGGGCAACCTTTTTGATTGGGTCGCCTATTCGACACTTAAAGGGACGAATTGCATCAGTCTTACCTTTACCTTGCATTCGATTAACCCCGGGGCCGTGTCAACGCCGCCGCCGACTTTTGATATGCAGGCCGAGTCGGCTGTCTTTATGAATATCGTCTCGACGTTTCTGTTTCTAAGCTAGTGGGCCGCGGGTGATTTTCGAGACGCTGGCGCGCTTTGCCGGATCTTAGCGAGCTGGACTGCAATCATGTTGCAGTCCAGCTCGCTTAAAAATAGGAGAAATCGACCATCCAAAGTGGTCAAAAGGTATATTGAACAATCACTTAAGTAAAGTTATACTTGGCAGGGGTTAGCCAGTGAGAACATGTTGTGCTGCTCTTTTCACGGCTGATCAGGAGGCTCTGATGAAATACCGCTTGATTTTGACTTCAACGATCTTGATCCTGGCTTTGACGTTTTCCTTCAGCCCCGCGAGTGGGTTATCGCCTCGTAGCGTCACGGCGACCTCAACTTGCAACTGGGCTCAGTTTGTCGCCGATGTGACCGTACCCGACGGCACCTATGTGGCGCCCGGTGCGACATTCACCAAAACCTGGCGGCTGATGAACATCGGCAACTGCACTTGGACGACCTCCTATGCGCTGGTGTTCAATTCGGGTACCGCCATGACTTCTCAAACCGCCGTCAATTTCCCGAATAGCGTGGCACCGGGGCAAACGGTTGACCTCTCCGTGCCATTGACTGCCCCAACCACGCTCGGGCAGTACATTGGTTACTGGAGACTGCGCGATGCCTCGGGCAATCTGTTTGGCATCGGCTGGAATGCCAACCTGTCATTCTGGGTGGAGATCAACGTTTCTTCTGCCTCGAACGCGGCCTATGACTTTGCAGGGAATGCCTGTCAGGCCTCCTGGTCCAGCGCGGATGGGAGCCTGCCCTGTCCTGGAACGGATGGTTCTTCCAGCGGATTCGTTTTGCAGGTCACGAATCCTCAACTGGAAAATGGGGTGACCAGCAACGGCCCGGGGTTGATCACATTTCCAGAAAATGTATATAACGGCGAAATTCAAGGAGTCTATCCGGCCTTTCTTGTTCAAAGTGGCGACCACTTCCAAAGCGTGGTTAATTGCGCCTATGGCGCCACGAATTGCTCCGTGACATTCCGCCTCGATTATCAAATAGGCAACGGGCCGGTCTATACCTATTGGTCGTTCCGTGAAAAATATGATGGCCTGTATTACCAGGCCAATATCGATTTGAGTCCGCTGGCAGGACAGAACGTCAAATTCATTTTGACGGTGCTGGCCTTTGGATCGGCCACCGGCGACCGCGCTCTATGGTCGAATCCTGCGATCATTCGGAACGGCACTGCCCCTATTTCCACTCCGACGGTTGGCCCGGGCACGCCGACTGCGGTTTATCCGCCACCACCCGGTTGTGACCGCGCACAATTTATTGCGGACGTGACGATTCCCGATGGTACCGTGATCAATGCTGGCGCAACCTTTACGAAAACCTGGCGCCTCAAGAATATCGGCGCGTGCACATGGACGACTTCCTATTCGCTGATTTTCGATACCGGCTACCAAATGGCTGGGCCGACTTCCATCAATCTGCCGCAAGCGGTTGCGCCTGGCCAGACAACCGATTTGACCATCACCCTGACGGCGCCGAGCACTCCGGGCGAGTATCGAGGCTATTGGAAATTCAAAGATAATAACGGCGTCCCATTTGGGATAGGCTATGCAGGCACAAAATCGTGGTGGGTGGATATCGTCGTATCCGGTACGGCCTCCAGCACTCCCACGCCGATACCGGGCACGCCGGTATCTACGACCGGTCTCGTATATGACTTCGCGGCCAATGCGTGCTCTGCCACCTGGTATTCAGGCGCCGGTACACTTCCTTGCCCTGGAACCGACGGCGATGCGAGGGGATTTGTACTGCAGGTGACGAATCCCACCTTGGAGAGCGGTTCGGCCTATTCGGGCTCGGGCTTGATTACCTTCCCACAAAATATTTACAATGGTTATATTCAAGGCTTTTATCCAAGCTATACCGTTCAACCGGGCGACCGTTTCCGCTCGATTGTCAACTGTTCCTACAATCAACCATCCTGTTATGTGGTCTTTCGCCTGGATTACCAGATTGGCAGCAACCCGGTTCAGACGCTCTGGGCTTTTGCGGAGAGGTATGACGGATTATATGGTCAGGCAAACGTCGACTTGAGCCCGTTGGTGGGTCAGAACGTGAAGTTCGGACTAACCGTTCTGTCTGCTGGATCTCCGGTTGGCGACCGCGCCCTTTGGGTGGCGCCCATGATCTATAATGCCTCGGCAGTTACGCCTACGCCGACCAGCACTTCGGCCTCGGGCGCCACAGCCACGCCCGCCACAGGTACCCCCCAAGCCAGCAACGCCACGCTGACCTATGTCAACCAGAAATATGGCTTCCAGTTCAGTTATCCGAGTCAGGGACAGATTAGCAATCAGACGGATGCTTCCGCACACATCACCTTGCCATTTACACCCGGCACGAATCTGGGCGAGAAGTATTTGGACGTTTCGGTGGTTGAGAACTCCGCCAGTTCCTGTTCCAGCCCGTTGACACAGGGTTACGCTCCCGGTTCGTTCCAATCCCAGCAAGTGAGCATCAACGGAGTGAACTTCGTGAAAGAAAGCGGCGAGGATGCCGGTGCGGGCCAGATCCATGATTGGGTTGCTTATTCGACCCTCAAGGGGACGAATTGCATCAGCCTCGGTTTTGTCCTGCATTCCACGAATCCCGGCAACTACTCAACGCCGCCGCCGACTTTCAATATGGTGACCGAATCCTCCGTATTTTCAGATATCGTTTCTTCGTTTGCGTTCACCCAATAGATCTCAATCAAAATGGAAGATGAACCGTCAACCTAAAGAAGTTGACGGTTCATTTTTCTCTTCTTCCCTTTGCCACAATTCGTATCGGCGTTCCGACGAACCCATACTCATCCCGTAAACGGTTTTCAAGAAAACGAAGATAGCTGAAATGCATGAGCTTCGGGTCGTTGACGTAAATCATGAACGTCGGCGGGTCCGAACGGACTTGCGTGCCGTAGTATATTTTAAGTTGTCGCCCCGCATGTGCAGGGGCAGAATGTGCATCCTGCGCCTCAACCAAAACCTTATTGATCTTGGATGTGGTCAAGCGCGCCAAACGTTCCTCTTGAACGCGCAAAGCGAGAGGCAACACTTCGTTGAGGCGCTGGCCCGTTTTGGCGGAGATGAAAAGCAGTGGAACATAATCCATGAAATTTAGATCGGCGCGGATTTGACGCGTAAATTGATCCATGGTGGCGTTATCCTTCTCTACCGCATCCCACTTGTTGACGAGCACGATGCACGACTTCCATTCTTCGAGGACGAAACCGGCGATGTGCGCATCCTGCGCCGTGATGCCGGTGGCCGCATCGATCATCAATAAGACAACGTCGGCGCGCTCGATGGCTTTGAGCGAACGCAGGACACTGTACTGCTCCACGCCTCGTTCGATCTTGCCGCGACGGCGAATGCCGGCGGTGTCAATCAGCGTGAGCGGCAAGCCATCGTAGAAGAGCTCTGTATCCACCGCGTCGCGCGTGGTTCCGGGGATCGGGCTGACGATGGACCGCTCCCGGCCAACTAGCTTGTTCAGCAGGCTGGACTTCCCGGCATTGGGCTTTCCAACAATGGCGATCTTGATCGACTCATCTTCTTCGTTATTCTCCGCTTTAGGAAAGCTTGCGACCAGTTGGTCGAGCAGATCGCCGGTATCGGTGCCGTGCAAGGCGGAAATGGGATAGGGATCGCCGAGCCCCAGTTCATAAAATTCGCCAGCCGCATCGCGCCGTTCGAGCGATTCGCATTTATTGACCACAACGATGATCGGAGGGTGGAGACTACCGTCGGGGTTCTTTTTTTGGTGACGGCGCAGGATCTCCGCTACCTCGCGGTCCGGCGGCGTGACGCCGGCTTCCCCATCCGTGACAAATAGAACGGCATCGGCGTCCTGCGCGGCGATGAGAGCTTGTGTTTTGATCTCATCAATGAAGTCCGCGGAACCGATCGAGAGCGGCGCTTTGCCGCCATGGCTGGGATCAATACCGCCGGTGTCCATCACTCCGAAGGCGCGTCCATTCCACTCCGACTCCGCGTAAAGGCGGTCGCGGGTGGTGCCGGGTGTGTCATCGACGATGGCGAGACGTTCTCCGACGAGCCGATTGAACAAAGTGCTTTTTCCCACGTTTGGACGTCCAACGAGGGCGACTAGAGGTTTGGACATAAATCCTTTTTACCACACGGGCGCCAGGCACACAACCGATTCATCGGTGCCCATGCAATGAACGAACACTGGAACGGTCTTTCCGGCGGCCCTGCTGCTCGGCGCTTTCTGCATGTCCGGGTCAGGGCGTTACCGTCGGAGTTGGATTGGGCGAGAGCGTCACTTCCACAGTTCCCGGAAGAATCGTTTCTACTTGTAGATTCGAAACCAAAATCTGGGCATTTGGCGTCAATTGATGTGCACCTTCGCTCAATCCTGTTACGTCAACGAGGATGCGGACATCCTGATGGGTCAGGGTGTTAAGCAAGGGAAGCGGCCCCGAAATGATCACATCCACCGTCGGAGGCGAAACCTGCGCGCTGAGGTCGGGCGCCAGGTTCGTGACTTCCACTTTTTCGTTGGACAAGGTGAGACTGCTTTCAATTGCGGAGATGTCCGCCTGAATGGCAACATTTGGATCGCCGATCACGGAAACACCGGCTGGTAGATTTAAGCCCAATTTTGTGTTGATATTGTTGTTCATGTTTTGCAGATTGAGCGGCTGTGTTTCGACCGCGCCGGGCAGTGAACTTACCAAAGTCGGATCTGACGAATAAACCGTCACGACCGGCGGAAAAACCGAGATATTATCCAACCGATAGCCGTTGGCAACTTGTCCATGCACCACCACTTTGACAGCCATGTCGCGGAAGCCGCTTTCCTGGCTCACCGGCAAACTCACATGTACTGACTCCGGCCGGACGCTGATCCCATTCACGACTTGACCGGTTTCATCGTAGGCCGTGACGGCGACGGATGACGAGATTCCCTGGCGCGCTCCATCCAAATTGACCGACGCGCTTACGTGCGTCACGCGCGAGACCAGCGATTGAGCTCCGCTAAGGACGGCCTGGTCCACATCCAGCGTTGGGCTACCCACCTGATAGCCTACGGCGGGTTGGCCGGCGAGCTCTACATTCAGGGGAAAGGTTTTCGTGACCAACGGTTCCAATGTCAACGCAATCGAATCGGGGCTGACTTGTACCACTTGGACCGGACGCTCGTCCGTTTGGATCTGCGGCTTCAACTGGTATTTGCCCTGACCCAATCCTGATAAATCAAGAACTGCGCGCACGCTGTCGGGCCTGGCCGAGAGCTGATCCCACACGGAACGCGGCGCACGCAGGGTGATCTGGACTTGATGGGGGACACTCCCTGTGAGGATCAGGCCGGAATCCTGACCGACGATTTGAACGCTGATCGAGGTGGGATAGACACGCAGTTCGTTGGGGTCGGACGACGTGACCGCTGCCACCCAGACGGCAAGGGCTAATGCCAATGCCCACAAAAACAGACGAAGATTATCGGCGACGCGTCGGAGCATGTTATTGCTCATCTTTATGCGGCGGACGGGGCGGCATGAATCTCTTCAGCCAGACGGAAGTGCGGTTACTCACAACAGGATGAAGGAATGCCGCTAAGATGTTCTCCAGGCGTTCCGAATCGATCCTGCGGATCATGCGTCCTGCCTGGGCGATGGAAATGGAACCCGTTTCTTCCGATACGACTACTGCGACGGCATCGCTTTCTTCGGAAATGCCCAGGGCAGCCCGGTGGCGAAGTCCCATTTGACGTTCGGGGGAGCGATTCAGGATTCCGCTTGAAGAAAGCGGCATCACGCAGGCGGCGGCGGCCAGCTTCGAGCCGATCAGGATCGCGGCTCCGTCATGCAACGGCGTGTTTGGATAAAAGATTTGCAGCAGCAATTCTGGCGTGACAGCCGCATCCATCCTCACACCGCTTTGAATGTATTCATCGAGATTATCCGATCTCTGCAAGATGATCAGCGCGCCATGTTGACGAGCCGATAGGCGCGCCACAGCGGTCACGACGGTATGTATGGTTTCTTCCAATTCAGGATGAGTTGTTTTATTGAAGACCGTCGGCAGATTTCCGGCGCGCCCGATGCGTTCGAGGGCGCGGCGTATTTCCGGAGCGAAGATCACGGGCACGGACAACAACAAAGCCGGCAGGGAAGTTTGCACCAGCCACGAGAACGCCGGGAGATTGACCAGGCTGGTTATCAGGACCAGTGCAATCACAATGAGGATCACGCCGCGCAGCAAGACCATGGCCTGCGTGCCGCGCAGCCAATACAGCAAGCCATAAAAAATCAGCGTGACCAGCAGAATGTCAATCACGCTGAGCCAGCTGAGGCGTTGAAAAATAAAGAGGAGGTTGTCTAAGAACTCAGCCACGATTTTGCGACGTTTTTTTGATCATCAAAGATTTCCGATGTGCATTGATGATCTATGGGTGGGATAGTCCAATGCCGGTCGATCCAGCAGGATGAGACAACGATGATTCAGATTGGTCTTAAAACGCGATCCTGCCGCAGTTGTTTAAATAAAATAATATTGCTTCCCTGAGGCATGGATTCCATGGCGGCGTCCTGCCAGGCCTGCACTCCGAGCGCGGTAGCGGCGCGTTGGGCGTAACCCAATTTTTTCCAAACCGGATCCAGCTCGGCAAGTTCAGGGGTTGGAAAGATCAAGGATGCCTCGCATTGCAGATCGCCGGAGGCGCGTTCTACCTCTGTGATCAACATTTCGAGGCCCGCTTGGCGATCGATATCATTTTCCATGTAAAGTTCGGTAGTGCGCGCCACCAGGTTTTCGACCTGCCAGGCTGCAATCCCTACCAGCTGATCCTGCAGCTGGAGGAGCATATACGCCTTATCTCCAAAACTTGCCATGACATCCTCGGCCGATAATTTTTGCCGTCCCTTGCTCAAATGATTGACTAAATGAGCGATTGCTTCAGAGTTTTTCGGCTTGCTGCGCAGTACGACGAAATTTCCAGTGCCCTTTTTAGCGACCGTGGGTTGTGTGCCCTCGGCGGTCGTGGGTGAAATCTGTTTCCAGAAAGTCGTAACCTCTTTCCACAGTTCATCGTATGAGCCGGTGTTCCGTATGACGACGTTGGCGGCCGCGATCTTTTCGCCTTGAGCGGCTTGCAGGCCGATGCGCTGTTTGGCGTCTTCCCGTGTCAGATTGCGCTTGCGCATCAATCGTTCGATCTGGACTTCCTCCGGCGCATAGGTTACCCAGATGCTGTTGCACGACTTCCGCAATTCGCTTTCCAATAGTTTAATCGCCTCGATCACGATCACGGACTGGCTGGATCGTTTGATCAATACATTGATCGCCTGCCCGACCAATGGGTGAATGATGTCTTCCAGCTCGGCCAGTGCGGCGGGATCGCGAAATACAACGCCCCCCAGCTTGCTTCGGTCGATCTCTCCGTCCTTGTCTAGAATCCATCTGCCAAACTTCTCCACGACCGGTGTATAACCTGGCGCCCCCTTCGCGATGGCACGATGCGACAAGGCATCTGCATCAATGGTATAGGCGCCGAGATGCTCCAGCATTCTGCGTACAACGCTTTTACCAGTAGCAATATTGCCGGTCAGGCCGATGATGTATTTTCCGGGTACGCCACTCAAAGTGATTCCTCGAGAAAAGAATAATAACAATCCTATTTTACATTAAAAAGGGCATACGCATAGAGTTGACTCCTTTTTCTCTCGCGTGTATGATGGGAAAGCCTCAGGCCGGTTGGGCGGTCGCGGTCCCGCGTCCGCGTGGGATCGAGGAAAGTCCGTACTCAACAGGGCACGACGCCGGGGAAATCCCGGGATGGAGCGATCTATCGCATCGGGCCACAGAAACAGGTAGCCGCGCGAGCGGTCAAAGTGAAAAGGCGGTGTAAGAGACCACCGGCGTTCATAGTAATATGGGCGGCCAGGCAACCTCCGTCGGGAGCAAGGTCAAGCAGAGACAATGGAGCGGCCCGCTCCTTTTAGTCTCGGGTAGACTGCATAGATAGATGATCGCCAGACCAGGCCGGAAGGGACGACACTCACAGAGCGTAAACCTGCGCGGCTTGTTTTACAGAATGCGGCTTATAGATCGACCTGAGGTCTTATTCTAAATTCACTTTATCGAGGTTGCTCATCATGCACGAACTCTACGCGACACAATCCATCCTTCAGAAAGCCCTTCGAAATGCAGATGAAGCCAAAGCCAAGCGGGTCACCAATCTATATCTTGTCGTGGGCGAGATTTCGACATACAGCGACGAGTCGGTGCAATTCTATTGGGACGAAATCAGCAGGGGAACGCGTGCGGAGGGCGCCGTTCTGCATTTTCGCCATGAGCCGGTCGAAGCGCAGTGCATGAGCTGCTTTACCAAATATCATCCGAAGGAAGACGAGATCATTTGTCCAAATTGCGGCGGCGTGGGCATCAAGATCATCGCGGGTGAGGAGTTTTACATGGAAGCGCTCGACGTGGAGTGAGGGCGCGTTTCAATGAATGACATTCCCGCCGCTGTTAAGTCTTTCAAGTTCAATTGCAGTGACGTTTTCCCATTGTATTCATTGGCCTCAAACGAATAGATCACGTCCACGCGCGGCGACAGGTCGGCTTGCAGGCCCCCCAGGCGAAAGCCGATGGCGTCATATACGACGCCGTGTTCATCCTCGAGAATCAGCTTAAGATGTCTGCCTTCGGATCCCACCGCCCGGGCGGATTTCACTTTCACGCCGCGCGAGGCAAAGACCGCGCTGGGATTCCCAAAACCCGTCGGCTCGAAATAAGCGAGATGGTTAAGCAAATCGAAATTCAATGGTGAGAGCGGGACCTCCATGTCCGCCGTCAGTGTGGGGCGCAAATCCTGTCCGTTCAGTTGCGTCTCCGCAATCGCTTTCAAGCGGCTGACCAGTTCCGGAAGTTTTTCGTTGCGGACCGTGAACCCGGCGGCCGCGGCGTGGCCGCCGTGACGCACCAGCAGGTCCGTGCATTGATCGAGGGCATCGGTGATGTGAAATTCAGGAATCGAGCGGCAGGAGCCGCGTGTCTCTTCTGGGCCCCTGGCCGCGACCACGGCAGGCCGATAATGAGTCTCGGTTAGACGCGAAGCAGCCAGACCGATGACGCCGGGGTTGAATTCTTCATCGACTGCGAAAAGCAAAAATGGGTCCGTGCCATCAGCCATCGCCAGTGATTCGGCCCTCTCCTGTGTTATCTTTGTCAGTGCCTGCCGCTGACGATTTTGCACATCCAGTTGCTGCGCGATCCGACCTGCGAGCAGGATGTCGCTCGTCATCAACAGATCCAACGCGGCCAGTGCCGACTCAAGCCGCCCGGCCGCGTTGAGGCGCGGTCCAAGGATGAAACCGATTTGATCCGCAGTGGTTTTGCCGATGGTCATCTCCGCGACCTTGGCCAGTGAGAACAGACCCTGTCGTTTGGTCGCGCGGATTTGTTTCAGGCCGCGCCGCACCAGCATGCGGTTTTCTCCGACTAATGGCGCGAGGTCGGCCACGGTGCCGAGGGCAACCAAATCGAGCAGGTCAGTCAGCGCTGGACCCGCGCTGCCAATCAATGCTTCTGCAATCTTGTAGGCAATACCTACGCCGGCCAGATCTTTATCGAGGTACGGATCGCCGGGTTGTTTTGGATTGATGATGGCAAACGCAGGCGGCAATTCGTCGCTGGGGTGATGGTGATCCGAAATAATAAGATCCAGCCCGGCCTCCCGTGCGTGTTGCGCTTCGTTCGGCGAACGGATTCCACAATCTACGGTGATGACCAGTTTGACGCCATCTGCTTGTAGATGATCGAGTGCATCATTGTTGAGGCCATACCCCTCATCAAATCGATTCGGAATATAACCGCGGACGTCAGCCTGGAGTCGTTGCAGCGTCTGCAGGAGCAGGGCGGTGGCCGTGACGCCGTCCACATCGTAGTCGCCATAAATAGCGATGGCCTCCTGATGATCGATTGCGAAATGAATGCGGTCAATCGCCGTGTTCATGTTCTTAATGTGGAAAGGATCAGTATCGAAGTTTGCCTCCGCTTTGAGGAAAGCGCGCGCGTCCGCGTCGGTGGTATAACCGCGATTGAAGAGAAGCTGCCGCACGATCGGAGGAAACGCTGCGAGGTTTTCGTCGGCTTGGGATGTGAGCTTGGGTTGAATGAGCCAGCGTTTGGATGGCATGGCTCGATTATACGGGAGATTGCTGCAAGGCGTGAAGTTGTTTTCCGTTGCCATCTATGCCTGCCAATGTGCCGCTCTATCCCAGTTTTCGCCTGACTTCACATTCTCACCTTCGACCCATTCGCTGGGATCGGCGAGTTAATATCGGCCTCTGAATACCCAGGGGCTCGTTACATCCTTTCGTCCGAGTGCGACGAAATGGCACAAAATACCGAGAGGGCCAATTTCGGCGAAAAGCCTGCAGGGGATATTCCCAGCTACGGCTGAAAGTTTTCTGACAGCCACCTACAGGCAGCCGGATTTCCGGGTCTGCCGTTCAGTGGAACTGGAGTTAGAAAGAAGAAATGCACTTGGCAATGCTCAGAAGGTTAAATGGAGAGATTGGATCCCAGTAACCATAAGCCCGAACGGGAAGTTCGGGCTTATGGTTTAGCGTGCTATGTTGGAATTTATATTACGGATTGGGGCAGGTGGACTCGAACAGTGGCGTACCGCCGCCATTGGTTGTGTAAGGAGCCGTATAATTGCCGACACTATCGGTGGCGATCATCGTCACGGAGGCCGGATAAGGAGGACCACTGGTGCCGGTTTCCCAGCCATACCCATCATGGCTAGGGAGACCGTTGCCGATGAAGCTGCCGCAAGTCACGACGACCTTGCTTGCCGTCTGAACGTTCATCCCATCGTAATAATTTGAATCGGCAGTGAGATTGGTGAGGCTCACGGAGCCTGTGGAGGCCAGGAGCACACCCATGCCACCGTTGTTGAGGAACACGTTCGTGCCAGTCAAGGTAATGTTTCCCTTCGCTACGTTTGCGTCGACCAACTGGGCACCGTCCGTGCCATTGCTGTTGGCGGTAACATTGCTGGCGGTGATGCTGCCCAGAGTATCGACATCGAGGCCGAACCAAGCGTTCCCGTTGAAGGTGTTCACTCCTTTCAGCGTCACATTCTCGTAGTGAGGTACCCCTGGCTCATCAGAAATTGCTACACCCGTAGCCAGCCAACCCATTCCGTTGGAATCGGCAGTCAGGTTATTGGTTACGATCGTGCCGTGGCTGAAGATGTTCAGGCCGTCGCCGTAATTGCCGCTGAAGGTATTGTTGCCGCTCAGCGTCAGATTGCCAGTTCCGCTCGAGTTATCGAGCACCGCACCGCCGTAGTCGGTGGTGTTGTTCCCATCGCCATCGGCGGTCAGATTGCTGGCGGTGATTGCGCCGTTGCTCGTCACATGCAGGCCGTATCCATAGTAATCATCAAAAGTGTTAGTACCGGTGATGGTGACGCCTGCGGTTCCGGCTGTGTTAATCAGGTCGACCCCGTCGTTATTGGAACTCATGTGGATATTCACAGCATTCAAGTTGCTGGCAGTGATGGCACCTTTGCTGGTAATCGTGAGTCCAATTCCGGTGTTGAAATCAAAGGTGTTGACGCCGGTCAAAGTCACGGATGGGGCAGCCGAACCCGAACTGGGCACATTATTGATGGACACGCCAGCATCGAGGCTGCTGGTGCCATCGCCATCGGCGGTCAGATTGCTGGCGGTGATTGCGCCGTTGCTCGTCACATGCAGGCCGTATCCATAGTAATCATCAAAAGTGTTATTACCGGTGATGGTGACGCCTGCGGTTCCGGCTGTGTTAATCAGGTCGACCCCGTCGTTTTTGGATTTGCTGTAGATAGCCACAGCATTCAAGTTGCTGACAGCGATGGCGCCTTTGCTGGTAATCGTGAGTCCAATTCCGATGTTGAAATCAAAGGTGTTGACGCCGGTCAAAGTCACGGATGGGGCAGCCGAACCCGAACTGGGCACATTATTGATGGACACGCCAGCATCGAGGCTGCTGGTGCCATCGTCATCGGCGTTCAGGTTGTTGGCAGTGACCGTGCCATTGGATTGCACGACGAGACCGGTTGAACTATTGGAATCGAAGGTATTGGTGCCGTTCAAGGTAACGTTGCCGGTGGGAATCGCGTTGTAGAACAGGTCGACACCGCCAACATTCGTGTTTGCTGTGACGTTGTCGAGGGTGATGGCTCCGTAGCTTTGAACATCCAGTCCGTCTGTGGCGTTATTGTTGAATGTATTGGTCCCGAGCAGCATTACGCTTTGCGGCATGGAGGAGCCCAGATGGTCATTCTCGATGAAGACGCCCGCGCCAGTGCTGTTGTAAAGGGCGGTTACATTGCTTAGGCTGACTGCACCGTTCGAATAGACCAGGAGGCCGTCTGGCCCGTTGAAACTGAAGGAATTCGTGCCGGTCAGGGTCACTTTGCTGGTTGGATCATAGCCGTTTGCACCATCGTGATAAAGGTCTGCGCCCGTACCGCTGGTGCTAGAATTGGCCGTCAGGTTGCTAATACTGACAGCGCCGTAGCTGCTCACATCCAGGTTGTCCTTCCCGTTGAAACTGAGATTATTGGTTCCCAGCAAGCTAACGGATTGTGGATGCAAGGCGGGCGATGCGAGAAAATCGTTCTCAATAATCATACCTGCATCCGTGTTGAGTTCGGCCGTTACATTATTTGCGGTAATCGCACCGGTAGAACTTAACTCTGCACCATTGAGCGTATTGTTGTTGAACGTGTTCGTCCCGGTCAGAGTAATGGCCTGCGCGTTCGAGGCTCCGATGTTGGAGGCAACGAGCCCGTCGTAGTGTGCAGATAGGCCGTTGAGATTGGCGGTGATGTTGTTGAGGGTGATAGCACCATCGGAATTAACCTGAATGCCCCCGAGGCCGTTGTCCTCGAACAGGTTGGTGCCGGTGACTTTGACAGCGAATGGGCTGGTGTACATGTTATACAGCCATGTGCCGGTGCCGCCGTCATTCACCGCGCTCAGGTTGTTGACGGTGATGGCACCGCGCGAAAATACGCGCAGCCCATCCGAATATATATCCCCGCTGTAGTTCCCGTTTCCGCTCACGCTGCTCGTGCCGTTCAACGTAACGGACGAGGCCGCGCTGGCGCTTGAATTGTCCAGCACCGCACCAATGTAGGTGTTGCTGTTGGCTTCCAGTGAACTGGAGGTGATCGCGCCGCCGCTATACACACTCAATCCACCTGCATAATTGCCATTCACATGTACGAAGCCAGCATTCGAGTCGAAGATGTTGGTGCCAATCAGTGTCACTGCTTTGCCATTGGTGGTGCAAGCCGAACCACTGTAGTTGCAGTTATCAAGTGCCGCGCCGGCGCCCGCATTCCCTTCCGCAGTGACCGTGTTGAGCGTGATCACGCCAGCCGAATCCACGTGCAAGCCCTGGTAGCTGGATCCGCTGTTGTCATTAAAAACGCTGGAGTTGATGCTGACGGGTGCGCCGCTCGGGCTATTGTTGTCCAGCGATGCGCCGGTCGAGTTAAAATTGTTATCGACCGTAACACCGGTCAGCGTGATGGCACCATTCGAAGATACAAGCAACCCCCCAACAGACCAAGCATTTCCTAGATCGTTGTTGTTGAAGGTGCCGTTGGTGATGGTAACAGTGCCGGTACCCCCAGTAGTATCGAGATAGGCTCCATGTTCCCGACCGTTGTTTGATTGAACATTGGTCAACGTTATGTTTTTCGGGGTCGAAATGTAGATTCCATCCTGTCCGCTTGGAGCACCAGTCACCACGATGTTGCTCATGGTGACGCTGTTATTCCAAGCGATGCTGAAGCCTGCATTGTTGATCGTAGACGGTGTAGTGGATGAGATCGAACCGCCGACCCCGGTCCAGCCGCCCTTGAAGGTCAGGGTGAAGGTTCTCAACGCAGGATCGATGGAACCTGAACC
>Ga0335081_10000420_pt1 | contig 75792 bp, 66 predicted proteins | sample Lox_Sample_35_FD_206713 | JGI IMG/M metagenome (GOLD analysis project Ga0335081, IMG submission 206713) | Soil microbial communities from Loxahatchee National Wildlife Refuge, Florida, United States - Lox_Sample_3.5 | ecosystem: Environmental > Terrestrial > Soil > Wetlands | place: USA...
GTCGACGCTGTTCATCACCACGCTCTCGATCACGCGCGAGCGCGAGCGCGGCACCATGGAGAACCTGATGGCGATGCCGGTGCGGCCGATCGAGATCATGCTCGCCAAGATCGCGCCCTATGTGCTGATCGGCTATCTCCAGGTCGTGGTCATTCTCGGCATCTCGGCGCTGGTCTTCCATCTGCCGGTGCACGGATCGCTCGCCTTGCTGCTGGTCGCGCTCGGGTTCTTCATCACCAGCAATCTCGCGCTCGGGCTCACCTTCTCGACCATCGCCAGCAACCAGATGCAGGCGCAGCAGCTCGCGCAGTTCGCGCTGCTGCCCTCGTTCCTGATGTCCGGCTTCTTCACGCCGTTCGCCGGCATGCCGCGCTGGGCGCAATGGATCGGGGAAGTCTTTCCCACCACCCACGCGATCCGCGTCGTGCGTGGCGTGCTGCTCAAGGGCAGCACTTTTTCCGATATCCTGCCGCAACTGTGGCCGATGGCGTTGTTCACGCTGGTCGTGATCGCGATCGCGGCATGGTTCTACCGCGAGACGCTCGATTGAGCGGTCGAACGCGCGCTCGGACTGCGGCGCCCTACGTGCCGACCTTGCGAACCGCGTCGTGGCGATCGAGCTCGGCGAAAATCTCCGCGTTGTGCTCGCCGAGCCGCGGCGGCGGCGTGTCGATGCGCGGGCCGCCATGGGCAAACATGAAGGCGGCGAGCGGCACGCCGAAGGCTCCCTCGACGCCCGGCGCGCCGGCATGCCGATGCACCACGCCGCGGCTCGCGGTCTGCGGATCGGCGAGCGCCTCGCCCATGGTGCGCACGCGCGCCGCCGGCACGTGGCGCGCCTGCAGAAATTCCTCCCACTCGTCCGCCGTGCGGGTGAGCATGATCTCGGCGAGCACCGCGGTCTCGCGGTCGTGGTCCGCCTCGCGCTCGTCGTTGGTGCGCTTGATCATGTCGGGGCGCTCGAGCACGGTCCACAGGCGGCGCTGCTGGCGCAGGTTGCTCGCGCCGATCATCACCAGCCCCGACTTGGTCGGGTAGGCGCCGTTGGTCGCATGCGCGTGCCGGTTGCCGTGCGGCTTGGGATGCTTGCCGTTGCGCAGATAGCCGGCGAGATGCGAGCTCATCAGGATCATCGCGACGTCGAGCATCGCCATGTCGATGCGCTGGCCGCGGCCGGTCTTCTCGCGCTGAAACAGCGCCGAGGCGAGCGCGAAGGCGCCGGTCATGCCGGTCGCGTAGTCGATCGCCGGCGAGCCGAACATCACCGGGTGCACGTCCTCGGTCCCGGTCATCGCCATGATGCCGGAGGTCGCCTGGATCACGTGGTCGTAGGCGGTCTGCTCGCGCCGCGGCCCGGTCTGGCCGAACGCCGAGAAGGAGGCGTAGATCAGCCGCGGATTGATCGCCGCCAGCGCCGCGTAGCCGAGGCCGAGCGCTTCGAGCGCGCCGGGGCGATAGTTCTCGACGAAGACGTCGGCGGTGGCGACGAGCTGCTTCAGCTTGGCGCGATCGCCTTCGGCCTTGAGATCGAGCGTGATCGCGCGCTTGTTCGACGCCTGCGTCAGGAACCCGGTGCCCATCTGGGCGCGGCTGAGCGCCTTGTCGGTGCCGGAGCCGCGGCTCTGGTCGGGGTCGTCGGGATGCTCGACCTTGATCACGTCGGCGCCGAGCACGGCGAGCTGATAGGTCGCGAACGGCCCGGCCAGCACGTGCGTCACGTCGATCACCCGGATGCCTTCGAACGGTCGCGTCATGGTTGCCTCCTTGGCGCCTCCCTGTTGTGCGGCTGCCGTCGGCCGGCGGCGCGCGGCCGCCTATTCTATGATCTATACTTGCCGCAATGAAAGCATGCGATCATGGGCAAGGCCGAACTGCCCGCAGACGGACTACGCGAGGAGGGCACGATGCGCGTCGTGATGTCGGGAGGTGCCGTTGCGCGGTTCGCGTTTTTCGCTGCCGCGATGGTGCTGAGCGTCGAAACGGCGCAGGCGGCGTCCATCGTCGTCGCGCTCGGCGCGAGCAACACCTACGGCCGCGGCGTCGCGCGCAGCGAGGCCTATCCGGCGCAGCTCGAGGCGCTGCTGCGCGCCAAGGGCCGCGATGTCCGCGTCATCAATGCCGGCATCAACGGCAATACCACCGGCGCGATGCTGCAGCGGCTCGGCCGCGTGCCGAACGGCACCGCCGTCGTGATCCTGCAGCCGGGCGGCAACGACCGGCGCAAGGGCAGCGAGCAGGATCGCGCCGGCAACATCGCGGCGATCGAAAGCCGCCTCGCGGCGCGCGGCATCAAAGTTGTCATGCTGGAGAACGGCATGTTCCACAGCCTGCCGCACCAGGCGGACGGTCATCATCTGACGCCGGAAGGCTATCGCATGCTCGCGCAGGCCATCGAGGGGCAAGTCGAAGCCGCGCTTGGCGGGCGCTGAGGACGCCGAGCTGCGTCACTCGGGCTATCGGCCCAGATTCACGTAACGATAACCAACACGAAAACATATACCTCGATTTTACGAGATGTTTTCTGCCGCACCCTATTCTGCTGCCAATCGTCTGTCCGGCGGGGGCGCGGCGGGAGGGGGGGAATGTCCATTGCGGTGGGAAATGCCGAGCATATTGCGCTCGTCGTCTTGATCTCGATCGTCGGCGGCGGGCTCGGCATGCTCTATGCCCGGCGGGTCAGAGCGGCGCTCGGCGAGCAGCGATTTCAGCTCGACACGGCGCTCAACAACATGTCCCACGGCCTCTGCATGTTCGATGCCGCGGGCGTGCTCAGGCTCATGAATGCCCGGTATCGCGAGATTTTCCGCATCCCGGACGGCCTGATCGACGTCGGCTGCACGCTGCGCGAGCTGCTGGCGCGCCTTCAGAACGCCGGCATCGTCTCGGGCGACCAGGACAAGTACGCGGCCGATCTGATGGCCGCGATGGCGGCCGGGCAGCGCGCCCAGGTCCACCGGGCGCTCGAGGACGGACGCACCATCCTCATCACCAACCGGCCCCTGCCCGGCGGCGGCTGGGTCGCCACCCATGAGGACATCACCGAGCGCCTCCGCGCCGAGCGACAAGCGCAGGAGGCCAATGTCTACCTGCGCGACGTCATCGAGGCCATGCCGGCGGGGCTCATCATCTACGACCACGACGACCGCTACGTGCTGTGCAACCGGCGCTTCGAGGCCCTCTACCCGAAGACGGCCGATCTCCGGGTGCCGGGCATGCGGTTCGAAGACATCATCCGGGGCGGGCTGGCGCGCGGCGTGTATGACGAATCGCAGGGCCGCGGCGAAGCCTGGATTGCGGAGCGCCTTGCCGCCCATGCCCAGCCGGCGAGCGTGTACGAGCAGCGCCACGCGAACGGGAGCTGGTTGCGGATCGAGGATTCCCACATGTCCGGCGGCGGCCATATCGGCATCCGCATCGACATCACCCAGCTCAAGCAGCGCGAGGAGGAGCTGCGGCTCGAGAACATCAAGCTCGACGCCGCCCTGCAGAACATGTCGCAGGGCCTGGCGATGTTCGACCGCGACGGCAAGCTCATCGTGTGCAACCAGAAATATGCGCAGCTCTATGCGCTGCCGGACGAGCTCACCAGGCCCGGCACGTCGCACAAGGCGATCCTCGCCCACCGGCTGGCGAGCGGCGTGATGGCGGAGTCGGACATCGGCGTGATCGCGGAGCGCACCCGCCAGGGCGCGCCGCTCGCCCCGGCCGAGTCGCTGTTCGAGCTCAAGGACGGACGCACCATCCTGGTGAAAATGCGGCTGCTCGACAATGGCGGCTGGGTGGCGACGCACGAGGACATCACCGAGCGCCGCGAGGCGGAAGCGCAGATAGCCCACATGGCGCATCACGATGCGCTCACCGGCCTGCCCAACCGCGTGCTGCTGCGCGAGCGGCTCGACGACGCGCTGACGCGCGCGCAACGCGGCAACCGGATTGCGGTCCTCTACCTCGATCTCGACCACTTCAAGAGCATCAACGACACGCTCGGCCACGGCATCGGCGACGAGCTCCTCAAGGCGGTCGCCGCGCGCCTGCGCGGCTGCCTGCGCGAGACCGACACCATCGCGCGGCTGGGCGGCGACGAGTTCGCGATCATCCAGACCGAGGTCGCCTCTCCGTCCGACGTCGCGAGCCTGGCATCGCGCATCCGCGACGCGCTGACCGCGGCCTACGATCTCGATGGCCATCAGGTGCCGGCCGACGTCAGCATCGGAATCTCGCTGGCGCCCGACGATACGATCGACCCCGAGCAGCTGCTCAAGAACGCCGACATGGCCCTCTACCGGTCGAAGGCGGACGGACGCGGCACGTTCCGCTTCTTCGAGCCGCAGATGGACGAGCGCGTCCGCACGCGCCGCACGCTCGAGCTCGATCTGCGCAACGCGATCACCAACGGCGAATTCGAGCTCTACTACCAGCCGGTCGTCAATCTCGATCGCAACGAGATCAGCGCCTGCGAGACCCTGTTGCGCTGGCATCACCCCACGCGCGGCATGGTCCCGCCCGCCGAGTTCATTCCGGTCGCCGAGGAGACCGGATTGATCAACCAGATCGGCGAATGGGTGCTGCGCCAGGCCTGTTTCGAGGCCGCATCCTGGCCGAACGACGTGGCGGTTGCCGTGAACCTGTCGCCGGTCCAGTTCAAGAATCAGAATCTCGCGCTGCTCATCGTCAGCGCTCTTGCCGATTCGCGGCTGCCCGCCCGGCGGCTGGAGCTCGAGATCACCGAAGCGGTCCTGCTGCAGAACAACGAGGCGACCCTGGCGACCCTGCACCGGCTGCGCGAGCTCGGCGTGCGCATCGCCATGGACGATTTCGGCACCGGCTATTCGTCGCTCAGCTATTTGCGCAGCTTCCCGTTCGACAAGATCAAGATCGATCGCTCGTTCATCAACGACATCGGCGAGAAGGATGAATCCGGCGCGATCGTCCAGGCGGTCACGAGCCTCGCCAGCCGGCTGAAGATGGCGACGACCGCCGAAGGGGTGGAGACGCAGGCCCAGCTTCAGATGATCCAGCGGCTCGGCTGCACCGAGATGCAAGGTTATCTGTACAGCCGGCCGGTACCCGCCAGGGACCTGGCGAGGCTTTTCCCGGCGCGTCGCGATGCGCTCGGATCGGTGGCATCGCGATCAGGCGCGACATCGACCGCTCGCTAAGCAGTGCCGACGCGACTGCTGCTTTTAAATCATTGGGTTGACACGGAAAATTTTTTTATTGACATACATACCGACTAGTTGGTATGTAGCCGTCATGAACGCGAGAGCCACCCGCTCCCCGGCCCAGCCCGACGCCCGCAGCCGCCTCCTCGACGCGGCGATGCAGGTGATCCGGGAGAAGGGCTACTCGGCGACGACCGTCGACGACATCTGCGCTGCCGCCGGGGTGACGAAGGGCGCGTTCTTCCATCACTTCAAGAGCAAGGAAGCTCTCGGTGTCGCGGCGGCCGCGCACTTCGCCCAGATGGCGGAGGGGTTGTTCGGCGGCGCGCCGTATCACGAGCTTGCCGACCCGCTCGACCGCCTGCTCGGCTATATCGACCTCCGCACCGCGATCCTCACCGGGCCGATCGCGCAATTCACCTGTCTCCTCGGCACCATGGTGCAGGAGGCCTACGACACGCATCCGGCGATCCGCGACGCCTGCGAGACCTATATCGTCCGGCACGCGGCCCGCGTGGCTGAGGACATCGCCGCCGCGAAGGCGCTCTACGCGCCCGACGCGGCGTGGAGCGCCGACAGCCTCGGGCTCTATACCCAGGCGGTGCTGCAAGGCTCGTTCATTCTCGCCAAGGCGAAGGGCGGCCCGGACGTCGCGCGCGACTGCGTCGCCCATCTGCGCCGCTACATCCTGCAACTGTTCAACCGCCTCACTGACCCCGAGGAGTGACGACCATGCCGACATACATCGACGGCTTCGTAGCGGCCGTGCCGACTGCGAACCGCGACGCCTACAAGAAGCACGCGGAACTCGCCGCCCCCGTGTTCATGGAGCACGGTGCCTTGAAGATGGTGGAATGCTGGGGCGACGACGTCCCGGACGGCAAGCTGACCTCCTTTCCGATGGCGGTGAAGAAGAACGAGGACGAGACCGTCGTCTTCTCCTGGATCGTGTGGCCATCACGACAGGTCCGCGACGAGGGCATGAAGAAGGTCATGGCCGACCCGCGCATTTCGTTCGACGTCAACCCGATGCCCTTCGACGGAAAGCGGCTGATCTACGGCGGCTTCGAGCTCCTGTTCGAGGCCTGAATTCGACGCGACGGCCCAGCCCTCGTGGGTGGACCACACGCGAGCCGGCGGAAGACTTGTCCGAGTGCAAATGGGGCGTGGAAGAGGCAAGCCATGAGCGCGTTCACCTTCGTGTCGTCCGGCCGAGGCCGAGCGGCTTCGCAGTCCGACGAGCTGCTGATCGGGCAGATCGCGGCCGGCGACAAATCCGCCATGCGCACGCTGTTTGAGCGGCACCACGTGCAGGTCTATCGCTTCGTGCTGCGCATCGTGCGCGATGCCGCGCTCGCCGAAGATACGGTGAGCGAGACCTTCATCGACGCGTGGCAGCATGCGGCGCGCTATGCGGGCCGCTCGTCGGTGTCCACCTGGCTCATTGGGATCGCGCGCCACCGGGCATTGGACGCGGCACGCCGTCGGCCGACCGAGTCGCTCGATTGCGATGCCGCGCAGAACGCCGTCGACCCGGCGCGCGACCCGGAAACCGAGCTCGGACGCAGGGATGCGGGCGCCGTGGTGCGCGGCGCGCTTGCCGCGCTCTCGCGCGAGCACGCCGAGATCATCGATCTCGTCTACTACCAGGAGAAATCGATCCGCGAGATCGTCGCGATTCTCGGCATCGCGGAGAACACCGTGAAGACCCGCATGTTCTACGCGCGCAAGCGGCTTGCCGCGCTGGTCGCGGCCGCTGGCATCGAGCGCGCCGCCGCTTGAGCCAAAGGAGAATGACGATGCAGCATCAGGTCGTATCGCGAGAGGAATGGACCAAGCTGCGCCGCGCGCTTCTGCAGCAGGAGAAGGCCCTGACGCGCCACCGCGACCTGGTCGCGGCCGAGCGCCTGAGATTGCCGTGGGTTCGGATGGAGAAGGAGTATGTGTTCAGCGGGCCGGAGGGGAAGCTCACCTTGTCCGACCTTTTCCAAGGGCGCAGCCAGCTCTACATCAAGCACTTCATGATGGCTCCGGGCGCGCAGCATCAGTGCGTGGGATGCTCGCTCGAGGTCGACCACATGACCGACCTCCTGCCTCACCTCGAGAACCACGATGTCAGCTACGCCGTCGTCGCACGCGCGCCGATCGATGAGATCGAGGTGGTGCGAAAGCGCATGGGCTGGCGATTTCTCTGGGTCTCCTCGTCCGAAAGCGACTTCAACTACGACTTCAACGTCTCGTTCAGGCCGGACGATGTCGCTGCCGGGCGCGCCCAGTACAATTTCGGACGGGCGCCCGAATGGGCCGCCGCGGTGCAGGATTTGTCCGGCCGGAGCGTCTTCTACAAGAACGAGGCGGGCGAGATCTTCCACACCTATTCCGCTTACGGCCGCGGGGGCGAGGAGGTGCTCGGGATCTACGGCATCCTCGACGTCACGCCGAAGGGGCGAAATGAAACCGGCCCCTACCACTCGCTGGGCGACTGGGCGCGGCCGCGAAACATGTACGGCAAGGGCGGCATGGTCGAACGCAATGGCCGCTACCACGCGCCGACGTGCGGCTGCGCGGTCCATCGCTGAGCGCCTTTCGCCTTCACGGCAGCGCGCATTGCGCTTCGCTGATGCGCGCTGCGCGGCGTGCCTCCGATCAATACCGCGAGAACTCCTGCCCTTCCTTGACGATGAATTCCAGCAGATACGGCGCGCCGCCGTTCACCACGTCGACCGCGCCCTTGATCGCCGGCACGATGTCGGCCGGCTTGTCGACCCGGCGCGACGCGACGCCGAGGCCCTCGGCGACCTTGGTGTAGTTGCCGCCGACGTCGAGCGCGCCGTACTTTTTCGTGGAGATCGGCAGCACGCTGCGCTCGGCCGCCATGATGCCGTTGTTGAAGACGACGGTGAGGATCGCGATGCGGTTGCGCGCCGCGGTCTCGATGTCGAGACCGGTCATGCCGAATGAAGAGTCGCCCATCACGTTGATGCACAGCTTGTCGGGCGCGGCGAGCTTGGCGCCCATGATGAGGCCGAGCCCGTAGCCGAGCTGGGTCGATTTGCCCCAGCCCATGTACGAGTGCGGCGCCGCCGTCTCCCAGAACGGCATCATCTGCTCGCGCGGACTGCCCGAATCGTGGGTCACGATCGTCTCGGCGCGGTCGACCGTGCGCATGAGGTCGCGGATGACGCGGTACTGGTTGATCGGCACCTCGTCGGAGTCGAGGTGCTTCGCCCATTCGGCGAGCCATTCGTCCTTGCCGGCGGCGATCTGCTGCTTGAGCGCGCCGAGCGCGCGCGCATCGGGCGCCCTGGTCTTGCCGATCTCCGCGATCAGCGCATCGAGCACGAGCGCGGCGTCGCCGACGAGCGCAAGGTCGGCGCGATAATCCTTGTTCACGTCGCCCGCGTCGTTGGTCGAATGGATCAGCGTCTTGCCGGGCGGAACGCTCGGCCCGAAGTTGGTCTTGGTGAGGCTCGACCCGATCGCGAGGACGAGATCGGCGCCCTTGAGGAATTCGGCGAACATCTTCGGGCTCGACCGCGTCGCGGCGCCGAGCGCGAGCGGGTGATTCTCCGCGATCGCGCTCTTGCCCGGGTTGGTGGCAACCACCGGCGCCGGAATGAGCTCGGCGAGCGTCGCGAGGCGCTCGTTCGCGTCCGCGTAGTGCACGCCCTGGCCGGCCCACAGCACCGGTTTCTTGGCGGCGAGCAGCATGCGAGCCGCCTGCTTGATCGCGTCCGGATCGGGCGCGCTGCGCATCATCGGCACCGTGATGTAGTCAAGCTTGCCCTCGAAGGTCGCGTCGAACACCGGATTGGGCACCTCGACCAGCACCGGCCCGGGCTTGCCGCTGCGCATCGCCTGGAACGCGCGACGCATCAGGTCGGGCAGCTCCTGCACCGAGGACGCCACCGCCGACCACTTGGTCACCGGCGCGAACACCTCGGCGGCGCGGAAGTTGGGGCGGATGTACTGGCGCTCCGCCGGGGAGGCGGCCGGAAGCACCAGCATCGGCACGTTCTCCGAATAGGCCTGCGCGACGCCCGGAAAGGCGTTCTCGATGCCGGGCCCGTTCTGCGCCGCGAACACGCCGTTCTGCCGCCCGCGGCGGATGCGCGAGTACCCGTCCGCCATGCCGACGCCGACGCGCTCCTGCCGGCACAGGATCGGCCGGATGTCGATCGCGGCGCATGCCTCGATCAGCGGGTTGCGCGGATAGCAGGCGAGGAAGTCGGTCCCCTCGCGCTTGAGGATTGCGGCAATGACGTCGGCGCCGTTCATGGGGGTTCCCTCGCAATTGGTGTTTTGCTGGCTCTTTCACATCGGCATGCCGGGCGATGATAGCGCGCCCGTGGTCACTGGTCCTGCTGCAGGCCGAACTCCTGGATCGTGCTCGCGACGTCGGTGCGCGTCTGCTCGATCACCCGGCGCAGCTCGTCCGGCGTCGAGGATTGCGGAATCGAGCCGGCCTTTTCGGCCGCCTGTCGGTAGTCAGGCGAGGCGACGACCGTCGCGATGTCCCGGTTGAGCAACGTGATGACGTCCGGCGGCGTGCCCTTGCCGGCGCAGATGCCGAGCCAGCCGAAGCGCACGAAGTCGATGCCCTGCTCGCGTACGGTCGGCACGTCGGGAACGGCCGTGAGCCGCTCCGCGCTGGAGACGCCGATGATCTTGAGCTGCTTGGCGCGCGCCGGCGGGATCAGCGAGATCATCGGCGACACGAAAAAGTGGATGCGTCCCGGGATCAGGTCCTGCAGCGCCGCCGGGCCGCTGCGGTAAGGCACCTTGGTCATCGTGATGCCGGCGAGGCGTTCGAGCTGGCGGGCAAAGATCTCCTGCGCCGATCCGCTGCCTATGCTCGCGTAGCTGATCTCGCCCGGATGCGCCTTGGCGTAGCGCGCGAACGATTGGATGTCGGTTGCCGGGATGGTGTTGGAGAGGGCGAGCCCGTAGTAGTATTTCGAAATCAGCGAGATCGGCGCGAGATCGGCGAGCTGGAAGCCCGGGTTGCGATAGACCGCGCTGTTGATCGACTCGAAATGGGTGCACAGGAGCAGCGTGTAGCCGTCGCGCGGCTGGCTCAACACGTCGCGCGTCGCCACCATGCCGGCCGCGGCGGGCTTGTTCTCGACCACCACGCGCTGGCCGATGAGCGCGCCGAGCTTGTCGGCGACGAGGCGCGCCGGGATATCGGTCGGCCCGCCGGCCGCGAACCCAACCACGAGACGGATCGGCCGCGCCGGATAGTCCTGCGCGGCGACGGAACATGGGACGAGCGCGGCCACGACGGCGGCCGCGCAGATCACGTGCCTCGCAGGGTACGACATCGGCGCTTCTCCTCCCCGGAAACGGCGAGCCATCGCCGTCCGCGCGGCTAGTCCCACAGGGTTTTGGTGGCGAGCCGCGCGCCTTCCACCAGGCTAGCAAATTTCGCCCACACGATCTCGGGCTCGATTTCGGGCCGCTCGTTGGGCGAAAGCGTGGAAGCGAAGCCGCAGTCTGAGCTCGCCATGACGTTGTCGCGTCCGACCACCCGGGCGAGGCGAACGATGCGCTCGGCGACCAGCTCGGGATGCTCGACGATGACCGACGCATGGGTGATGCAGCCCGGCATCAGCACCTTGCCGGCGGGCAGCTTCACGCTCTCCCACACCCGCCATTCGTGCTCGTGGCGCGGATTGGCCATCTCGAACGAATAGTAGCCGGCGCGGATCGTCACGATCAGGTCGGCGAGATGCTCGAGCTCGAGATCGCTGGCGCGCGGCCCCATGTTGATGCCGTAGCAGGTGTGGTGGCGCACCCGTTCGGGCGGCAGATCGCGCAGCGCGTGGTTCAACGCCTCGATGCGCCGGCGCGCCCACCCCCGCGTCGCCTCGACGCTCTCGCCGGGCGAGAGCATGTAGTGCATGGCGAGGCGCGGGTCGTCGATCTGCAGCATGAAGCCGGCGGCGACGATCGCCTGGTATTCCTCGCGCAAGGCCTCGGCGACCGCGTAGAGGTGCTCCTCCTCGCTCTTGTAGTAGCGGTTCTCCATCAGGCCGACGCAGCTCGACGGCGAGACCGAGGGCATGAACGCATCGAGGCGCCCGGCGCCGGCGACCGCGGCCTTGAGGTTGGCGAGGTCCGCCGCGAGCTGCGCGTGGCCGGTGTAGCGGATCGGGCCCGTGCAGGCGAAGCGCGTCGGCTGCGTGCCGGAATGGGAGCCGTCCCGATAGAAGGTCGGAAATGCGCTGTTCTCGCGGGTCACGCGCTGACCGGCCGCGGGCTTGATCGGCTCGATGCCGCCCAGCCGGTCGGTGACGTAATACTGGAAGCTGATCTTGGAGAACTCGCCATCGCTGACCACGTCGATGGCGAGCTCGCTCTGCCGCTGGACGATCGCCTGCACGGCGGCGCGCAGCTCGTTTGCGAAGGCCTTCGCGTCAATGCTTTGCCCCTGGGAACGGGCGAACAGCTTGGCTGACAGCGAAGACGGGCGGGGGAGGCTGCCCACATGCGTGGTGACGATGCGGCGGCGGCGTTCATCGATCAACGTCATGGTTCGTTTTCCGTATGGGCGGACGGCGAATATGCCACGACTGCCCCGCCGCGAAACAAGCGTCTGTAGCCGACGCACGGCCGCGACATTGCCGCCCTACACGCGAGCGCGGAGTTCGTGTAGCGTCGCCGCGACTGCTGCCGGCGGAAGATTGCGACATTCCGCAACGACAATCGCAGCGAGCGTGGCGCGAGCAATGCGGCTCGCTACCCGAGGGAAGAAGCGCAAGGCTCATCGAGGGCACCGACATGATATTCGACCGCATCCAATTCGACCGCCGCGCATTTTTTCAATTGGCCGCCGGCGCCGCTGCCGTGCCGGTGTTCGCGGGTTCGGCGCGGGCGGACGCCTATCCGTCGCGCGCGGTGCGCATCATCGTCGGCTTCGCGCCCGGCAGCACGACCGACACCTTGGCGCGTCTGCTCTCGCCGTGGCTCACCGCGCGGCTCGGCCAGACCTTCATCGTCGAGAACCGTCCGGGCGCCGCCGCCAATATCGCGACCGAGGCGGTGGTGAAATCGGCGCCCGACGGCTACACGCTGCTGATGGTCGCGCCGGTCGCGGCGATCAATGGCTGGCTCTACCCGCATCTCGCTTACGATTTCCTGCGCGACCTCGCGCCGGTTTCCGGCGTCGTGCGCGTGCCGAACGTGCTGGAGGTCAATCCCGCGGTGCCGGTGAAGACCGTCCCCGAGTTGATCGCCTATGCCAAAGCCAACCCGGGCAAGCTCAGCTACGCCTCGGCCGGCGTCGGCACCGCGAGCCATCTCGCCGGCGAGATGTTCAACGGCATGGCGGGGGTCAAGATCCAGCACGTGCCCTACCACGGCGACGGGCCCGCGATGATCGACCTGATCGGCGGGCAGGTGCAGGTCGGCTTCGCCACCATGACGGCGTCGATCGGTCACATCCGGGCCGGCAAGCTGCGGCCGCTCGCCGTGACCACGACCAAGCGCTCGGATGCGCTGCCCGATGTCCCCTGCGTCAGCGACTTCCTCCCGGGCTACGAGGCGAGCTCGTGGTTCGGCACGGCGGCGCCCAAGGGCACGCCCGCCGACATTGTCGACCGGCTCAACCGCGAGGTGAATGCCGGCCTCGGTGACGCGAAAATCAAGGCTCGGCTCGCCGACATGGGCGGCATGCTGCTCACCGGCTCGGCGAGCGATTTTCGCAAGCTGATCGCCGACGAGACCGAGAAGTGGGGCAAGGTCATTCGCGCGGCCGGCATCAAGGCCGAATGAGCGCCGCCGTTTTCCGCTGATTTCCAGACGCTTGCGTCGAGCGTGCTTTCGGCGCCGGCCCCGGCCGGCGCCGCCGGCGCATGGTCGCAACCATCTTTCGGCGAACACGTTGAACCATACAGGGATTCCTCCTGTTCGGCTCACCGGTTCCACGCAATGCAAGACACGCCGGACGAAATGGAGCGCACAGCGGATGCGGCGCATCGACGCGAGCCTGCAGCGCCGCGCGGCCGCAGCGCGGCGGCCGGGCGCGAATTCCTCCGCGCGGTCGGCGGCGATCTCGCGGCGCTGGCGCTGCGGCTGCGCCGACGCTTGCGCGGCGCGGGCCCGCGTGTGGCACGTGCGGCGTTGCACGCCGTTGAGCCGGACGGCGCCGCTCGGCCAGGTGCGACCCGCAATGGGCTGCGCCGATTCGCGCTCCGCCTCGGCATCGCAATCGGTGGCGCCGCGATCGTCGCCGTGCTGGCGTTTGCGGCCGGCATGGTGTGGGCGCTCAACGGTCTGCAGCTCGATCCGGCGCAGGACCAATCGGAGCAGCCAAGTCTCGTCATCGAGGCTGCGAACGGGGCGCCGCTCGGCCGCCTCGGTCCGCTCAAGAGCCCGGACACGCCGCTCGCCGACTTCTCGCCGCTCCTCGTCAAGGCGGTGGTGAGCATCGAGGACCATCGCTTCTACCGCCATTTCGGCGTCGATCCGGTCGGCATCCTGCGCGCCGCCGATCGCAACATGGCGGCCGGCGGCATCGTCGAGGGCGGCAGCACGATCACGCAGCAGCTCGTGAAGATGCGCTATGTCGGCGACGACCGCACCTATACGCGCAAGCTGCGCGAGGCGTTCGTTGCCATCTGGCTCGAAGCGCATCTCGGCAGGCGCGAAATCCTCCGCCGCTATCTCGACAGCGTCTATCTCGGCGCCGGCGCCTACGGCATGGCGGCGGCGGCGCACATCTATTTCGACCGGGACCCGCGCGATCTCACGCTCGCGCAGGCCGCCATGCTGGCGGGCCTGATCCAGACGCCGTCGCAGTACAATCCGCTGCGCCACCTCGATGCCGCGCAGGCGCGCGCCGCGACCGTGCTCGACGCCATGGTCGCGAACGGCGCGATCGACGCGCCGGCCGCGAATGCCGCCAAGGCGAACCCGGCGGTGCCGAAGCCCGCGCCGCGGCTTGCGCCGGCGCGCTCCTGGTTCACCGACTGGGTGCGCACGCAGGCGCCGGCGATGATCGGGCCGCATGCGGCCAGCCTGCGCCTGCGCACCACGCTGATCCCCGACGTGCAGCGGCTGGCGCAGGGCATCCTCGACAATGTGCTGGCGACGCAAGGCCGCCGGCTCGGCGTCTCGCAGGGCGCGCTGGTGGCGATGCGGCCGGACGGCGCCGTGCTCGCCATGGTGGGCGGGCGCGACTATGCGGCGAGCCAGTTCAACCGCGCGGTCGCGCCCAACCGGCAGCCCGGCTCGGCGTTCAAGCTGTTCGTCTACCTCGCGGCGCTGCGCGCCGGCTATACGCCCTACGACACGATCGATGCCGGTCCGCTCGACATCAAGGGCTGGGAGCCGGCGAACTACGGCGACGCGCATTATGGACGCATCGCGCTCGCCGACGCCTTCGCGCATTCGATCAACACCGCGGCGGTGCGGCTCGCCATGGACGTCGGGCTCGATCGCGTGATCGCGACGGCCCGCGATCTCGGTATCGCCACGCCGCTCGCGCCGACGCCGAGCCTCGCGCTCGGCGCCTATGGCGTGAGCCTGCTCGATCTCACCAGCGCGTTCGCGGCGGTGCGCGCCGACCGCGTGCCGGTGCGGCCCTGGGGCATCGCGGCGGTCGGCGCGGCGACGCCGGGTGCGCCGCTGCGCCCGGCGGCGCCGCGCCTGTCCAGCCGCACGCTCGGCGAGGTGCGGCAGCCGATGATCGAGCTCCTGCGCGGCGTGGTCGAGCACGGCACCGGCCACGGCGCGGCGCTCGACGGCTTTGCGGCGGGCAAGACCGGCACCAGCCAGGATTATCGCGATGCCTGGTTCGTCGGCTTCAACGATACGCTGGTGGTCGGCGTCTGGCTCGGCAACGACGATGACTCGCCGATGCGCCGCGTGGTCGGCGGCAGCCTGCCGGCGACGATCTGGCGAGAGTTCATGACGCGGGCGACGCCGCTCGTCGGCGCGGAAGGTTCGCTGATCGCGGCAGCGCCCGCGGCGGAGACGACCGGGGAGGGCGATCATGCGCCGATGCCGCTGAACGATGATCAGGCGGGCGCCAATCCGGCGCCGCAGGCATCAGGCCTGTGCGACGTCGCGGCATGCGCCAGCGCCTACCATTCGTTCCGCGCCGCTGACTGCACCTACCAACCCTATTCGGGCGGTCCGCGCCGGCTCTGCCCGATGGGCGTGCAATCCGCGCGCGCGGCCGAGGAGCACGGACAAGGCACGACCGGCGCCGCCGCGCCGACGTCGTGCGACGTCGACGCCTGCGCGCGCACCTATTCGTCGTTCGATGCCTCCGATTGCACCTACCAGCCATATGGCGGCGGCGCGCGCCAGCTCTGCGAAAAATAGAGTCGGTCGTGCACGGCAGCTACGCGACGGCGCGCGCCAGCACGTGATTGAAATCGCTTCTGGCGATCGACATTGTGCTGCATCCGAAAAAGCTGCATCGTCGCCGCCAATGACGAGCAAGGGGAGGGATTTGATGTCGACCACCACGGCACTCGCGGCCGTCGCCGCCCTTGCGGCCATCGTGGCAGCGCCCGCGGCCGCGCAGGACTGGCCGACCCGGCCCGTCACCATGGTGGTGCCCTATGCGGCGGGCGGGCCCGCCGATATCGTCGGGCGCATCGTCGTGCCGCGCATGAGCGAAGTCCTCGGCCAGCAGATCATCGTCGAGAACATCGGCGGCGCCGGCGGCATCACGGGCGCGGCGCGGGTCGCCCGCGCGACGCCGGACGGCTACCAGTTCCTGATGGGTCCGGCCGGGCTGATGTCGCAGAACGAGTCGCTCTACAAGCATCTGCCCTATGACTCGGCGAAGGACTTCACCGGCATCGGCATGATCGCGACGGCGCCGCCGATCCTGATCGCGCGCAAGGACCTGCCCGCCAACAACCTGCAGGAATTCATCGCCTACGCCAAGGCGCACCAGGACACGCTGAAATTTGGCTCGGCCGGCGCCGGCTCTGGCCCGCACGTGACCTGCGTGTTGCTCAATTCGGCGATCGGCGTTACCGCGACGCATATCCCGTATCGCGGCTCCGCCCAGGCCGAGCAGGATCTGGTCGCCGGCCGGTTCGACTACATGTGCGACTTCATCTCGACCGCGCTGCCGCAGATCCGGGGCAACACGGTCAAGGCGATCGCGGCGCTGACACGCGAGCGCACCCCGGTGCTGCCGGATCTCGCGACCGCGGCCGAGCAGGGGCTGAAGGATTTCGACACGCCCGGCTGGTACTCCCTGGTCGCGCCGGCAAAGACGCCGCCGGCCGCGATCGCGCGGCTCAACCAGGCGCTCGCCGCCGCGCTCGACGACCCGGCGGCGCGCGAGCACCTGCAGAAGCTCGGCAACACGGTGGTGCCGCCGGCACAGCGCTCGCCCGAATATCTCAATCAATTCATCCGCAGCGAGATCAAGAAATGGGCGGCGCCGATCAAGGCAAGCGGCACATCACTCGATTGAGCTCCGGTCGTCCCGGCGCGAACATCACTCGGCGTGCGCGCCGGAGATTTCCACCACCTTGCGCCAGCGCACCGTCTCGGCCGCGAGCATCGCGGCGAACTCGTCGGCATCGCCCGAGATCGGCAGCGCGCCGAGGTCGTGCAGCGACTGCCTGACGCGCGGGTCATCCATCGCCGCGGCGATCTCGCGGTTGAGCAGCGCGACGATGTCGCGCGGCGTCGCACGCGGCGCGCCGACGCCGTAGAACGAGCTCGTCTCGTAGCCGGGCAGGCTGTCGGCGATCGGCGCGACGTCGGGCAGGATCTCCGAGCGCTGCCGCGTGGTGACGCCGAGCGCGCGGATCTTGCCGGCGCGGATGAATTCGGCCGAGGAGGTGACGTTGTCGAACATCACCTGCACCTGGCCGGACATGAGGTCGATCAGCGCCGGCGCCGAGCCGCGATAGGGCACGTGCACCATGTCGACGCCGGTCATCGCCTTGAACAGCTCGCCGGAGAGATGCAGCGAGGTGCCGACGCCGGATGATGCAAAGGCGAGCTTGCCGGGATGCGCCTTGGCGTAGGCGATGAACTGCGGAATCGTCTCGACCGGCAGCTCATTGTTGATCTCCATCACCAGCGGAATGCGCGCGATGCCGGCGACCGGCACGATCGCCTGGGCGAAATCGAAGCGCAGCGACTTGTCGAACGACGCATTGATCGCGTTGGCGGTGCTGATGAGCAGCAGCGTGTAGCCATCAGCGGGCGAACGGATCACGGCCTCGGTGCCGACCGTGCTGCCGGCGCCCGGCCGATTCTCGACCAGGAATGGACGGCCGAGCCGTTGCGATAGCCGCTCGCAGATGAGGCGCGACATCACGTCGGTCGCGCCGCCCGGCGTGTAGGGTACGATCCAGCGCACCGGACGGGTCGGGAAGGATGCGGGCGCAGACGATGGGGCGGCCGCGAAGCCCGCGCGGTTGCCGGCGACGAGCGCAACCGCGGCTCCGGCGCCGGCTTTCAGGAATGATCGCTTGCTCAACATGAGGATGCCTCCGATTTTGCCCGAGGCATCGCAGAATTCGGTTCGCCTGACACGCAAGACCGGCGGATGTGGTGAATCGAGCTCTCCGGAAAAACGCGTAGGAAATCGCGGTTTCGGGTTGTTCGCGACGTGGATGTTGCAATACTGGGCTGCGCAAGAGAGGAGTTGAGCCGCACAATGGCAGCCATGCAGGGATCAGAGGGCAGACGCGAGCCCGACGCAGCCGTCCATCCCAGCACCTGCTGGGAATGCTCGGTGTGTTGCGGCTCCCTGCTCACCGTGGAAAACGGCCGCGTCACCGACATCGCGCCGAACCGCGACCATCCGTATTCGAAGGGCGCGTTCTGCATCAAGGGCATCCGCGGAGCGCTCGACGTGACCTACGGGCCAAAGCGCCTGCTTCATCCGATGCGCCGCGTCGGCGCGCGCGGCAGCGGAAAATGGCTGCGGATTTCCTGGGACGGGGCGCTCGACGAGATGGCCGCCCGCCTCGCGGCGGTGCGCGCGCAACATGGTCCGTTGGCGGTCGCCGGCGCCGTGAGCGGCGCCTTCTTCAGCCGCGGCGCGATCGTCGCGCTGCTGCTGCGCTCGCTCGGCAGCCCCAACTGGATGATCAACCAGGACCTGTGCGGCGGCTGCCGCGCCGTGAGCGCGCGGGCGATGGGCCTCAACATCACGTCGGGCGAGGACATCGCCCACGCGAATTGCATCCTGCTGGTCGGGCGCAATCCGAGCGCGGCTGATCCGGTGCAGTGGGCCGCGATCAAGGCAGCGAAGAAGCGCGGCGCGCGGCTGATCGTCATCGATCCCAAGCGCATCCCGGCCTGCGACCTCGCCGACGTCTGGCTGCGGCCGCGGCCCGGCACCGACGCGGCGCTCGCGCTGGCGATGATCGGCGTGATGATCACGGAGGACCTCTACGACCGCGACTTCGTCGCCCGCTGGTGCCACGGCTTCGACGCGCTCAAGGAACGCGCCGCGCAGTATCCGCCGGCGCGCGCCGCCGCACTGACCGGCGTGCCGGCGGAGCAGATCGTCGCGGCGGCGCAGCTATACGCGCAGGGGCCGGCGTGCTTCGTCAGCGGCCACGGCATCGATGCGTTCAGCGCCGGCGTGCAGACGTTTCGCGCGTTCCATTCGCTGGTTGCGATCTCGGGCAATGTCGATCGGCTCGGCGGCAATCGTCGCGTGAAGACGCCGCGCGGGTTCCGCAGCTATCTCGATCTGCTGCACATGGCGCAATTCCGATTGCCGGAAGACATCGAGCGTCAGACGCTCGGCGCCGACCGCTTTCCGCTGTGGGCGGGCCCGCGCGGCTGGCAGACCGCCTGCCACAATCCGACGGTGATCGACGCGATGCTCACGGGGCGGCCCTATCCGGTGCGCGCGCTCTACGCGAGCGGCGTCAATATCCTGGTCACCTATCCGGACACGCGGCGCACCATCGAGGCCCTGCGCAGCCTCGATTTCCTCGCGGTCGCGGCGCACGAGATGACGCCGACCGCGCAGATGGCCGACATCGTGCTGCCGAAGACGACCGCGCTCGAAGAGGAGGAAGTCTCGTTCGCGCCGGCGGGGCCCGTGGTGCTCTATACCCGCAACGCGGCGCCGCCGCACGGCGAGGCGCGCTGCGATCTCGACATCGCGGTCGGGCTGCTCGATCGCCTCGAGGCGCGCGGCGCGCTGACCAAACGCTTGATCCCATGGCGCAGCCCGCGCGAGTTCAACGAATACATTCTGGGCAACAGCGGCATCTCGCTCGCCGAGCTGCAGCGCGCCGGCTATGTCGAGGTGCCCTACCGGCTCGGAAACTTTGCCGAGCAGCCGTTCGCGACGCCGAGCCGCAAGGTCGAGCTTTATTCCGAGACCATGCGCGCGGCCGGGCTCGATCCGCTCCCCGACTATGTGCCGCCGGCGCGCGAGCGCGCCGCCGATGACACACGCTCGCGCTATCCGTTGATCCTGCTCACGGGCGACCGGGAAAAGACCTATCACCACTCGCGTTTCCGCGGGCAGCCATGGGCGGAAAAAGTCTCGCCCGATCCGACCTTGCTCATTCATCCCGAGACCGCGCAGGCACTCGGCATCGGCGCCGGCGATTGGGTGACGGTGGAGACGCCGGCGAACCTTCCGCCGTGCCGGCTGCGCGCAAAACTCAGCGACGCGACCGCGCCCGATGTGGTGAGCACCGGCATGGGCTGGTGGCGGCCCGATGCGCCGGCGCCGCAGCACGGCGCGCTCGACATCAACATCAATGCCGCCATGACCTATGCGGGCCCGTTCGATCCCGCCTCCGGCTCGCCCGACGCGCGCGGGCTGTTGTGCCGCGTCGCGCGCGCGGCGGCGGGCGCCTGAGCAACGGTTTTCCGGCGGCCGTCAATTCACCGGCTGCGTGCCGATATAGGCGGCGATGACGGCGGGATTGTTCAGCATTTCGGCGGCCGAGCCGATGCCGAGCGTGCGTCCGTAATCGAGCACGTGCAGCCGGTCGGCGAGATCGGCCACCATCTGCATGTCGTGCTCGATCCAGATCATGGCAAGCCCGAGCTCGTCCTTGATGCGCAGGATGAGGCGGGCAAGATTTTCGCGCTCGGCGCGGTTGAGCCCGGCGGACGGCTCGTCGAGCAGCAACAGGGTCGGCTCGAGCGCGAGCGCGCGGGCAAAGCCGACGAGCTTCTGCACGCCGAAGGGGAGGGCGCCGACCGGCGCGTGGCGGTACGGGCTGAGCCCCACGAAGGCGAGCAGCTTTTCGACCGCCTCGCGATGGCGCAGCTCCTCGCGCCGCACGCCGGGGAGGAAGAACATCTCGGCCAGCATCGAGGTCTTGATTCGCGCATGGCGCCCGGTCAGCAGATTCTCCAGCACCGTCATGTGCGGAAAGATCTCGCCGTGCTGAAACGTGCGCGCGATGCCGAGCCGCGCGATCTCGTGCGGCGGCCGCCCGTTGATGTCCTGCCCGCGCAGCCGGATCGATCCCTCGCCGCGATAGATGCCGCTGATGCAGTTGAACACGCTGGTCTTGCCGGCACCGTTCGGGCCGATCAGCGCGAGCAGCTCGCTCCCCGCGACTTGCAGCGAAACATCGGTGAGCACCGCGAGCCCGCCGAACCGCAAGGAGAGATGCTCGACCGCAAGATCAGCCATCGCGGCGCACCGTGGCGGAGGCGTCGCGCAGCGGCCGATAGCTGCGGCGCTCCTTGCCGCCGGTCTGGCCGAGATAGGACTCCTGGATTTCGCGCCGGCCGCGCAGTTCGGCGGCGCGGCCTTCGAGCGCGACCGCGCCGTTCTCCAGCACGTAGCCGTAGTCGGCGATCGCGAGCGCAACCCCGGCGTTCTGCTCGACCAGCAGGACCGTGATGCCAAGCTCCCGTCGCACCGCGGACAGGCGACGCGCCAGGTCCTCGACCACGACCGGCGCCAGGCCGAGCGAGAGCTCGTCGACCAGCAGCAGCTCGGGTTTGCACACGATCGCGCTGCCGAGCGCGAGCATCTGCCGCTCGCCGCCCGAGAGCAGCCCGGCGAGCCGCGGCCGGAGATTCGCGAGCGCCGGAAAGGTCTGGAAAACCAGCGTCTCGAGCCGGCGGCGCTCCGCTGCGTCGGTGCGGTGCGAGGAGACGACCACGAGGTTCTCGGCGACCGTGAGGTTGGGAAAGACCTTGTCGCGCTCCGGCACCAGCACGATGCCGCGCGCCGTATTGGCGTGCGGCGGCCGGTTTTCGATGCGCTCGCCGGCGAAACGGATTTGGCCGCCGACGACGCGGGCGTCGTCAAGGCCGATGAAGCCCGAGATGGCGCGCAATGTGGTGGTCTTGCCGGCGCCGTTGTTGCCGAGCAGCGCGACGATCGTCTGCGGCATCACCCGCAGCGAGACGCCATGCAGCGCGACAGCCGACCCATGATAGGCGACCCGAAGATCGTCAATGGCGAGAAGCGGCTCGGTCATCGACGCTCCCTACGCAAGCCGACGCGGCGCGCCGCCAGCGAATTCTTCAGCCGCCGACCGAGGCCCATCAGTCCGGCCGGCTCGAGCAGCAGGAACAGGATCATGACCACGCCGAACGCCGCGTAGTCGAGCGCGAACACCATGTTGCCGAAGCGCGCCGGCAGGAAGGCGGCGATCGCCTCGATCACGTAGGGAAAGAGGATGACGAACCCGGCGCCGAGCAGCGCGCCGGCGATCGAGCCCATGCCTCCGATGATGATCATCGCGACGTACTGCACCGTGAGATAAAGCGAGAACGCATCGATCGAGACGAAATTGCGAAAATACGCGAACAGCGCGCCCGCGATGGCCGTCATGGTCGCGCTGACCATGAATGCCATCAGCTTGAAGCGCTGCACGTCGATGCCCATCGCGCCGGCGACCACGTCGCGTTCGCGCAGCGCCCGCCAGGCGCGGCCGGTGCGCGAGCGCTGCAGGTTGACGCTGACGAGGAGCGCGAGTGCGGCGAATCCGAGGAGCACGAAATACCACGCGCGTCCGCTCGCGACCGCAAACCCGCCGAGCGCAGGCGGATCGATCATGATGCCGGTCGACAGCGTCTCGCGCGCCTCGTATTCGCCGCCGAGATAGATGACGACGAAATGCAGCCCGAGCGTGCTGATCGCGAGATAGAGGCCACGCAGGCGCAGCGAAGGCAGGCCGAAGATCAGCCCGAGGAAGGCGCCGAGGATGGCGGCGGCCGGCAACGTCACCCAGAACGGCGCGCCGGCCTCGCGCACCAGCGCGCCGACCGCGTAGGCGCCGGCCGCGAGCAGGCCGGCGGTGCCCAGCGAGATCAGCCCGGCGAAGCCGGTGAGCAGCATCAGGGCAAGCGCGCCGATCGAGGCGAGCAGCACCTGATTGGCAAGGTCGAGCAGGAAGGGCGAGGCGACGAACGGCAATACGGCGAGGGCCGCGAGCGCCAGCGCGAGCCGGACGCGGCGCGCGCGCGTCCCGAACAGCGCGAGCTCCTGTGCGTAAGCGCTGGGGTCGGTCATCTCAGACCCGGTCGAGTTGCTCGCGGCTGCCGAACAGGCCCCACGGGCGGAACGCCAGCACGACCAGCAGCACCACGAAAGGCACGACGTCGGAGAGCAGCGGATTGACGTATTGAATGGCGGCGATCTCAGCCGCGGCCACGATCAGTGCTCCGATCGCGGCGCCGAGCAGACTGTCGAGGCCGCCGACCAGCGCGGCCGGAAAGGCCTTGAGGCCGATGGTCGCCATCGTCGCCTCGACCCCGGAGTCGAGCGCGAGCAGCATGCCGGCGAGCGACGCCGTGAAGGTCGAAAGGCCCCAGGCGAACGCGTAGACGCCATGCAAGCGGATGCCGCGCTGCTCGGCGAGCAGCGGGTTCTGCCCGGCCGCGCGCATGCGCACGCCCCAGCGGGTGAACTGAAGAAAGATGAACAGGCCGCCGTAGACCGCGACGGTGAACGCCACGATCGCGAGACTCGCGGCGGAGACCTGCACGCCGGGCGCGATCGCCACCGACGGATTGCGCCAGCCGAACGTCGCGCCCGGATAGTATTCCTGTGTGGTCCAGATCAGGATCGCGAGCCCGCGCAGCAGGATGCCGAGCGCGATGGTAACGAGCACGGCCGCGAGCACCGCCTCGCCGGTGAGCCAGCGCATCAGCACCAGATAGACGACGATGCCCATGGTAAGGCCGGCGGCCGCCGCAAGCACGAGCGCGACCAGCGGATTGCCGGCGAAGAGCCCGGCGGTCGCGACCAGCAGATAGGCGCCGATCATCATCAGCTCGCCATGCGCCAGATTGAGCACGCGGCTGACCCGATAGACCAGGATGTAGCCGACGCTCACCAGCGCATAGATCGCGGCGAGCACGACGACGTTGGCGACGAGTTGCAGCGACATGCAGGCGGTCGGCGTGAGTGCAGGGGCGGCGGCGCGACGACGAGTGTTGCGCCGCCGCGCGCGGTCAGTCGACCACGTTGACGGTGAGCCAGTCGCGCAGGCGTACGATGCCCTTTGCGGCCGGGTCATAGCGGTAGAAGCGGTAGTACTGCTTGGTGCGGAAATGGTTGTCGCTCGTCCATACCAGCGGGCCGCCACGCAGGCCCTGGGTGTCGAGATCGAGCTTCGCCATCGCGGCCGTGATCTTGTCGGCGCTCGCCGGCCAGCCGGTCTTGGTGAGGATTTGCTCCAGCGCGCGGCCGGTGATCCAGCCTTCGGTCGCGTAGGTCGCGGGATATGAATACTTGGCCTGCGCCGCCACCTCGCGGATTTCCTTGTGCACCGGCAGGTCGTCCTTGAACAACGCATTGGCGGAGAACACGTGGAAGCCGCCGTCGGCGACGCGCGCCAATTCGTCCTCGGCCTGGATGTGGCCGTAGCAGAGATAGGTGCCGGCCCAGCCGAGCCGGCGCAGCGCCTCGAAGGTCTTCACCTCGGTCGGCCACGGCGCATAGGCGAACGCCCAGTTGGGCTCGCCGCTCTTGAGCTTGGTGGCGAACGGCGTGTAGTCGGCGGCGGTCGGCGGGATGAACTCCTTGTCCACCGTCACCATGCCGAGCTTGGCGCCCTGCTTCTCGGCGTTGTCGATGCCGATGCGCGAGATCGGGATCGGCATGCCGATCAGCCCGATCTTCACCGCGTCCTTGGCGGCGGCCTTGATGGCGTCGATCGCCACCGGAATGTCGTAGCCGAAGTCGAAGCCGGTCGAGCAGAAGAGCACCGGGTCGGGCTTGGGCGGATGCGTCTCCTTCGGGCAGACCGCGCCGGCGAACCACAGCGGTACCTTCGCGCGCCGCGCCTCGGCGATCACCGGTCCGTAGGTCGAGGAGAGGCTCGAGTCGATCAGCAGCATCACGTTGTCCTGCCGGATCAGCTTGGTCGCGTTCGCGGCCGCCCGCGATGGCTCGGCCTGATCGTCCTCGATCAAAAGATTGATGCGGCGGCCGTTGATGCCGCCCTTGGCGTTGAGGCGGTCCACGTAGATGCGCAGCATCTCGATCACCGGCGCCTGCGTTGCGGCGGCGGGGCCGGTCATCGCGGCGGTGACGCCGACCGTGTAGGCGTCCTGCGCCTGGGCGGCGGCAAACGGCAGCAGGCTCGCGGCCGCTAGTGCGGCGGCAAATGTCGTGAACGCGGGTCCTCGCATGGTCTTCCTCCCTCTGCGCCGGGCGGCAACGCCGGCTTTGTCGCTGTTCGCGCGCTGTGCCTCGCGCCGACGCTCATCGCGTCATTCTGCCGGCCGGCACCCGTCGCCACAATGGCACCGACGTCGCTAGAGCATGTTCCGTTCCTTCGGAATCGGAACATGCTCTAGAGTGGTTGATTTGACGCGTTTCCTACGGTGAACCGGAAGTCCACTTCACCGGAAAACGCTATAGTGGCAATTCATGTCTTGCGCCGCTGATCCTTGACGCGCTGTGCCTTGAACTCGGTTTTCGGCAAGGTGCCGGGTGCGAGCACCTCGGCCGTGACGCGGACCTCGCAGCGCACCCGAATCTCCTGTTCGAGGTGCCGCCGCAAGGCCGCGCCGTGACCGGCGTGGTCGGCGTGCTCGCAGCGCACCGTCATCGTATCGAGGCCGCCGCCGTCGGTTGCGAGCACGATCTCGAACTCGTCGCCGGTTCCCGGCAGCGCGCGCACCGCCTCCTCGATCTGCACCGGAAACATCTTGATGCCGCGCAGGTTGATGAGGTCGTCGGCGCGCCCCGCGAACGAGCCGATGGCGCGCACATGGGTGCGTCCGCAGGCGCAGCGCTCGGTGCTCAAGGTAGTGTAGTCGCCGACCAGGAAGCGCAGTTGCGGCGAGCTTTCCGAGTTGAGGTTGGTACAGACCGTCAGTCCGCGCCGCCCAGGCGCAAGCGCCTGGTGCGTCTCCGCATCGACGACCTCCCATACCTGGATGTCCTCCATCAGATGGGTCGCGGACGGCGAGGTGTCGCTGCGCTGCGCCGGGCACGAATAGCCGCCCACGTGCGGCGAGGCCTCGGTGCAGCCGTAGAACTCGACGATGCGTGCGTTCCACAGGTGCTCGATCCGGCGCCGCGTCGGCTCGACCGCAAGCGCCGGCTCGCCGGCGAGAAAGAGCGTGCCCACGCTGGTCGCGGCCGGATCGTGTCCCATCGACTGCATCAGCCGGCCGAGATGGAGCGCATAGGAGGGCGTGCACAGCAGGATGGTCGGCTTGAAGCGCAGGATGACGTTTGCCCGCGCCCGGGCGTCCATGCCGCCGCCCGGGATCGTCGGCAGTTCCATCTTGGCGAGGGCGTACTGCACGCCCCATGCCCACACGTGCGGCCCGTATCCGGTCATCATGAAGACCGTCTCGCCCGGCCGAAACCCCATCGCCAGCAGGGCGCGCGCGTTCGCCCAGGCCCAGGCCTCGCGGTCGACGTGGGTATAGCGAAACACGCGCGGCGCGCCGGTCGAGCCGGACGAGGAGAACATCATCCAGCCGCGCCTGGCCCATATCTCGTCGGTCGTCGTCGTGTAGGTGCCATAGGGCGGATGCTCGGCCGCGTCCGCCATCATCTCGACCTTGTCCACCACCGGCCACTTGGCGAGATCGTCGACGCTGCGCAGGTCGTCGGGCAGGAGGCCGAGGCGCTCGAAACGACGGCGATAGAACGGGCTGTTCTCGTAGAGGAACGGGACGGCCGCCCGCAGCTTTTCGTTCTGAATGGCGATCAGCTCGTCGCGCGAGGCGGCATCGAGCCGCGGCGACCACATGTCGGCAGTCGCGGCGCGGTCGGGGTCATGGCGGAATTTCGCCAGCGTCGCGAGCCAGGTTTTGCGGGTGCTGTCTGCGCGTGTGTCGACCATTCGACGACCCCCGATCGGGTTCCTGCGTTTCGCTTCCCTGCGGTCAAGTCTACAACTGGTCCGGCGGAAAATTCTATAGCTCAATCAAATTCGGCGCCGGGACCGGCGTTTCCCATGTCCGGTTGCGGGCGCGAGCCCACGCAGCACCAGCGCGGTGAAATCCCGTCCGATCCGTTCGATCGGGGCGTTTTCCTTGGCGTACCAGCTCGCGACCGCGTTGCACATGCCGAGGATCGCGAGGGTGGCGAGGCGCGGATCGATGTCGTCGCGGAATTCGCCGGCGCGAATGCCCTCGGCGATGACGCTTTCGAACATCTTTTCGATGCCGCGCGACCACTTGCCCACGCGCCGGCGGCTGACGGTGGGCAGGAACTGGCGCTGGGTGAGGAAGACCCTGACGAAGTTTCCGCGGTCGAGGATCGGCGTCATATGCGCCCGCATCAGGCCGGTGAGGCGTTCCGCCGGGGATCCTGGCCCGGACGCGATCGCCCGGGCGGTCTCGAAAAACCCGCCAACGCCGCGCAGGCAGACGCGTTCCAGCGCCACCTCCTTGGTCGGGAAGTAGTAATAGAGGCTCGCCTGGCGAATGCGCAGCACGTCGGCGATCTTCTGCGTGGTGGCGCCGTGGTAGCCGAGCTCGGCGAAGATCTGGGCGGCGGCCTCGATGATCTCGGGGGAGCGGCGATGCGTCGTTCGCGCGGGCGTGGCGGCGCGAAGAGGCAGGCGCTTGCCTCCGGGCCTCGCAGCCCTTGCTCCGCGCCGCGGACCGGGTTTAGGTTTCATCTATTGGCCTATAGAAACGCATCGCGGGAAAGAGCTCGTATGATCGCCAGCCACAAGGGCCGTCCTCCGTTTCGTGCCGATCACGTCGGCAGCCTGCTGCGTCCCGCCGCGCTGCGCCAAGCCCATCGCGAGCACGCCGCCGACCGGCTCGACGATGCGACCTTCGCACAAATCCTGGATCGGTGCATCCGCGACGCCGTCAGGCTGCAGGAGGACGCGGGCCTCAAGGTCGTGACCGACGGCGAATTCCGTCGCGGCTCCTACTGGAGCCGATTCGTCGAGCGCGTCGAGGGGTTTGCCATCAAGCCGGCGGTCTTCAAGTTCCGCGACGAGCAGGGCAACGAGGTCGACTACACGGCGCCCTATGCGGTCGGCAAGCTCAAACGCGTCCGTCCGGTCGCGCTCGACGAGTACCTCTTCGTGCGCGATGCGACGCGATCGATGGCGAAGATGACGCTGCCGTCGCCGTCGACCATGCACTTCTTCCGCTGCACGGATTTCGCGGACACCAGCGCGTATCCGTCCCTCGACGAATTCTTCGCCGATCTCGGACGCGTTTTCCGCGACGAGATCGCCGATCTCGCGCGTGCCGGCTGCCGCTACCTCCAGCTCGACGAGGTCGCGCTTGCGCAGCTCTGCGACCCGGCGATCCGCAAGATGGTCGAGGATGCGGGCCAGAATCCGGACCGTCTGGTCGACGTCTACATCGAGAGCCTCAACGACGCCTTCGCGGCGGCGCCGCCCGGAATGATCTGCGCCGTCCACATGTGCCGGGGCAATTTCAAGGGACGCTATCTCGCCTCCGGCGGATACGAGTCGGTCGCCGAGCGGTTCTTCGGCCGAACGAAAGCCAATCACTTCCTGCTCGAATACGACACGCCGCGCGCCGGCGATTTCCAGCCGCTGCGCTTCGTCAAGGATCAGGGCGTCGTGCTCGGCCTCGTCAGCAGCAAGACGCCGGTGCCCGAGCGCCTCGACGATCTCCGGCGTCGCGTCGCCGAGGCGACGCGGTATATCGCGCTCGACCGCCTGGCGATCAGTCCGCAATGCGGCTTCGCCTCGACGGTTGCGGGCAATCCGCTGACTGAATCGGACGAGCGCGCGAAGCTCGCTCTCGTCGTCACGGCCGCGCAAAGCATCTGGCACGAGCAAGGTTGAGGGGTCGCCGCGATGAAACGGAGCAGCAGTGCAAGGATCCTCACCACCCATGTGGGGAGCCTGCCGCGGCCTGACGGCAGCGACCGCGGCGGCGGCGAAGACCTGGAGACGCTGCGCCGGCAAGTCGCCGGCGTGGTGGCGCGCCAGCGCAACATCGGTATCGACGTCATCAACGAGGGCGAGTACGCCAAGGGCGGCGACTGGCTGTCTTATGTGGACAATCGCTTCGCCGGTTTCGAGGCGCGGCCGCCGGCGGGCGGCAAGCCGCTGATCCTGCAGGGCAGGGACCGCGAGGCGTTCGCCGACTTCTACCGCTACGCGTCGGAGCGCGGGACGCTGTTCTACGAGCCGGGCGGACAGATCAAGCAGGCGCGGCCGCATTGGGTCGCGACCGCGCCGATCAGCTACCGCGCCGCGGCCGACCTTAAGCGCGAAATCGACCTCTTCCGCGCCGCGGTCGGACCCGACGCCGAGGCCTTCATCACCAGCACGGCGCCCGCGAGCCTCGAACCCTACCGGCGCAACGAATACTACAAGAGCCAGGAGGAATTCGTGTTCGCGATCGCCGAAGCGATGCGGACCGAGTATCAGGCGATCGTCGCGGCCGGGTTCATCCTGCAGGTCGACGACGCCTGGCTGCCGGCGCTGTGGGACCGCATCGGCATCCAGATGGGCCTCGCGGCCTACCGCAAATACTGTGCGGTGCGGATCGAGGCGCTGAACCACGCGCTGCGCGGGCTGCCGGAGGATCGCATCCGCTATCACTTGTGCTGGGGCAGCTGGCACGGCCCGCACGCCTTCGACATCGAGCTCGACAAGCTCGTCGACCTGATGCTCGCGGTGCGCGCTCAGGCCTATCTGATCGAAGCCGCGAACGCGCGGCATGAGCACGAATACGTCGTGTGGGAGAAGGTGAAGCTGCCGGAGGGCAAGATCCTCATCCCCGGCATGGTCTCGCATGCGACCGACACGATCGAGCATCCCGAGCTGGTGGCGCAGCGCATCCGCCGTTTCGCGCGGCTCGTCGGAGCCGAGAACGTGATGGCCGGTGCCGATTGCGGCTTTGGCGGTCGCACGCATCCGCAGATCGCATGGGCGAAACTGGCGGCGCTGGTGCAGGGCGCGGAGCTTGCCGCGAAGGCGGGGAGTTGATGCGTCTCTGGGGATGGTGGCGGCCGGGCTGTTGTGCCGCGTCGCGCACGCTGCCGCGCCAATCGAAACTGGCGTCGGCTAATTCTTGCCCGATGTCGCGATCCAGATCCCGGCGAAGACCGCGATCAGGCCGGCAACCAGGTTGAGCGTCATCGGCTCGCCGACGAGCGCGGCGGCGAGCAGCGCCGCCGCGATCGGATTGACCGTCATCGTATTGGCGACCCGCGTCGGCGTCGCCCGCTGCAGGGCCAGCACCCACAGCACGAACGCCGCGGCGCCGCCGCCGACGCCGAGGTAGATGCCGGCGGTCCATTGCGCCGGGCCGAAGCGCGCCAGCACGCCGACGCGGCCGGTCGCGACTCCGGCCGCGACGAGCGCCGCCGCGCCGCATCCCATGCCGAAGGTGAGGAAGCCGAGCGCGCTCGACCGCCGCATGAACGGCCGCGACCACACATTATAGAAGGCCATGCACAGCACGGCCGCCGCCATGATCAGCTCGCCGCGCCAGGCGCCCGGCGGCGCCGCGGCGAGACCGGCGGCGAGCGCCGCCAGGACGCCGAGCACCGCGATCGCGACGCCCGTCGCCTTGCGCCGGCCCAGCGGCTCGATGCCGAGCAGCGCGCCGACCAGCATGGTCTGCAGCGGCAGGGTCGCGAGCGCGAGACTTGCGCGCGCCGCCGTCGTGTAGCTGATGGCGACGTTGTAAAAAATGAAAAACAGGCCGAAGAAGCCGATGCCGAGCGCCGCGACGCCCGGCCAATCGCGACGCTGCGGCCACTTCACCCGCAATGCCAGCGCGATCGGCAAGAGACACGCAAAGCCGATGCCCCAGCGCAGAATCGCCAGCGTCACGGCGTCGGCGCCGCCGACGAGATAGCGCGTGACGCCCGCCGCCGTGCCGCCGAGCGCGCTCGACATGATGCCGATCAGCACGCCGATCCATTCGCTCAATGGTTATCCCCTTTGGGCCGTCCCCTGTGCGGTCGAAACCGGATGTGCCATCTTTCCGCATGGCCGATTTGCCGCAACTACCTGGCAGGTAGGAATGCCGAACGGATTCGCCTCGACGCTGCGGGCATGGCGCCGGCGGCGCGGCCTGTCGCAGATGGCGCTCGCGGCGCGCGCCGGCATATCGCCGCGCCATCTCGGGTTTCTCGAGGTCGCGCGCGCGGCGCCGAGCCGCGACATGGTCATGCGACTCGCGGCGGCGCTCTACATTCCGTTGCGCCAGCAGAACACGCTGCTGCTGGCGGCGGGCTTCGCGCCGGTGTGGCGCGAAAGCCGGTTCGACGCGCCGGAGCTCGCGCCGGCGCGCGGCGCCATCGACTACATGCTGGCCCAGCAGGAGCCGTTCCCGGCGGTCGCGGTCGACCGGCGCTGGAATCTGCTGCAGGCCAACCAGGGGGCGGTGCGCCTGGTGGAGTTTCTGGTCGGGCCGCTCGCGCCTGGCGCCGCGGTCAATCTGGCGGACGCGCTGGTCGGGCCGGACGTGCTGCGCCCCTACCTCGTCAATTGGGACGACGTGGTGCGCTACTTCGTGCGCACCGTCGAGGCCGACGCCGCGATGGACGGGACGGCCGAGACCGCCGCCTTGCTCGACCGCCTGCTCGGCTACCGCAACGTGCGCGCCGTGCTCAAGGATCCGATGAGCGACGCCGCAGGTCCGGTGCTGCCGATGCATTTCCGCAAAGGCGATGTCTCGCTGCAGCTCTTCACCGCCATTGCGACGCTCGGCACGCCGCAGGACGTGACGCTGCAGGAGCTTCGTATCGAGTCATTCTTCCCCATCGATGGCGCGACCGCGAAGACGTTGCGCGCCTGGGCGGCGTAGGCGCTACGGAATAGGCTTGCATAGACGTCGGGGAGTCCGCGAAACTCCTGGCCCGCGTAGGTCCATCCGCCCGCCTTGATCGCCTGCAGCAGCAGGCCGGGCGGCAGCGTGATGAGACCGACGCTCGTTCCCCGATGCTGCTTCGCGAACGCGCCGATCACGTCGTCCATGGCGAAGAACTGGTTGCCGGCAAGCCACGGGATCACGCTGGCCTGCGCCATGCGCTCGAGCGCGTCGCGCCCCATCACGATGCCGCCGTTCGTGGCGTAGAACTTGAGATCGGTCTCCTTGCCGGGCGGAATCGCCGGCAGCTTGCTGGCAGGCGCGGCCATCTGGGCGCAGGCCGAAGTCGCGACGGCGAGGAAGCCGATCGCAAGCAGCGATCGACGCAGCACGGAGCCCGTCATTATTCGCCTGTCCGCCTCGTATCGCCCGGGCGCGCCGTCAGGCCGGCACTTCGCCCTGCAGCATGAGGCGATAGAGATAGCGCCGCTCGCGCATGTCGTAGTCCGGATTGGCCTGATGCATGACGCTGCGGTTGTCCCAGATCACCCAGTCGCCGTGCCGCCATTTGTGGCGATATTCGTATTTCTTCTGCGTCGAATGCTGCATCAGCTGGTCGATCAGCGCGAGCGCGTCCTGGTCGTCCATGCCGACGATCGATTCCATGCGCACCGGGTTGAGAAACAATGCCTTGCGGCCATTGTCGGGGTGGGTGCGCACCAGCGGATGGATGCCGGGCGGCGGTACCTCGCGCAGGCTGTCTTGGCTGATCGCGCCGAGCTGGCGCGGGCTGTACTTGCTGAGATAAGCGTGCACCGCCTTGAGCCCGTCGATCTTGCGCCGCGTCTCCGCCGGCAGGTCGTCATAGGCGTCGTGCATGTTGACGTATTGGGTATCGCCGCCGCTCGATGGCAGCTCGACCGCGAACAGCATGGTCGCCTTGGGCGGGCGCGGGTGGTTCGAGTGGTCGGTGTGGAAGGTCTCGCCCGGGATGATCCGCCGGCCGTTCACGATCTCGTCGTTGGAGACGTAATAGACGTCCGGGTGACCCGGGACGTGATGTTCCTTCTTGTCGTGCTGCATCAGCTCGCCGAAGACCTGCGCCGCGGCCTTGAACTGGTCGGGCGCAAAATGCTGGTCGCGCATGACGAGGACGTGGTGCTCTGCGAAGGCGCGGTTGAGCGTCGTCTTGGTGTCGCCATCGATCGGCTGGGTGAAGTCGAGGCCGGTGACTTCCGCGCCGGTATGATCGGTCAGTGGCGTGATCGCGAAAGAAGTCATGGAGCGTTTCCTCCAAGTTTTTGCTTCGCTTGGCGTTTCCCGCATGAAACGCTATCGCCGGGGGGCATGAGGGTCAAGCAGCAGCCGGCGCGACAGGGTTGCGTCAATCGCAAACATCCCGCCCGTTTCGCGCTATCGCATGGCCGGCGATCGCGTCATCCCGGGAGAGCGCGACCATGCACGGCGTGACGTTGTCTATGGGCAACGCAAGTGCCTATCGGGCGTTCGACCGCCAGACCGGCGGAAAGAGCGTCTTCCTGATGCAACAAGGCGTCTTCCGCGCGGAGTGGGCACGGAGGTGGGCAGCCCGAACAAGGCGAATGCGGCGTCTTGTTCCCGACCGAAACGCGGCATAATGTGTTACCAATAAAAAACACGTCATGGCTGTGATGATAGGGAGGAATTCCAACATGCCTCGGATTCATCGGCGAAAGCTTCTTCAGCTGTCCGGCGCCAGCGCGCTTGCGGCGACCAGCGGCGGCATGGCGGGGATCCTCGCGACCTCGCGTGCCCCCGCTTTCGCCCAGGGCACGACGGTGCACTGGCTGCGCTGGAACGACTTCGTTCCCACGTCCGACAAGGTGTTGCGCGAGCAGATCATCCCCGAATGCTCGAAGGCGCTCGGCATAACGCTCAATATCGAGATGATCAACGGCAACGACATCCAGGCGCGCACCACCGCGGCGATCCAGTCGGGCACCGGCCCGGACGTGATCTGCGCGCTGAACAACTGGCCGCAGCTCTATGCCGACAGCGTCGCCGATGTGAGCGACGTGGTCGATCCGATCGGCAAGGCGCAGGGCGGCTTCTACAACGAGTCGCGCGTCGTCGCGAACAACGGCAAGAAGTGGCTCGGCGTGCCGTGGTGCGTCCTCGGCGCCGAGAACGCCTACCGCAAGTCGTGGTTCGCGGAGGCCGGCTTCAACAAGTTCCCCGAGACCTGGGACGAATACCGGACGGTCGGAAAGAAGCTCAAAGCCAAGGGACGGCCGCTCGGCCAGACGCTCGGCCACAGCTTCGGCGATCCGCCGACGTTCTGGTATCCGTTCCTCTGGTCATTCGGCGGCATGGAGGTCGAGAAGGACGGCAAGACCGTGGTTCTCGACAGCAAGGCGACGGTCGAGTCGGTCAAGTACGCGGTCGGCTTCTGGAAGGACTGCTTCGACGAGGGCGGCCTCGCCTGGGACGACACGAGCAACAACCGGGCGTTCCTTTCGGGCACGATTTCGTCGACCCTCAACGGCGCATCGATCTATCTGCTGGCCAAGCGGGAGCCGGACAAATACCAGACCGAAAAAGGCACGCCGCTGTACCAGGACATCCTGCACGGTGTCCTGCCTAAAGGTCCGGCGGGCGCGTTCGCCTACCACCTGCCGATGACCAACATGCTGATGGGGTATTCCAAGCAGAAGGAGGCGGCAAAGAAATTCCTCGCCTGGATCACCTCCAAGCCGGTCTATCAGGCGTGGTTCAACTCGCAGCAGGGCTACTCGGTCGGCGCAACGACCGTTTGGGAACAGGACCCGATCTGGCAGAAAGATCCGGTCATGCTGCCGTACCGGCGGGCGGCCCGCGCCGGGCATTTCCCCGGATATGCCGGGCCGGCCGACCAGAAAGCCGCGGAAGTCTTGAGCAAGTACATCATCATCGACATGTACGCCAAGGCGGTCCAAGGCATGCCGGCCGAGGACGCGGTCAAGTGGGCCGCGGGCGAGGTGAAGAAGATTCACGCCGGCGCGTGAACAACTGCGTGGATGATCTGCGGCGGCTGACGGTCCTTTGACCGTCGCCGTCCGCCCCGCCCCGCAAGGGTGGCGCAGCAGGTCGCCTCGACGAAAGAGGAAACGGCCATGGCGGTTAGCGACATCGTCGGCCAGCGCGTTTTCGCCCAGGCGCCGCGCCGCGGCGTGACGACGCGGCTGCTCGAGGACGAGCGGTGGCTGGCGGCCGTCCTGCTGCTGCCGACCGTCGTCCTGCTCGGCATCTTCATCGCCTATCCGTTCGTCGAGGGCGTCCTGCTGTCGGTCACCGACGCGCGGGTGGGAGTGCCCGGACACTTCGTCGGCCTGCAGAATTTCATCTTGCTGCTCAACGACAGCATCTTCCGCGTCGCGGTCTGGAACACCTTCGTCTATACGATCGTCGCCACCATCTTCAAGCTTGCGCTCGGGCTGTGGCTCGCGCTCCTGCTCAATCGCAATTTCAGGGGCAAGGCGTTCACCCGCGCCTTCATCCTTCTGCCTTTCATCATTCCGACCGTTCTGTCGACCTTCGCCTGGAAGTGGATGTTCGATCCGACCTTCAGCGTCATCAATTGGACGCTGTATCAGCTCGGCCTCATCCACGGCCGGATCAACTGGCTCGGCGATCCCAATCTGGCGCTGATCTCCGTCATCGTCGTCAACGTGTGGCGCGGCGTGCCGTTCTTCGCGATCAGCCTCCTCGCCGGCCTGCAGACGATCAATCCCGAGCTGCAGGAGGCCGCGGCGATCGACGGGGCGCGGCCGTGGCAGCGCTTCTGGCACGTGACCTGGCCGCTGCTGCTGCCGGTGACGATGGTGGTGGTGCTGTTCTCGGTGATCCAGACATTCGCGGATTTCCAGCTGGTCTATGTGCTGACCGGCGGCGGCCCGGCGAATGCGACCCAGTTGTTCGCAACTTACGCGTATCAGATCGGCATCGGCACCGGGCTGCTCAGCCAGGGCGCCGCGGTCTCGCTCGCCATGTTCCCGTTCCTGCTCATCATCGTCGTCGTGCAGCTCCTCTACATCCGGCGCGTCGAGGTGCATTGAGCCATGATCGAAGGCGCGAAGTGGCGGCGTTGGGTCTACTTCTACGTTCCGCTCGGCGTTTTCGTTCTCTGGCTGCTGTTTCCGTTCTATTGGATGCTGGTGACCTCGGTGCGGCCGGACCGCGAGCTCTATCGGCCGTGGATGGCGCCGAACTACGCGCCGTTCTGGACCGCGCATCCGACGCTCGTCCACGTCACCGACTTGCTCACTCAGACGCTGTTCATCCGGTGGATGGCGAATACGCTGTTCATCGCCCTCATCTCGACCCTGATCTCGCTGTTCTGCGGCCTGCTCGCCGGCTACGCGCTGTCGCGCCTGAAGTTTCCCTTCGCGGGCTCGCTCGGCACCGGGATCTTCATCACCTACCTCGTGCCGCAGACGCTGCTGTTCATCCCGCTTGCCGACATCATCCGCAATTTCCGGCTCGGCGACTCGCCGTGGGCGCTGATCCTGACCTATCCGACCTTTCTCATTCCGTTCTGCACCTGGCTGCTGATGGGATACTTCAAGGCGATCCCGCGCGAGCTCGAGGAATGCGCCCGCATCGACGGGGCGACACGCTGGAGGGCGATGCTCTACATCGTCTTCCCGATCGCCCTTCCCGGCATCCTCTCGGCCGGCATCTTTGCGTTCACGCTGTCGTGGAATGAATTCATCTACGCGCTGGTGTTCCTGTCGTCGGCCGAGCAGAAGACGGTATCGGTCGGCGTCACCTCGGAGCTGGTCCGCGGCGACGTGTTCTATTGGGGGCAGCTGATGGCGGGTGCGCTGCTCGGCTCGGTCCCGGTCGCTTTCATCTACTCGTTCTTCGTCGAGCACTACGTGGCCGGCCTCACGGGCTCGGTGAAAGGGTAGGGTCATGGCGCGGGTGCTGATCCGGAACCTGAACAAGTTCTACGACGACGTGCACGCCGTGAAGGACGTGAACCTCGAGATCCGCGACAAGGAATTCATGGTGCTGGTCGGTCCCTCGGGCTGCGGCAAGACCACGACGCTGCGCATGGTGGCGGGGCTCGAATCGATCAGCTCGGGCCAGGTCCTGATCGGCGACACCGTCGTCAACGAGCTGCCGCCGATGGACCGCGACATCGCCATGGTGTTCCAGAACTACGCGCTCTATCCGCATATGAGCGTCTACGACAACATGGCGTTCGGGCTGAAGATGCGCAACATGGAGCGCGGCGAGATCGCCAAGCGCGTGCAGGACGCCGCCGAGATTCTCGGCATCGGCGACTATCTGCGGCGCAAGCCGCGCCAGCTTTCCGGCGGCCAGCGCCAGCGCGTGGCGCTCGGTCGCGCCATCGTCCGCCACCCGCAGGTTTTTCTGTTCGACGAGCCGCTCTCCAATCTGGATGCGAAGCTGCGCGTGCAGATGCGCGTCGAGCTCAAGAAGCTGCACAACCGGCTCAATACCACGGCGATCTACGTCACCCACGACCAGGTCGAGGCGATGACGCTCGGCGATCGCGTCGTGGTGATGCGGGGCGGCCTGGTGCAGCAGGTCGGCGAGCCGCTCGAGCTCTACAATGCCCCCGTCAATCGCTTCGTCGCGGGGTTTCTCGGTTCGCCGGCGATGAATTTCGCCGCCGTGGTCGTGCGCGACGGCGACGGCGGGCTGCGGGCGGACAATCGCGGGTTCGCCATCGATGTGCCGCCCGAGGTCGGTCCGCGGCTGCGGCCCTATGCGGGCCGCGACGTGATCCTCGGCGTCCGCCCGGAGGACATGCAGGTGGCAAATGGCAGCCATCCGCCCGGTCTCTGCTTCGATGCCATGGTCGAGGTGGTGGAGCGTCTCGGCGCCGAGACGCTGCTCGACCTGCAGGTCGGCGATCAGACCATGGTGGCGGCGGTCGAGCCGACGATTGGCGCCAAGCCCGGCGACAAGCTCCGATTTGCGATGCGGCCCGAGCGGCTGCATTTCTTCGACGCGACATCCGAGGCCGCGATTTAGAGCATCGTGGCCGCAAGGTGAGCATCGGCTTTCATAAAGATCGTTGACCGCGGGTGCGGCAATATGGGTCGGTTCGACGTTGCGTGGCGGCGTCGCGCCCCTTCCGTCGGGTCGCTTCGTTGCGGTAGCCTAATGGCCTAGCTGCCGGCGGGACGTGCCGAAGTCCTGGACCGGGCGGGCAGCGCACATGCCGTCGGCGGGCGCTTACTTCTGCATGATGGGACGCGCGGCGCCGCGAGGCCGACGCGGTCACGACAAAACGCACATCGCGATCGACAGGGAGAAACTGCACATGAGGAAGCTGCTACTCGTCCTCGTCGCCGGCGCGGCCATGTTGCTGGGCCCGGCCGCGCGTGCCGACAACTATCCGAGCCGGCCGATCACCTTGATCGCCGTGTTCGGTGCGGGCAGCGCCAGCGATACCATCTGCCGCATCATTGCCGAGCCGCTCAGCGCCGCGCTCCATCAGCCGGTCATCGTCGAGGATCGCCCGGGCGCCGACGGCGCGCTTGCCGCGACCTACGTCGCGCACCAGCCGGCGGACGGCTACACGCTGCTGATGGGGACCAACTCGCCGCTCTCGGCCGATCCCTTCCTGCTCAAGGACCTGAGCTACGACGCGATCAAGGATTTCACGCCGGTCACCCGGGTCGGCAGCTTCACGCTGATGCTGGTGATCAACAAGGACATCCCGGCGAAGACGCTGCCCGAGCTGATCGCCTATGCCAAGGCCAATCCCGGCAAGCTCTCCTATGCGAGCGGCAATACCGCCGGCATCGTCGCCGGCGAGACGCTCAAGCATTGGGGCGGCTTCGAGATGCTGCACGTGCCCTACAAGAGCACGCCGCCGGCGCTGGCCGACATCATCGCGGGTCGCGTCTCGATGATGTTCGCCGATTTCACCACTGCGATGCCGCACGTCAATGCCGGCACGCTGCGCGCGCTGGCGCAGACGCGGATCAAGCGCTCCTCGCTCTATCCCGACCTGCCGACGCTCGACGAGGAGGGCATCAAGGGCTTCAACATGGACGCCTGGGCCGGCATCGTCGCGCCGGCGAAGACGCCGCCCGAGGTGGTGGCAAAGCTCAACTCGGCGCTGCGCAAGATCATCGATGATCCTGCGATCAAGGCGAAGCTCAAGACGGTGGGCTTCGAAGCATTCTCCAGCTCGCCCGATGAGCTCGGCCAGTTCATGAAGGCCCAGCGCGACGTGTGGCGCAAGATGGTGGCGGACTCGGGCGTGCAAGCGGAATAGGCTGACTGGAGCACATTTCGCTCGATTTGATCCACACTCGTCATGGCCGGGCATAGCCGTTCGAAGAACGGCGTCGCTTCGCTCGCCTATGTCCCGGCCATCCACGTCTTTATTTGCCAGACCGCTGGTGTAGTGACGTACATGCGTAGATCGCCCTTCCATGTCGCGCCGTCGAACCGCTATGAAGCGGCGAAACGCGAACCGAGGGCGACATGGCGGATACACAGGTTCTGATCGTCGGCGCGGGGCCGGTCGGCTTGACCCTTGCGGTCGACCTCGGCAAGCGCGGCATCCGCTGTACCTTGATCGAGCAGAAGGAGGCGCCGGCGTTCCTGCCGAAAATGGAGCGGTGCAATGCCCGCACCATGGAGCTCTACCGCCGCATGGGCATTTCCGAGCGGGTGCGCGCCGCCGGGCTGCCGCGCCACTGCCCGATGGACGTGTTCATCGTCCTGTCGCTCGTCGAGCCGCCGCTGTGGCACCTGCCGTTTCCTTCCGTGGCGCAGGCCGAGCAGGAGATCGCGGCCTCGACCGACGCCGCGATGCCGCTCGAGCCCTACCAGCTGATCTCGCAATACACGCTCGAGCCGCTGCTCAAGTCGATCGCCGAGGAGCTGCCGTCGGTCACGGTGCGTTACGGGCACGAGCTGACCGCCTTCACCGACAACGGCCATTTGGTCACCGGGCATATTAAGCGCCGCGACGGCAGCACGCTCGACATAACAGCCGACTACCTGGCCGCCTGCGACGGCGGCGGCAGCGGCGTGCGCAAGCAGCTCGACATCAAGCTCGCGGGCGACGCTAACCTGCAGCAGTTCCGCCAGGCGCTCTACCGCATCGACGGCCTCTACGAGCGCATCCCGATCGGCAAGGGCCGCCACTACCACGTGGCCGACGCGCATTCGAGCTTCCTGATCACGCAGGATTCGACGCGGCATTTCACCCTGCACTCGATTCTCGACAGCGACGAGGCCATGGATGCGATGCTCGATCGCGTCGTCGCCATGCCGGTCAAGTACGAGCGGCTCTCCTGCGCGCCGTGGCGGCAGAACCTGCTGGTCGCGGATTCCTACCAGCGCGGGCGCGTCTTCCTCGCCGGCGACGCCGTGCATCTCGTCATCCCGACCGGCGGGCTCGGCATGAACACCGGCGTCGGCGACGCGGTCGATCTCGGCTGGAAGCTCGCGGCGACGCTTCACGGCTGGGGCGGGCCGAGCCTGCTCGCGTCCTACGAGATCGAGCGCCGCCAGGTGGGCGAGCGCAACGTCGCGGCCTCGCGCTTTGCCGCGACCGGCCGCAGGAAATGGCGCGCGATGTACCGGCCGAACATCCGCGACGACACCCCCGAGGGCGCGAAGACGCGCGCCGACCTGATCGCGGTCGCCGACGTCGAGCAGCGCAAATCGAACGAGATGATCGGCGCCGAGCTCGGCTACCGCTATGTCGGCTCGCCGTTGATCGCGGCGGAGGCTGGCGAAGGCCCGCCGCACGAGTTCATGAGCTACGTGCCGTCGACCTGGCCGGGCACGCGGCTGCCGCATGTCTGGCTCAAGGATCGCACCGCCGTGCAGGACCGCATCGGCTACGGCGACCACTACACGCTGCTGCGGCTCGACGGACGCAGCGACGCGGCCGGTTTCGACAAGGCATTCGCGGCGATCGGCGCGCCATTCCGGCTGCTGGCGCTTGATGACGCGCACGCCCGCGAGGTCTACGGCTGCGGCCTGATGCTGCTGCGGCCCGACATGCATATCGCCTGGCGCGGCAACGCCGCGCCGGAAGATGCTGCGAATCTCGCCCGGATGGCGACGGGACACTGAGCCGTAGGGTGGGCAAAATCGCCTGCACTCGTCTCGCCGCGTGGGCAAAGGCGCATCGGCGATTTTGCCCACGCGACACCACCGTGCCATGCGCCTTTGCCCACCCTACCGCTCACGCGCGCGTCGCACGCTCCTCGATCAGCCGGTCATAGTTCAACACCGCCTGCAGCAGCACCTGCGCGCCGGCGCTGCAGTGCTCGGGCGCGGCATATTCGGCCTCGTTGTGGCTGATGCCGCCGCGGCAGGGCACGAACACCATGGCGGTCGGCGCGACGCGCGACACGTAGCCCGCATCGTGACCGGCGCCGGAGACGATCTCGCGCGCTGCCAATCCGGCGGCGCGCGCGCTCTCGCGTACGCAGGCGATGCAGTCGGCGTCGAACCGCACCGGCGGCTGGTCGAAGATCATCTTGATCTCGCATTCGAGGCCGAGCTTGCTGCTCTCCTCCTGGACGGCGGCACCGAGGGTCTTCTGCATGGCATCAAGCGTCGCGGCGTCGGGATGGCGCAGGTCGACCATGAAGAACACCTCGCCCGGCACCACATTGGGCGAGTTCGGCCTGACGTCGAGCCGGCCGACGGTGCCGACCGCCTGCGGCGGGTGCGCGAGCGCGATGGCGTTGACCCGCTCGACCAGCCGCGCGGCGCCGAGCAGGGCGTTCTTGCGCAAGTTCATCGGCGTCGCGCCGGTGTGGGCGTCCTGGCCGCGGATCGTCGCCTCGAACCAGCGGATGCCCTGGATGCCGGTGACGATGCCGATCGTCTTGTCCTCGGCCTCGAGGATCGGCCCCTGCTCGATATGCAATTCGAAGAAGGCCGAGAGCGGATGGTCGCCGCAGCGCTGCGGGCCGCGATAGCCGATCGCGTCGAGTGCCTGGGCGAACGTGACGCCCGCCGCGTCATGCCGCGCCGACGCCCAGTCGGCGGCGAACGCGCCGGCAAAGACGCCGGACGACACCATGGCGGGGGCGAAGCGCGCGCCTTCCTCGTTGGTCCAGTTCACCACCTCGATCGGCGCGAACGTCTCGTAGCCGGCCTCGACCAGCGTGCGCAGCGCTTCGAGTGCCGCCAGCACGCCGAGCACCCCGTCGAATTTTCCTCCCGTCGGCTGGGTGTCGAGATGGCTGCCCATGGCGATCGGAGGGATATCGGCGCGGCCCGGCCGCCGCGCGAACATCGCGCCCATCGAGTCGACCGTGACGGTGCAGCCGAGCTTCTCGGCGCGCGCCTTGAACCAGTCGCGCACCTGGCGGTCGAGGTCGGTGAGCGTGAGCCGGCAGATGCCGCCCTTGGCGGTCGCGCCGATCGCGGCGGTCTCCATCAGCTCGCCCCACAGGCGCGCGCCGTCGATGCGGAGGTTGGGGAGGGGAGGCATCGGCTAGAGCGTCTCGATTTCCCGGATCAGCTGGTCGTCCAATACTAACCCATCGCTTGCCGCCTTGCGCCGCGCCGCGAGCCGGCGCGAGCCGGGCAGGCGCGCGCCCGGCTGCGCTTCGATCGACGCGACGAGCCTGGCGAAATGCTCGGCCGAGCCGCCGAACGCCGCCGGATCGAACGCGATGATGAGCTGGCCAGTGCCGGGCGGCGGGCCTTCCGCATCGAGGAACGACGAAGCCTCGGCGGCGAAATTCGCCCCGGTGAGGCCGGCGGCGAGCAGCTCGACCATCAGCGCGAGCGGCGTGCCCTTGGCGTCGCCGAGCGGCAGCATGGTGCCGGCGAGCGCTGCGTCCGGATCGGTGGTGGGCTCGCCGTGCGCATCGAGCGCCCATCCGCGCGGGATGCGTTCGCCCTTCTGCTTGGCGGCCAGGATATTGCCGCGCGCGACTTTCGACAGCGCGAGGTCGAGCACGAGCGGCGGGCGGCCGGGCAAGGGACACGCGAAGGCAATCGGGTTGGTGCCGAACACCGCCTTGGCGCCGCCCCAGGGCGCGATCGCGGCCGGCGTATTGGCGAACATCAGGGCGACGAGGTCTTGCGCCGCGAGGCGCTCGACCGGATGGCCGGCCGCGCCGCAGTGATGCGAGCGGCGGATGGCGGCGCTGGCGACGCCCGCCTCGCGCGCCATTGCGGGCAGCAGCGCGAGCGCGCACTCGATCGCCGGAAACGCAAAGCCATGGGCGGCATCGATCGCGGCCGCACCGGGCCGCCGGCGTTCGACCTTTGGCGCCGCGAAGCCGTCGACCTTGCCGATTTTCGCCTGCGCGGCGTAGCTCGGCGTGCGCGAAAGGCCGTGGCCCTTCAGCCCGTCGGCCTCGGCGGCGACGAGCGCGCGGGCGACGCAGATCGAATTCGCCTCGCTGGTGCGGCAGCGGATCAGCGCGCGGGCGACGAGACTTTCGGCTTCACCGAGCGTCAGCTTCGCCATCAGAGCATGATCCCGAAAAGTGGTCCCCGGTTTCCCGCCTGCGCGAAGCCCTGGCACAATCGATCACTTGGATTGGTGCTTCGGCGGGCGAAGGCAGGTCGGAAAAGATCATGCTCAAATCATCGGCTCGTCAACGCAGCAGTAGCAGCCCGCCCGTCGCGACGATGAGGATCACCAGCGTGGTGGTGCACACCGTGACGATGTGCCGCCAGCCGAGCGCGCCGATCGCCGTGAGCGAAGTGTTGAGGCCGAGCGCGCCGATCGCGATCAGAAGCCCGTCGGTCGAGGCCTCGACCAGCACGGTCTTCACGTGCCCATAGAGCGGCGCGAGCGCGTGCACCGACGGCAGCACGCTGTTGACGATGCAAAGCGCAAGGAACACGAAGGCGAACACCGGCACCGGCACGCTCGCGGCACGCGCGGCCGCGCCCTGGCGCACGAACCACCAGCCGATCGCGAGCACGACCGGCAGCAGCAGGAAGACGCGGAAGAGCTTCACGATCACGGCGGTGTTGCCGACCGTGTCGGAAACTGCGTAGCCGGCGCCGGCCACCTGGGCGACGTCATGGATGGTGGCGCCGAGCATCACGCCGGTGGTCTGCGGATCGAAGCCGAGCGCGACGCAGATCGGCGGATACAGCACGATCGCAAGCGTCGCCAGCGCGTTGACGCCGACCACGACGAAGACGACGTCCGCATCCTTGCCCGGATATTCGGGCACCACCGCCGAGGTCGCGAGCGTCGCCGAGGCGCCGCACACGGCGGTGCCGACTCCCGCCAGCGCGCCGAACGGCGAGGGCAGTCTGAGCGCGCGCGCAGCCAGGAAACCCGACGCGATCGTGACCACCATGGCGATCACCACCACGACGCCCGTGCTGAGACCGAGCGCCGCGATGTCGCTCAGCGCGATGCGCAGTCCCATCAGCGCGACTGCCCAGCGCAAGAGCTGCTTGACGCAGAAGACAAGGCCGGGCTGAAAGACCGGCCGCGCCGCGACCGGATTGAGCGCGATGCCGATCAAGAGCGCCAGCACCATCGCGGGGATCGTGATTACTTTGGTCACATAGGGCGCGCTCTCGACCGCAAGCACCGCGACCAACGAGGCGAACAGGAATCCGGGCGCGAGGCGGCGCGCGGTCGCCGCCCATGCGGGGGCCGGCGTGACGGAAGTATCCGCCATGGGGGTTTCCACTTTCTACCCGGCTCGGACGTTCAGGCGCTGCGGTAAAGCTTGGTGAGGGAGTATTCGCGGTGGCCGAGTGCCTCGGCGGCGGTGAGGCGGCCGTTGGCGGTGCGCAGCACCATCTCGATCAGGGCGTCGCCGGCGTCCGCGATCGTCATGTCGCGCCGCAGAATGCCGGAGACGTCGAGGTCGACGTGCTCCGACATGGTGCGCGCCGTGCGCGGATTGCCGGTGATCTTGATCACCGGCAGGATCGGATTGCCGATGATGTTGCCCTGGCCGGTCGGGAACGTGTGCACCACGTAGCCCGCGGCCGCCATCAGGGTCACGCATTCGGCCGCCGCCGAGGACGTGTCCATGTAGTAGAGACCCGGCCCCTTGGCCGGCGCCTCGGCGGGCTCGAGCACGTCGATGTATCGGCAGGTGCGGCCGATCTTCTCGAGATTGCCGAGCGCCTTTTCCTCGATGGTGGTGAGGCCGCCTGCAATGTTGCCCTTGGTCGGCTGCGAGTCCGACAGGTCGTCGGTCTTGTGCGCTTGGATGACCTCATCCTCGTAGGCCTGCCAGGTCTTCATCCACTTCTCGCCGATCTCGGGGGAGATTGCGCGCGCCTTGGCGAGGTGCTCGCCGCCGGTGATCTCCGAGGTCTCGCCGAAAATGCCGTAGATGCCCTTCGGGATCAGCTTGTCGTACATGTTGCCGACCGTCGGGCACGAGGCGAGGCCGGTCGTGGTGTCGCTTTCGCCGCACTTGGTCGATACCCACAGCTCGGAGATGTCGCACTCCTCCTTCTTCAGCTCGGAGGCCCATTGCAGGTAATCCTTGGCGACGCGCGACGCCTTGGCGATGGTGGCGATGTCGCCGTTGAGCTCGATGCCGAAGCCGGTGACCGGCTTGCCGGTCTTCTTGATGCCGTCGACCACGCGTTGGGTCCAGCCCTCCTCGATGCCGATGACGACGCAGGCCGCGACGTTCGGGTTTGCGCCGGTGCCGATCAGGGTGCGGAAGAAGGTTTCGAGGTCCTCGCCGAACTGCAGCCGCCCGTAGGCATGCGGGATCGCCAGCGTGCCCTTGATGTTGTTGGCGACCGCCTCGCAGGCGGCATTGGAGAGGTCATCGAGCGGCAGGATGACCACGTGATTGCGCACGCCGACCCGGCCGTTCTCGCGGCGCCAGCCGGAGAAGCGCATGTTCGACTTGGCGGACTTCCCGTTGGACTTTTCGCTCTTGGCCATGGCTCACCACCGCTTGGTCTTGAGATTGTGCACGTGCACGTGCTCGCCCTGCTTGATGTCGGCGACCGCCTTGCCGATATCCTGCCCGTATTTCCACACGGTGTCGCCCTTCTTGATGTCGGTGAGTGCGATCTTGTGGCCGATCGGCACGTCCATCTTCGCCTTGAGCTTGAAGGCGGAATTGTCGGCGGTGACCACGCAGGTCATCTCGGTGCCGGCCTTGAGGCCCTCGACGACGACGACGCCGACCGTATCCTTTTTTTCGTGCACCAGCAGCTGTGGGGCGCTCATGACTCCTCCGCAACGATGGACCGGGACTGGAAAGTCTTCTATAAGACATAAGACATGAGAGTCAACGCGAGGATCGGCCTTGAGCGATGACACCCGGGTGGCGGCTGCCGAGCGCGCGGCGCTCGGCTTTCGCCCGCTCTACCGGCAAGTCAAGGATGTGCTGGTGCGGCGTATCGCCGATGGCGTGTGGGCGGCGGGCGGCGCGCTGCCGAGCGAGCCCGACCTCGCGGCCGATCTCGGCGTCTCGCACGGCACTGTGCGCAAGGCGCTCGACGAGCTCGCCGCCGAGAACCTGGTGGTGCGCCGCCAGGGCAAGGGCACCTATGTGGCGCGCCACGACGAGGAGCGCATCCTCTTCCAGTTCTTCAAGCTGATCCCGGATACGGGCGAGCGGCGCTTCCCCGACAGCCGCATCCTCGGCGTCGAGCTGCGCGACGCCGACGCCGACGCGGCGCGCATCCTCGACTTGCGCAGATTCGGACGGGTGGGTGCGCGCGTGGTCGGGATCGAGCGCGTGCGCCTGCTCGCCGACACGGTCTGCATCTACGAGCACATCACGCTGCCGAAGGCGCTGTTTCCCGGCATCGAGAAGCGCGACCTGCCGAACAATCTTTACGAGCTTTATCGCGCTGAATTCGGCGTCACCATCGCGCGCGCGACCGAGCGCCTCAAGGCGGTGGCCGCGACGCGAAGCGAGGCGAAGCACCTCGACGTCGCGGTCGGCGCACCGCTGCTCGCGATCGACCGCACCGCGCTCGCGATCGACGGCGCGCCGGCCGAATGGCGCGTGTCGCTGTGCCGCACCGACACGGTGCACTATCTGTCGGATCTGCGATGAACCGTAGGGTGGGCAAAATCGCGTTGCAAGTTGCCGCCGCGGGGGCAACCGCGCCGAACGCGATTTTGCCCACGCGGTCGCGTACGAGCGCGGTTGCCCACCCTACGGCGTACGTCCCTCATGGTGAGGAGCGCGGCAACGCCGCGCGCCGCGAACCATGAGGCCCGAGACGCTGAACGTCGAAGTCTGGCGCGGCGGCGAGCGCGGGGCGTTCCAGTCATTCACGGTGCCGCGCCGGCAGAACCAGACGGTGCTCGACGTCGTCACCGAGATCCAGCGCGAGCAGGATCCGACGCTCGCCTACCGCTTCGCCTGCCGCGTCGGCATGTGCGGCTCCTGCGCCATGGTGGTGAACGGCCGGCCGCGCTGGACCTGCCGCACCCGCGTGTCGGAAGCCGCGCCGGCCGATGGCGCGCTGCGGCTCGAGCCCCTGCGCAACTTCACGATCGTGAAGGACCTCGCCGTCGACATGGCGCAGTTCTTCGACAAGTGGCGCGACGCGCACGGCTATTTCGAGCCGGGCGCGCGGCCCGCGGCCGATTTCGCGACGGTGCCGCCGGCGACGCCGGCGCGCCAGGCGGCGGATGTCGCGATCGAATGCATCGGTTGCGGCGTCTGCTATTCGGCGTGCGACGTGGTGGCGTGGGACGAGGACTATCTCGGCCCGGCGGCGCTCAACCGCGCCTGGACCCTGGTCAACGACGTGCGCGACGCTGGTCAGGCTGCACGGCTCGCGGCAGTCGCCGGGGACGACGGCTGCCAATGCTGCCACACCCACATGAGCTGCACGTCGTTCTGCCCCAAGGCGATCGCGCCGACCTATTCGATCGCCGGATTGAAGCGCTCGCTGTTCTGGCAGGCGCTGAAGGGCGGCGCGCGATGACGGCCGCGCTCTTCCTCGCCCACCGCATCAGCGCCATGGTGCTGGCGCTCGCGGTCGCGGTGCATCTTGCGACCATTCTCTATGCGATCCGCGGCGGGCTCACGGCCGCCGACATCCTGGCGCGCACCCACGGCAATATCGGCTTCTTCGCGTTCTATTCGGCCTTCGTCGCCGCGGTGGCGTTCCACGCGCCGATCGGGCTGCGCAACGTCATTCGCGAATGGACGCCGTGGCGTGGCCCGAGCCTCGATGCCGTGCTTGCCGCCGTCGCGGTCGCGCTGCTCGTGCTCGGCATGCGGGCCGTCATCGCGGTCTACGTCGCATGATGCGCGCCTCGCACAGGCAGCCGGGATACGTCGCGGCGCTGCTGCACCGCCTCTCCGGCATCGCGCTCGCGATCTTCCTGCCGCTGCATTTCCTCGCGCTCGCGACCGCCCTCAACGGCGCCGCCGCGCTCGACAGCTTCCTCGCGATCACGCATGCGCCACTGGTCAAGGCGAGCGAATGCCTGCTGGTCGCGGCGCTCGCGACCCATATGACGCTCGGCTTGCGCATCCTGGCGGTCGAATTCCTGAACATCCGCGAACGCACCGTGGCGGTGCTGACCGGATGCGCAGCCGCCGTCTGTGCGGTCGGTCTGGCGTTCCTGCTCAACGTCGTGTGAAGACGACACCTGGACAGCAAGTATTACTGCACGTTGGACGTCGCCGACGGCGAATTGATGCGGAATGTCGCGGATCGCAGTTGGGCGTCTGCGTCCTTCGCGGGTTTCTCCGACCCCAATGAGGTGGTCGACAAAAGATAGAGGCCGCCGGCGCGCCGCGGAGCCGCGATGTAGTAGGTCGTGATCAGCTTCTCATCGGTCTGGCAGGTCGTGAACATTCGCCACAGCCCGCTCTGCTTGTCGTTAGGTATCGCGCCCGAGAAGAACGTGCCCCTGCAGGCCTTCGTCTCGATTCCGATCAAATATGCCCAGACGTCCGGCACTTGGGCGGCGCCGAGTTTGGGATAGATGTTTACCGTGCCGAACGTCGTGCCTTGGATCCATCTCGCATGGCCCTTGATCTCGGGGTGCTCGGACGGCAGAAGAATTCTAAATCCCTGGATACCCGCGGCAGACAGCAGGTTGGCAGCGAACGCCAGCGCCTCTCCTTCGACGTTTGCGCTATCGGCCATCCTGGCTCCGTTCGGTTCGACATTACGGAGGTTGGCACTGGCCGTAATGGCGGAACCGTGGCTTTGCACACAGTTCAATAGCGCCGGCAGGAGCTGGGACGTTCCTGTCAGGTTGAAATCCAGCTCTCGATTCAGCGCGGTCGTGCGCAAAAGCTTCCCGCGGCGAAAGCGCGCAAAGAGGTCGGCCTTTTCGGCCAACACGAGTTCGACCACATGGGCGTGCACCTCGGCCTTGACGGTCACTGGCGCCATGTCGTCGATCGCGAATTCGACATCGAGGTCTTTTCCTTGCTGAAACGTCGCTCCCCCGTATGCAAAACCTAGGCTCCAGTGAAAATCGTGACTTATCCCGAAAATCAGCCAGACGCCGTTGTCGTACCGCTTCCTCGCCGCGCAGAGATTGAATTTTCCGTTGGCGTCGTTGAAGGTCTCGACGGTCCAGTTGGCGACATTGAAAGTTCGCACCGTCGTACCCGCCGAAGCCGGAAGGGCGAGAAGTGCGAAAGCTATGGTCAGCAAGCGCCGGAACATCTGTGCCCCCGCCCCAAAGAACTCCGGGACGATGCGCCAACCGTGCTCAATTTTCAAGTGTATGTGCCGGCGGACTCCACCACGACACTCGGGTCGCGGCCGGAGCCGGCACCTCAATCGGGGGTCAGATTCCCAACGAATGGTCGCGGTGTTGACTGGATGCACCGCGACGGGCGCAATCGCTTCCTGATCGATGTAGGGTGAGCCGCCGCCGTGCGCTACGGCTCGAGACTCAGTCCGTCCCGTCCCCGCCGTCCCCGTCCGCCGGACTTGCGCGCCACCGTGACGAAGGCCTGGTAGGGCTCGCGCGTCAGCAGCAGATTGACGCCGGCTGGAACGCGCGGCGCGAACCGCTCGGCCGTCAGCACGGCGACGGCGCCGGTGGTCGCCAGCGCCTCGGCGAATTTATTGCTCTCGAGGAAGGCAAGGTCGCCCGGGCCCGCGTGGTCGAGCGGCGCGACGTTGGTGATCTCGTACGACAGGTCGGCGCCATCGCGTGGCACTGCGCCGGTCAACGACGCGATATCGGCGAGCGTCATCGACGCTCGGCTACCCGCAGCCATCATCAGTACGCCCCCACACGACCGAACTCGGACAGGTAGTCCAGTCAATGCGCGCGCATCATACCATCTCGCCGGCGTTTGCAAACCAGCGGAGCCTCTGTTGGCCTGTGATGATCGTGCGACCCAAGCGCGCTTGGCGCTGCCATATGACGCACGTTAACCGAGAGGTTCCATTGATCCGGATCACAGCACGCGAATGCACGGCCGCTCGCCGGTCGGGTCGACCTCGACCATGGCGCCGTTCGGGATCGCCTGGGTGATGTCCGCCTCGAACCCCGAGATCATCGTGAAGTCGGCGAGCGCGGCGCCCTGCGCCATGATCGGGTTGACGGCGTTGAGCACCAGCGCCGCCGGCATCACGCCGCGCGATTTCATGTCGAAGAGCATCCAGGCCGTGGCGACGCCGCCCTTCGCCGCATCGAGCACCAGCACGCGGCCGACGTAGCTCTCGCCGGCCAATTTGTGTTGCGGTCGCGAGAACACGCCCTTGATGCGGTCGAGGTCGTAGCGCGCCGAGAACCCGTCCTTGGCGACGAGCGCGGGCGCGCGCACCTTCGCGCCCATGCCGGCCGTGGCGTAGAAGACCTTGCCGCTCATCGTTGCGTCCGTGCGCCGATTCTCCCGCCCGCGCAGGCGGCCTCGACGCAGGCTTCCATCGACATCAGCGCCGGGCGGTAGCCGTAGCCGCCGATGATGTTGGTGAGCTTGGCCGAGTTGGTGGCGAGGCGCCGCCAGCCGTTCGCCTCGGCCATCTCGCGCGCGTAGCTCTGGTAGAAGCACATGCCGGCAAGCACGGTGCCGCCCGCCGCCTCGATGCGGCGCGTCAGTCCCATGCGGTCGGCGTCGGGCTTCACCTGCGGGCTGGTGATGGCGAGCAGCGGAATGTCGGCGTGCCGTCCGTCGAGCAGGTCGGCAACCTGGCGCATCTCGACGAGGCTCAGTTGCGGCGCCGAGAACACGACGAGGTCGACCTTGTCGATCTCCTTGGCATAGGCGCTCTGGAATGCGCGGATGTCGGCGTCGCCGACGTCGTGGGTGCGGATGTCGCCCTGCGGGATCACGTCTTCGATCCGCTGCGCCTCCGGCGTGATGCCGACCATGTGGAACAACGCGACCGAGCCGTAGCTTGCCGCCGCGGCGCCGAAGTGCTTCATCTCGTCGGAGCCGGGAACGCGGTCGAGGCCGACCAGCGCCGGCACCTGCCAATAGTCGCCCGCGAGACGTCCGACGATGCCGCCGAGCGCGCCCCAGTCGTTGAGGTCGCGCGGCGTCGCCGCGCACTGGACCAGCAAGGTCGCGCGCCGCCGCTCGTCGAGATGATAGCCGTAGCGCGGCGTGCGGCCGGTGAGGCCGGCGCTCAGCGCCGACGGGCCGCCCTCGAAGTTCGAGCGCGCGCCGCACACGCTGTTGCAATAGATCACCACGCCGGTGTCGCCATGGGCGACGTGCTCGCCGCGCACCGGCGGCATGATGGTCTGGTAGTTGATGCAGGTGTCGGTCATCAGCACGCCGAGCGCCTCGAACGCCGCGATCGCACGCCGTTCGAGCTCGAGCATCCACGGCTGCTGCTTGAGCCGCTGCGCGGCGGCGAAATCGGTGCCGCGCGGGTCCGTGATGGTCGGCACGCGCACGCGCCGCTGCGCGGCCGGCAGGCGCGCCCAGGCTTCGAGCCACGCGACGCCCGCGACCCCGAGCGACTCGGTGTCCGCCATGATGTGCGCCTGCGACACCGGCACGAAATCTTCCGCGCCGAGATAGCGCCCGACGCGGATCTGGTGATCGATCGCCCACTGCACGGCCGGCCCGAACGCGCCGCCGCGCATGGCCTGTTCTTGTTCGCTCAATCGCACGCGGCTACTCCGCGACGCCGGCGGCGCGGATCAGCGGCGTCCACTTGGCGACCTCGGACGCGACGAGCTTGCCGAGCCACTCGGGCGTGCGCTGCTCGCCGGGCGGCGGCAGGTCGGCGCCGAGCTCGGAAAGACGCTTGGCGATCGCCGGGTCGCGCATCGCCTGGTCGAGGGCGGCGTTGAGCTTGGCGATGATCGGCTGCGGCGTGCCCTTGGGCGCGAACAGCGCGGTCCACGTGATGGTGATGAGGTCGGGCATGCCGGCTTCCGCCGCGGTCGGCACGTTCGGGATCGCCTTGGCGCGCTCGGGCGCCGTGACCACGATCGGCTTCACGCCGCCGCTGAGGATATGCGGGCTCGCCGAGATCACCTGGTCGAACAGCGTCTCGATCTGGCCCGCCAGCAGGTCGTTCTCGGCCTGCGACAGGCCGCGATAGGGCACGTGCTGGACTTGCACCTTGGCGAGGCTCTGGAACAGCAGCAGCGTGAGATGCGAGCTCGAGCCCGTGCCGGCGCTGCCCATGGTGATCCGGCGCTGCTTGGCGAGCGCGATCACGTCCTTGAGCGTCGCGACGGCCAAGTCCTTCTTGACGATCAGCACCATCGGCGTGGTGGCGACCACCATGATGGGCTCGAAGCTGGTGCGCGGATCGTACGCGAGGTTCTTGTACATCCCGACGCTCGCCGCGTGCGTGCCGATATTGCCCATCACCAGCGTGTAGCCGTCAGGCGCCGCCTTGGCGACGCGCGTCGAGCCGATCGTGCCGCCGGCGCCGGTCACGTCCTCGATGATCACCGGCTGGCCGAGCGTGCGGCTCATTGAGTCGCCGAGCACGCGGGCGAGCACGTCGGTCGGGCCGCCGGCGGCAAACGGCACCACGATGGTGATCGGACGCTGCGGATATTGCTGCGCCGCCGCGGGCGCGGCGGCGATCAGTGCTGCCGCGAGCGCGACCGCGAGTTTTCCGAGACGCATCGTTTCCCCCTTGCGGTCGCCGATCGACGCGGCGCTTGTTGCCTCGTGTCCCTGCCGCGGATATTACTGGCCATGCGCCGCGCTTGCCAGACATTGTCGCGAACGCGATGCCGCATCGCTGCAGGCGGTGCGGTTCCCTGCACGGCCGCCGGCTGATCCAACCGTGGCGGGCATCACCCTTTACATTCTCGCCGTCGTGTGGCTCGGCGCCTTTCCGGTCGCTTACGGCCTCTATGCGCTGCTGGCGCCGCGCCTGCCGCGGATAGCGCATGGCGGCCGCGTCGCCGACGCGGCGGTCGGGTTCGTCTCCGGCATCATGGGCGGGCTCGGCGGCTATTCGGGCGTGCTGCCCACCATCTGGACCCAGCTGCGCGGCTGGCCGAAGGAAGCCGCGCGCGGCGTCTACCGACCCTTCATCCTGGTCATGCAAATTGCTACCTTGCTGGCTGCCGGCTTCGTCACGTTCGATCCGACGTCGCTTGCCTTGATCGTTGCCGCGCTGCCGGCGCTGCTCGCCGGCGCCTGGCTCGGCTGGCTCGCCTTCGGGCGGCTCGACGAGCGGCGGTTCCGGCAGGTGCTCGCCGCGATGATCGCGGCGTCCGGCGCCATGCCGGTGGCTTAGAAAGCTGGTGGCTTAGAAAGAAGAGCAAATGCAGCTCGATCCCAAGGAAGTCGAGGAACTCGCCAAGGCGCTCTACGTGCGCGCGCTGAAGCTGCTGCCGCCCGATATCAAGCGCGGCTTCGCGCGGCTCTCCGCCGCCGAGACCGACGCGACCGCGCGCACCATCCTCGGCACGATGGTCGAGAACATCGCGGTCGCCGAGCGCACCAACAACCTGCTCTGCCAGGACACCGGCATTCCGATCTACAACGTGACGATCGGCCGCAACGTCGATTTCGACGGCGTCGCGCTCACGGCGGCGATCCGCCGCGGCTGCGAGCGGGCGACGCGCGAGCATCCGTTGCGCTCCTCGGTGGTGCACCCGATCACCCGCAAGAACGAGCAGACCTCGTGCGGCGTCCGCATCCCGATCATCAACGTCGATTTCGACGAGCGCGACGAGACGGTCGCGATCGAGATGATTCCGAAAGGCTCCGGCTCGGAGAACGGCTCGTTCCTGCAGATGCTGATTCCGGCCGATGGCTCAGCCGCGATCAAGCGCTTCGTCATCGACCGCGTGATCGAATGCGGCGGCCGCGTCTGCCCGCCGACCATTGTCGGCGTCGGCATCGGCGGCACGTCCGATCTGTGCATGCATCTGGCAAAAATCGCGGCGACGCGGCCGCTCGGGACGACGTGCCCGGATCCGGAAGGCGCCAAGATCGAGGCGGATCTGAGCGAGGCCGTGAACGAGCTCGGCATCGGGCCGCAGGGGCTGGGCGGCCGCGCCACCTCGTTCCGCGTGCATGTGGAGCTCGCGGCGACCCACATCACGATGAACCCGGTCGCCGTGAACATCCAGTGCCACTCGGCCCGCCGCGCCGTGGGGCTGATCACGCCGGGCGGCGTCTCATTTGTCTGAGCGCGCATGTTCCGGCGAAGTGGCCACCGGTTCGCCGACAGGAACATACGCCAAGAATAAGAGGACCTTCATGGCGCATCATTCGCTCGACATGCCGGTGAACGACGCGCAGGTGCGCGCGCTCAAGGTGGGCGATACCGTCACGCTGGAGAGGACGCTGTTCGGCATCCGCGACGCCACGCTGATCGCGATGTTCGATCGCGGCCGCACCACGCGCTTCGACCTGCGCGGCCATGCGGTGGTGCATACGGCGCCGAACGTGCGCAAGGTCGATCCGCGGCCGGGCAATTCCTGCCCCTACGAGCCGCTGTGCATCGGCACCACCACGTCGATGCGCATGGAACGCTTCACCCGCCCGCTGATGCAGCGCGACGGCGTGCGCATCATCATCGGCAAGGGCGGCATGGGGCAGGCGACGCTCGATGCGTTTCGCGATCTCGGCGGCGCCTATCTCGCGGTCGTCGGCGGCGCGGCGGCGCTGGAGACGACCTGGATCGAGGCGATCGAGGACGTCGACATGGACGACCTGCATCCCGAGTCCCTGTGGAAGTTCCGTATCAAGGGCTTCGGCCCGCTGCTGGTGACGATGGACTCGCACGGCGGCTCGCTGCACGCGGACGTCAACGCGGCGGCGCTGGCGCGGCGCGACGCGGTGCTGGCGAAGCTGGGTGTTCGGGCATGACAGGCGCGGCGGCGCAGTGTCGTTACCCTCCCGCCCTTTGGCGGGGAGGGTCGAGCGACGCAGCGAAGCTGCGGAGCGAGGGGTGGGGGGCCTACGCTTGCTCGGTGCTTGTGATTGAGTCCAACGCTGAGCCAGCGCTCGCGGCCGCCCCCCATCCCCGACCCCTCCCCGCCACGCGCGTCGCGCGCGGGGGGAGGGGAGCGCAGGCGCAGTGCCCAACATGAACCAGATCGACACCGACATCCTCATTCTCGGCGCCGGCGGCGCCGGGCTGTTCGCGGCGCTGCACGCCAAGAAGGCCAATCCTGCGCTCGACGTGACGATCGCCGTGAAGGGCCTGCTCGGCAAGTGCGGCTGCACCCGCATGGTGCAGGGCGGCTACAACGTGGCGCTGGCGAAAGAGGACTCGATCGAGCGCCATTTCATGGACACGATCGAGGGCGGCGCCTGGCTCAACGACCAGGACCTGGCCTGGCTGCTGGTCACCACCGCGCCGATCCGCATCCGCGAGCTCGAGAACGAGCTCGGCTGCTTCTTCGACCGCAATCCGGACGGGACCGTGCATCAGAAGGCCTTCGCGGGCCAGACCTTCGATCGCACGGTGCACAAGGGCGACCTCACCGGCATCGAGATCATCAACCGGCTGGCCGAGCAGGTATGGCGCCGCGACGTGCGGCGGCTCGAGGACCACCGCGCCATCGATTTCATTCCGGCCGCCGACGGTTCCGGGCTTGCCGGCGTGTACATGCTCGACATGCGCAGCGGCGAGCCGCTGCTCGTGCGCGCGCGCGCGACCTTGCTCGCGACCGGCGGCGGCCCGACCATGTACAAGTACCACACGCCGTCCGGCGACAAGTCGTGCGACGGCATGGCGATGGCGTTGCGCGCCGGCCTGCCGCTGCGCGACATCGAGATGGTCCAGTTCCATCCGACCGGCCTGCTTGCCGGCGAGGGCACGCGCATGACCGGCACCGTGCTGGAGGAAGGCCTGCGCGGCGCCGGCGGCTATCTCACCGACCGCACCGGCGAGCGCTTCATGTTCGAGTACGATCCGCGCGGCGAGCGGGCGACGCGCGACATCGTCAGCCGCGGCATCCAGGACCGCATCCGCTCGGGCTACGCGAGCCCGCACGGCGGCGTCTACATCGAGATGGGGCATCTCGGGCCCGCCAAGGTGCGGCGCGAGTTCAAGGGCATGGTCGAGCGCTGCGCCGACTGCGGCTTCGATCTCGCCGGCGGCCGCGTCGAGGTGATCCCGACCGCGCACTACATGATGGGCGGCGTGGTGTTCGCGCCCGACTGCACGACGCCGATGCCGCGCCTGTTCGCGGCCGGCGAGGACACCGGCGGCGTGCATGGCGCCAACCGCCTCGGCGGCAACGGCGTCGCCAACTCGACCGTGTTCGGCGGCCTTGCCGGCGCGTCGATGGCGGCGAAGACCAACCGCGCCGCCGCGCTGCCCGATCCCGACCCGGCGGCGCTCGAACGCGCGCGGGCGCGCGCCTTCGCGTCGCTCGGACAGAAGCGCGGCGATCTCGGCGCGATCCGCGAGAAGCTCTACGACGTGATGTGGAACGAGGTCGGCATCCTGCGCACCGCCGCGACGCTCGCGCGCGGCGCCGCCGCGCTCGATGCGCTCGCGCGCGACGTTGCCGACAGCGGCGTCGCCGACGCCGACCGGCGCTACAATCTCACCTGGATGGATCGGCTCAACCTGGAGAACCTGATCCTGGTGAGCCGCGCGATCTGCGCCGCCGCGACCGCGCGCACCGACAGCCGCGGCGCGCACTTCCGCGAGGATTTTCCGGCCGCATCCGACCTTGCGACGTCGCGATATACTCTGACGCGCATGATGGGCGATTCGCCATCGGTCGACGCCGCCCCGGTCGCCTTCACGCGCGTACGTCCGGGCGAGTCGCTGATCGAAAAGGCGGCCTAACGCCGCGCCCGGAAAGCCAACTTGCGGCCGCAGAGCCCGGTTACCACATGACGGGCGGCAAGCCGCGGAGCATGAGATCGATGTCGACACGCAGACAGCCGACGGAACCGGAGATCATCCCGCCCGGCCAGGAGCCCACCGACTGGCGCCACGGCCGCCCGGATCCGTGGGCGCATTTCAGCGTCCATGGCACGCACCGCATCTACGTGCGCCGGATCGGACCGGTCGGGATTTTGCTGCTGGCGGCGCTGATCGGCACCCTTGCGGCGCTGGTTTTCGTCATGCTGGTCGGCGCCTTCTTCGTCGCGGTTCCGGTCGCGATCCTCCTGTTCGTCGCCGCCGTCGTCGGTGGCCTGATGCGGCGCTACATGCGGCGGTAGGACGAAAACCAACGCCTGCCGGACTATTCGGCGGCATGAGCCGCAACGGGCGCCGCCACGAGGGCAACGAGGTGCTCCTTCAAATCGGTGACGACATCCGCGTCCTTGCGCAATTCCGAAAAGGTTCGCGGCTGCGGTAGAGAACGGCCATCCCTGGCCAGTTCCTCGGCATAGAGGCCGACCGCCTCGCTTGCATTGCGAAGCGCCTCGTCGACGTCATCACCAGCCGAGAAGCACCCGGGCAAATCGGGAAACCAAATCCCGACGGCGGTTTCAGGTCCTGCTTCTTCGACGATAGCTACGTAATAAGGCATCTCGGTTGGCCTTCAGTCAGGCTCCCATCCTGCCTGCACATAAATGGCATGAACAAGACCTCTGCCCAAGTCCTTCTTTGGATGAGGTAGGACGATGGTCTTCCCGTCCTTCTTGAACACATGATGCGAGCCGCGCGTCCGGCGAAGTATCCACCCCTCGCGCTCAAGTCGACGCTTGATATCCTGGCTGTTCGTCAACATGGTTGTCTGTGACCGCTTCAGCCCAATTTCCTGCTCAACAGCTTCTCCGCATTCCCCACATACACCTTGCGCCGGTCCGCCTCGCCGAGCTCCAGCCGGTCGATCGCCGCGATGGTTGGCCGGATCGGCCCGAGCGGCGTGTCGGTCGCGAACACGATCTTGTCGGCGCCGAAGAATTCGATCCCGCACGCGATGCCATGCTTGCCGCCGAACATCGCGGTGTCGGCGTAGAAGTCGCGGAAGTACTCGAGATGCGGCCGCTTGAGCGAGCCGAGCACGCCAGAATAGTCCTCGTCCGAGGTGCGGCTGCCGAGCACGTCGAGGCCGGCGCCGACGCGGCCGTCGAAAAACGGGATCATGCCACCGCAATGGTGGGTGACGATCTTGATCGCGGGATGGCGGTCGAACAGCCCTGAGAAGACGAGCCGGCTCATCGCCACCGAGGTGTCGTAGGGCCAGCCGAAGCACCACCACATCTCGTAGCGCGACTTCGCCTCGCCCGCGTAGTCGGTCATCGCCGCGGTGCGGCCGGGATGCAGCCAGATCGGCAGGTCGAGCCTCGCCATCTCGGCGAACACCGGACGGAAAGCGGCATCGTCGAGCGGCCGCCCCGCGATGCTGGTGAAGATCTGGATGCCGCTCGCGCCGAGATCGTTGACGGCGCGGCGCGTCTCGGCGAGCGAGCCGTCCACGTCGGTGAGCGACACCGCGGCGACGAAGCCGGCGAAGCGGTCGGGGTGCTTGCGGCACAGCTCCGCCATCGCGTCGTTGCCGATGCGGGCAAGCTGCAGGCCGGTCGCGCCCTTGGCGAGATCCTCGATCGGCGGATTGGGCAGCGAGATCACCTGCCGGTAGTCGCCGTACTCGTCCATCTCGCGAAAGCGCAGGTCGAGGTCGAACAGCTTTTTGACGTTGCGCAGCCGCTGGCCGATATTGGTGAGGTTGGGCGCGACCGCGATCATCTCCTGGAAGAAGCGCTCGGGGAAGATGTGGCAATAGATGTCGATCAGCGGATACCCGGCCATGTTCTCCTCCTCGAACGTCTCACCCCAAGGCTGGTCAGCGCCGCCATCTTCCGATAGTGCCTCTGCGACGTAAACCAGGAAGAGCGCCCCATGCTGCCCCGCCTCAGCGGCGAGACGCGCATCCACCTCATTGTCGGCGATCCCGTCGCGCAGACCAAATCGCCCGCCGGGCTGACGCGCGTCTTCGCCGAGCGCGGCATCGATGCGGCGTGCATCCCGATGCAGGTGCCCATTGCGGATTTCGATTCGTTCATGGCGGCGGCGAAGCGCGTGCGCAACATCGACGGCATCGTGGTCACGGTGCCGCACAAGTTCGCCGCGCTGCGCCACTGTGAACGCGCGAGCGCACGCGCGCGCGTGCTCGCCGCCGTCAACGCGATGCGGCGCGAGCGCGACGGCGACTGGTATGGCGACATGACGGACGGCGTCGCGCTCGTCGCGGCGCTGCGCGCCCGCGGCTTCGAGCCGCAGGCGCGGCGGGCGCTGGTCGTCGGCGCGGGCGGCGCCGGGTCGGCCATCGTGCTGGCGCTCGCCGACGCCGGCGCGAGCGTCGCCGTGCACGACATCGATCCGGCGCGGCGCGAGGCGTTGCGCGCGCGGCTCGCGCCGCGCGACGTCGCGGCCGGTTCGGCCGATCCGGCCGGCTTCGATCTCGTCGTCAACGCGACGCCGCTCGGCATGGCGGCCGGCGATCCGCTGCCGGTCGCGCTCGAGCGGCTCGACGCCGGCGCCGTTGCGGCCGATCTCGTGACCAGGCCGGCCGTCACGCCGTTCCTGGAACAGGCGCGCCGGCGCGGCTCGCCGATCCTCACCGGCGAGGACATGTTCGTGCCGCAGGCGCGGATTCTCGCCGATTTCCTCCTGAATGCGCCGGCCTGAGGCATGCCGGTGATCCTGCTGGAAATCCAATCATTTGATGACACGCGCGGGGGCACAGAATAGTATCGCGGCGGTGACCGGCCACGGACACCCAAAGCTGCCCAGGATCGTCATCGGAGAGGGGGACAAATGTTTCGTACCGTCATCACGGCTGCCCTGGCGCTCGCGGCGCTCGCCGGCACCGCGCAGGCGCAGGAGCGCGTTCAGGCCGGCTCGCTCACCTGCGACGTGTCGGCCGGCATCGGCCTGATCATCGGCTCGCAGCGCAACGTGAGCTGCACCTTCACGCCGGCGCAGCCCGGCCCGATCGAGTACTACACCGGCACGATCTCCAAGCTCGGCGTCGACATCGGCGTGACCACCGGCGGCGTCATGGTGTGGATGGTGTGGGCGCCGACCAATCGCCCGGTCGGTGCGCTCGCCGGAACCTATGCGGGCGCCGCCGCCGAAGCCACGGTGATCGCCGGCCTCGGCGCCAACGCCCTGGTGGGCGGCAACAATCGGACGATCGCGTTGCAGCCGTTCTCGGTGCAGGGCCAAGTGGGTCTCAACGTCGCGGCCGGGGTCGCCGGGCTCAATCTCACCTACGTGCGCTGACGCAGCCCGATCGCCCTCCCAGTGTTACCGCCCGGCCACAGTCGGGCGGATTGTCGCTGGGTTGCCGGCCTGGCGCGGGCTCGCGCTTTGACTCGGCCGATGCGCTGCACCAATCTACCGTTGGGACAAGTGGTTGGATGGGGTAACGGGGATGAACCGGCGCGGGCGGTTGCTGTCGTCGACGGCATTATCAGGGATCGCTGGAGCCGTGCTTCTGCTCTCGAGCGGCACCGCAAGCGCTGCCGATTTGCCGTTCGTCACCAAGGCGCCGCCGTCGGCGGCGCCGGCGTTCCAGCCGGCGGTCGACGGCCTCAACTTCAAGGCGGATGGGTTTGGCGGGACGATCGCCAACCGTACCGCCTATGGCTCGCAGGGCGCCGTCTCGATTCCCTTGGGCGGTCAGTTCGGCCTGCAGCTTGATGGTGCGCTCGGCGGCTATGACAGCCGCTTCTTCGCCTCGGGCGCCGCACATGCCTTCTGGCGCGATCCGGCACGCGGCCTCGCCGGCTTCTATACGTCGCACACCTATTGGGACCAGATCGGCGGCGTGCACGTGGACCGCTACGGCGGCGAAGGCGCGCTCTATCTCGACCGCTGGACGCTCGAGGGCACCGCCGGCGTCGAGACCGGCAGCAACAAGAGCGCGACGATCGGTACCTTCATCGACACCATCGCCATCAAGACGCGCTTCTTCGACCAGGTCTCGGCCAACTACTACCTCACCGACGACCTGCGCGTCTCGATCGGGCATGCCTACACGGCGGGCCACAACGCGCTCACGCTCGGCGGCGAGTGGGGGTTCCGCGTGAGCGAGCGGACCATGGGCTCGCTGTTCATCGAAGGTCGCGCCGGCGAGGGCGATTTCCACGGCGTCTATGGGGGCTTGCGCTTCTACTTCGGCAACCACGACAAGACGCTGATCCGCCGCAACCGCGAGGACGATCCGCCGTCCGACCAGAATCTCAACCTGTTCACGCTCGGCGGCGCCTCGAGCCAGCAGGGCGTGCCGCCGCCGGTGCAGCAGCAGCAGCAGACGTGCCCGGCCGGCGAGACGTTCGTCGGCGGGCACTGCGTCCTGCTTTAGAAACGTGACGATTGCAGAGACATGGTTGCAAAGACACGGTCGCGAAGACACGTGATCATTCGTTGGCGGTGATCGCATCGCCGATCTCGCACACCGCGTCCTCGAACTTGCCTGACGGCCGGCGCGCTATCTCGGCGACGCGCGCGAGCGCGAATTCCATCGGCTCGGGCGTCGCGTCGCGCAGGTAGGCGAGCAAACGTTCGGCATCCTTGATCGGCTCCGGTTTGCGCGAGACGAACCGCACCTCGATGCGCTGGCGCGATGTCTGCGCGAACTGAATCTGCTCGAACGCGAGATGCTGCCCGGCCAGTCTCGCGACGTAGGTCGGCCACCAGCGTCGTCCGCTCGGCAGGATGAACGCGTTGCGATCGCGCCCGGCAACGCGCGCGAGCCGCCGCAGCGTGCGCGCGTCGGGCGCCGGCGTCTGGTCGAGCACGACGAAGTCGCCCGGCGCATAGCGGATCAGCGGCATCGCATAGTTGTAGAACGGCGTGACGATCAGCTCGCGCAGCGGTCCGCGGTGATCGCCTGGCGCCGCGACGTCGCCGGCTTCGACCAGCCCGGTTTCCTCCGCGAGATAGAGTGCGCCGACCGTGCAGTCCTCGACCGCGATCGTGCCGATTTCCGACCCCGAGTAGAGATTCATGGTGGGGCAGCGGAACGTCCGCGCGATCGTGCGCCGGACATCGTCGCTCGCGGCCTCGCCGTTGCAGATGACCAGGCGGAACGCGTGGCCGGCGAGGTCCGCCGGCAACGCCTGGCCGAGCAGCGCGAGCGCGTTCGGATATCCCATGACGACGTCGGGCCTGACGCGCGCGAGCCAGCGGCCCTGGTCCTCGGTCGCGGTCGCGACCGACAGCGTGTGAATGATCCGCGCCGTCCCGCGCACCTCCGCCCGATAGGCCGCGCCGTCCGGGTAGGACGCAACGTCCGCATAGTCGTAGCGAATCCACGCGAAGCGCTCGACGGGCGGCACGCCGGCCCAGACCAATCCGCGCTCCAGCATCGCGGTCCCGGCCGCCGCCATCAGGCTGTTGACGCGAAAGTGCAGCGGCCGTCCGGTCGAGCCCGAGGTGCGGCCGTCCGTCACGCTTCCGCATTCGGGCGGCACCTCCTCGGCGAACAGGCGCTCCGCATTCGCCTGCGCCTCGGCACGCGTCAGGATCGGAATCTCGCCCCAGCGGTCCCACGCGATGCCGCCGTCGTTGCGAAACAGCGGATCGAGCCGGCCGTCGCCGTAGAACGGAACGCGCGCGCGGGCGTGCCGCACGAGGCGCTCCATCAGGTCGCGCTGATAGGCCCGCATCGCGTCATGCGACAGCAACTGGGTCTTGAGCAGCGCTTGCAGGAAGGCGTCGGCGAGGGCGTCCAAGGTCGTTTAAGGGGTCCAAGGGGTCGAAGGGGTCGAAGGGGTCGAAGGGTGTTCATGCGGCCGGGGCGAGATTTCCGGCCCACAGTATCGACTAAATCGGGTTCCGCCATTTTGATTTGCGCGTCCCGCGACCCGCCCCCGCGGCGCCCCGCCTCTTGCCAATCCCCCCACTTCTTTGAAACGATATGTGTCCGCCCCCGCATTCCCTCGGAGGTACCGCAATGGCAGTCAACGGCGGCAACGGCAGAGGGCCTCGGTGCATTGCGCTGGTCGGCCCGTTCCAGTCGGGCAAGACCACGCTGCTCGAGGCGATCCTCGCCCGCACCGGCACGATCCAGCGCCAGGGCACGGTCGACGCCGGCACCACGGTCGGCGACGCCAGCAAGGAAGCGCGCCATCACAAGATGAGCGTCGAGGTCACGGTCGCCACCGCGAATTTCATGGGCGACGATTTCACCTTCATCGATTGTCCCGGCTCGGTCGAATTCGTCCACGAGATGCGCGCCGTGCTGCCGGCGATCGACGCCGCCGTCGTGGTGTGCGAGGCGGACGAGCGCAAGGTGTCGCAGTTGCAGCTCGTGATGCGCGAGCTGGAAGACCTGAAGATCCCCCGTTTCCTCTTTCTCAACAAGATCGACAAGGCCGACCAGCGGGTGCGCGAGACGCTCAAGCTCTTGCAGCCCGCCTCGCGCGTGCCGCTGCTGCTGCGGCAGATTCCGATCTGGAAGAACGACATCATCACCGGCTTCGTCGATTTGGCGCTCGAGCGCGCCTTCGTCTACAAGGAGCATGTCCCCTCCGAGGTGGTCCCGCTCGAAGGGGATGATCTTTCGCGCGAGAAGGACGCCCGCTTCCACATGCTCGAGACGCTCGCCGATCACGACGACGAGCTGATGGAGCAGCTGCTCGAGGACATTCCGCCGCCGCGCGACAAGGTTTTTGACGATCTCGCCAAGGAGCAGCGCGACGGCCTGATCTGCCCGGTGCTGATCGGCGTCGCGACCCGCACCAACGGCGTGCTGCGCCTGCTCAAGGCGCTGCGCCACGAGTCCCAGGGCATCGAGGCGACCGCCAAGCGCCTCGCCGTCAAGGCCGGCAACGATCCGGTCGCCTACGTGCTCAAGACCTTCCACACCGCGCATGGCGGCAAGATGTCGGTTGCCCGCGTGCTGTCCGGGCAGGTCGGCGACGGCACCACGCTGAGCTCGCCCGCCGAGGAAGCGGGCCGCGTCTCCGGCGTGCTCAAGCTGGTCGGCCAGGTGACCGAGAAACGCGGCCCCGCGTCGGCCGGCGAGACGGTCGCGCTCGGCAAGCTCGACCGCGCCAAGACCGGCGACACGCTCTCGGCCGGCAAGCAGACGCACAAGGCCGTCGCCGAGGTTCAGCCCTATCCGCCGGTGCTCGCCATCGCGATCTCGGCCAAGGACCGCAAGGACGACGTCAAGCTCGGCGTCGCGCTCAACAAGCTGCTCGACGAGGATCCCTCGCTGGTGGTGCACCACAATCCGGAGACCCACGAGGTCGTGGTGTGGGGCCAGGGCGAGATGCACCTGCGCGTCGCGACCGAGCGGCTCGCCGACCGTTACGGCGTCGCGATCGACCGCCGCCCTCCGAGCGTCGGCTATCGCGAGACCATCCGCAAGCCGATCAGCGCCCAGCGCGGCCGGCACAAGAAGCAGTCGGGCGGCCACGGCCAGTTCGGCGACGTGGTGATCGACATCAAGCCGCTGCCGCGCGGCTCGGGCTTCGTGTTCGACGAGAAGATCGTCGGCGGCGCCGTGCCGCGCAACTACATTCCGTCGGTCGAGGAAGGCGTGATCGACGCGCTCAAGCACGGTCCGCTCGGCTTTCAGGTGGTCGATCTCGCCGTGTCGCTGGTCGACGGCTCCTACCACGCGGTCGACTCATCCGATATGGCGTTCCGCATCGCCGGCCGCATCGGCATCAATGAAGGCCTTCCGCAATGCAATCCGGTGCTGCTCGAGCCGATTCATACGGTCGAGATCGTCTGTCCGACCGACGCCACCGCCAAGATCAACGCCATCCTGTCGGGGCGGCGGGGGCAGATCCTGAGCTTCGACACGCGCGAAGGATGGCCCGGCTGGGACGTCGTGCGGGCGAAGATGCCGGAGTCGGAGATCGGTGACCTCATCATCGAGGTGCGATCCGCCACGGCGGGCGTCGGCAGCTTCACGTTCAAGTTCGATCACATGGCGGAGCTGACCGGCAAGCCGGCCGATCAGATCGTGGCGGCGCGGCGCACCGCGGCCGAGTGACCGGCTAGAGCATTTTCAGGAAAAGTGGCCGCCGGTTTTCCGTGGAAAATGCGACCAAATATCGAATCTAGACCAGCTTCCGATCACGCTTGATCGGAAGCTGGTCTAGAGCTTCCTCTTCGCGCCGCCTTTTGCCGCCGGCTTCTTGGCGGCGCGCTTGCGGGCCGGCTTTTTGGCGGAGCGCCTGCGGGCCGGCTTCTTTTTCGCCGCTCCCTTCGCCTTCGCGGTGCGTCCGGCGGGCTTCTTCTTGGCGGGGGCCTTGGCTTTCTTGGCCGGCCTGCGCCTGGGCGCTGCCGCCGCCTCGCCCGAATCCTCCTCGGCCGCGCCGCTTTTCTTGCTCTTCTTGTGCAGCGCCGCCTTGGCGGCGCGGAAGGCGGTCTCGGCCGGGGTCAAGCCGGAGTTGAAGCCCGGCCCGGTGCCGGCCGAACGCGGCGGGAGCGCGCCGGCGGCGGCCACCCAGAACTGCCGTTCGAGCGAGGCGAGGCGCGTCGGGTCGAAATAGCGCGCCTGCCAGGTGTCGCCGACATCGTCATGCGGGATGGCGGCCAGGAAGAAATTGTTGGGGTCATACTTCTTGTCGAGCGCCGTCGCGGGATCGGATCCATCCTTCACCCAGGCCGCGGCCGCCTTGCGTTCCGCTTCGCGCCGATTGTACCAGCGCCAACGGTAGTGCTCGAAGATGTCGGCGATATGCGTCGCATAGGCCTCGGCAAGCGGGCGGTTGCCGCGCACGATCACCAGGTTCTCGTCGTTGTTGTAGGAAGCCTTGAAGCCGAGGTTGTGGCTGCCGGTCGCGACCACGCATTTGTCGGAGAACGGATCGATGACGACGATCTTGTCGTGCACGATCGCGTGCCCGGCCTTGTAGATCTCGCGCAGCCACGGCGCGGTGTCCTTCATGATGCCGGCCGGCGCCACCATCTCGGCATCCATCAGGTTGTTGCGCGCGGCCTCGAACTCGAGCGCCTCCTGGTCGTCGCTGATCGCGCCGCGCACGAACAGCCCGGGCTTGGCGTGGCAGACGTCGGACAGCTGCTTGACGACCGTCCAGCTGCGCGCGCTGCCCGCCGCTCCGGGCTGGAACACCAGCAGCAGCACCGCCTGCTCGGCCTTGGCGACGGCGTCGAACAGGTCGTTCATGTCCGGCGGCGTCGGCGGCCGATCGGGGCTTTTCTTGGCGCTCGGGATGAAGCCGCCGGTGTTGGGCGACGGCCAGACCTCGATCGTTTCGCCGCCGCCGTCGAGCTCGAGAACCGTCGGCTTGACGGCATCCTTGCTGCGCAGCTTGGTCCCCTGCAGTGCCGTCACGGGCTTCGCGGTGGGCGGGATGCCGGCCGCCACCGTGTCGTCCTTGAGGTCGTTCCAGTACTGCATGTAGCGCTCCGCCAATTGCGGGGAGCGAACGATCAGGCAGTTGTTGTTCTGCGTGCACAGTCCGGAGGCGGTCCAGTTGGTGCTTCCCGTCAGCACCGTCTGCGGCCGGCCGTCCCTGTCGACGTAGACCATGAACTTGTTGTGCCCGATGCTGCGGCCGTCCGGCAGGTAGCGCGAGATCAGCTCGGCGCCGGATCCGGCCAGGCGCCCGCGCGCGTCGTGGTTGGCGCCGTCGTAGTTCTTCCGGTCGTCGCCGGTGTTGTTGGAGAGCACGATGTGCAGCTTGTCGCCGGCCGCCACCAGCTCGGAGATCAGGCGATCGTCGGTGAGCTCGTAGAGCGCCGCGAAGCACTCGCCGCCCTCCGTCGCGCGCTGCTTGAGCAGCGAGACCACCGCGCCCTCGAGCTGCGCGGTGAGATGGGCGCGCACCGCGCTGTCCTTGTCGGCGATCGCCTTCTTGAGCGTCGTGAGGCTGACGCCGCCCAGCTGCTTGAGCGCGTTGGCGAGCGCCTGCGTCGAGAGGATCCCGCGGTTGAAGAAAGCATCGATCGCGCCGTAGCGCGACGTCGACGTAACCTCGTTGGTGATCAGCGGCTCGATGCCGGGCAGCGGCACCGGGGCGCCCTCCGGGCCCTGCATCGCGACGATGCGGTACTTGAAGGCGATGCCGTGTTGATCGGGCCGCAGCAGGTCGCGCCACTTGAACGCCTTGATCAGCGCGGGCGGTGCCCCCGGGTCGAGCGGCTGGTGCGGCGCCAGCGGATGCGGCGCTCCCTTCGCGGGCGCATCGCCCGCCGGATCGGTGACGAACGTCAGCAGCGAGTGCAGCGGCACCTCCGGCCCCTGGCCGTCGCTGCGGCTGCGATAGATGGCGAAGCCGGTGCATCCCGGAATCTTGTCGTCGACGCTCCAGGCGATGTGAATGATGTCGTTGTTGGCGATTGCCCATGCGCGCGCGGCCATGGCCTCCCCCCCCCGTTCTCGTACAGATAGAACGAAGGCAGGATATCACGCTCCGCGTGATCGGACGAGAACCGGATTGTGCCAAGACCGCGACCTGCCGGGCCGCCTGCCCAATGCCGGAGGCAACCATTCGTTAACGTCATCCGCGGTTCCAATGCAGGCGGCGCGGCGTAGCGCAGCGGCGAAAGGCCAACGGCATCTTATTTGTATTATTTGTGCGCTTATGCGCCATTTCGCTCCGTATTTGGCGCGCGGCGCTAACCGAAAATACATCGTCTTTGAAATAGATAGAGGCGAAACGTCGGGCCGGCGGGACGCGCCCGGCGGATGACGATGTGGACGAGATGGCGTCATGTTGAGCGCGTTGAAGGGGATGTTCGCCGGCGGGGACCGGCCGGCCGCCGTCGACGATGAACGCGATGCGTCCGGCAAGCCGATCGTGACGCTCGCCAAGGCGCTCAAGCGCGGCTGGCTCGAGGTCTGGTACCAGCCCAAGGTCAGCCTGCAGACCGGCAACTGGGTCGGCGCCGAAGGGCTCATCCGCGCGCGCCATCCCGAAGCCGGCGTGCTCGGCCCGGGCGCGTTCCTGCCCGGCGCGAGCGAGGATGACATGCTGGAAATGACCCGGCAGGTGATCGCGACCGCGCTGCGCGACTGGAACGATTGCGCCGCCCTCGGCATGCCGGCGCTCAACCTCGCCGTCAACGTGCCGGCCTCCGGCTTCGTCAAGCTGCCGATCGCGCAGCTGATCCGCGAGCAGCGGCCGAAATCGGATCAATGGCCGGGCCTCATCCTTGAGGTGACCGAGGACGAGATCGTCAACGACCTCAAGATGGCGAACGAGGTCGCCAACGAGTTGCGTGCCCAGCACTGCAGCCTCGCGATCGACGACTTCGGCGCCGGCTATTCGTCGCTCGGGCGGCTGCGCCAGCTTCCCTTCAGCGAGCTCAAGATCGACCGCGCCTATGTCACGGACTGCCACCTCGACAAGGTGAAGGAAGGGATGCTCGAGTCGATCATCGACGTGGCGCGCCGGTTCGGCCTGAAGACCGTGGCGGAAGGGATCGAGACCGCGCATGAGAGCCACAAGCTGCAGGGCCTCGGCGTCGCGGTCGGCCAGGGATTCTTGTTCGCCAAGCCGATGGCAAAGGCCGATTTTCTCGCCAAGATTTCCAACACCACCGGCAAGCGCATCGTCGCCCAGCCGCGGCCGTGGTGGCAGTTCGGCGCCGCCAGCGCCTGAATCCCGGCTCCGGCTTCTCGGCAAGGCACCCGCGCGATCACGCGGGTTTCAGCCAAGTGTGACTTTGTGTGACTTGCCGGCCCGCCGGCTTCCCCTTAGGCCTTGGCGCCAGCACCGAGGGAGCCCCCAATGCACGTGATCCATCGCCGCGGTTGGGAAATTCCGGAAAGCCAGGCGACGCCCGAGCGCTTCTTCTTCGATCGCCGCCAATTCCTCGCCGCCGCCGGCTCGGCGGCGTTCGCGCTCGCACCGGGTCTCGCGCAGGCGCAGCGCATGTCCGATCTCGCCAACCTGCCCGATCCGAGCGCCAGGCTCTATCCGGTCAAGCGCAACGACAAATACGTGCTCGACCGGCCGATCACCGACGAGGCGACCAATACGACCTACAACAACTACTACGAATTCGGCTCGGCCAAGACGATCGCGAACGCGGCGCAAGCGCTGCCGATCCGTCCCTGGACCGTGAAGATCGACGGCATGGTGGAGAAGCCGCAGGAGATCGCGATCGACGACCTGCTGGCGAAGATGCCGCTCGAAGAGCGGCTCTACCGCCATCGCTGCGTCGAGGCCTGGGCGATGGCGATCCCGTGGTCGGGCTTTCCGCTCGCCAAGCTGGTCGAGTTCGCCAAGCCGCTGGCGTCGGCGAAATACCTGCGCATGGAGACCTTCCTCAATTCGTCCGTCGCCTCCGGCCAGCGCCAGACCTGGTATCCGTGGCCCTATGTGGAGGGGCTCACCATGGCGGAGGCGACCAACGAGCTCGCGTTCCTCGTCACCGGCGCCTACGGCAAGCCGGTCTCCAAGCAGCAGGGCGCGCCGCTGCGCCTCGCGGTGCCGTGGAAATACGGATTCAAGTCGATCAAGTCGATCACGCGCTTCAGCTTCACGGATGCGCGGCCGAAGGGATTCTGGGAGGCGCTGCAGGGCGCCGAGTACGGCTTCTGGGCGAACGTCAACCCGCAGGTGCCGCACCCGCGCTGGAGCCAGGCGACCGAGAAGCTCATTCCGAGCGGCGAGGTCCGCCCGACGATGATCTTCAACGGCTACGGCGACTATGTCGCCGACATCTACAAGGGCCTCGAGAACGAGCGCCTGTGGGCGTGATCCTTGCGTCATTGCGAGGAGGCCGAAGGCCGACGAAGCAAACTCGACCAGCGGACTCATGCGTCGGCGGATCGAGCTTGCTTCCGCCTTCGCGCCCGCGCTTCGGCGAACTCCAAGCCCGTCCGTAGCTTGCGAAGCAAGCGGAGGCGGGTCGGCACGCTGCGCGCGCCTCGCAATGACGGCTCGACAAAAAAACGCCGGGCGCTTGGCCCGGCGTCAGTTTTGTCGGCAGAGCCGACAGTCACCTTCCAGAGGGGAACAGCTGCGGCGATCGATCGCGACCTGGGAGGATGCGGCGACCAATCATCCGCAGCACGAATCGAATATGTCGAGGCGCGGATTGAGTCGCAACGCGGACGCTCGCATGACAGCCATGTGACGGCGACAAGTCTTTCGTAGCGTGAAGGTGGCGAGTAGCGAGTAGCGAGTAGCGAATGGAGCAGACCCTATTCGCTATTCGCCACTCCCTATTCGCCACTCAATAACTCCACCGCTGCGCCTTGCTGACGAGAAAATCGCGAAACGCCTGCACGCGGGCGACCGATTTCAGCTCCTCCGGATAGACGAAGAAGGCGTCGAGGGTGATCGGCTCGCTTTCGGCGAACAGCTGCACCAGGCCGCCGTTCTCCTCCACCAGGTAATCCGGCAACATTGCGATACCAAGTCCGCGCTGGCAGGCGCGCAGGATGCCGAGCACGTTGTTGATGGTGAGGTGCGGTATGCGCGGGCCCTTGCTGTCGCGTCCGACCTCGACCAGCCAGCGCGTCGGCTGGAGATAGGCGGGGATCGTGCCGCCGAGCAGCAGCACGCGATGCGCGTCGAGATCCTCGATCGAGCGCGGCGTGCCGAAGCGCTTGAGGTATTCGGGCGACGCGTAGGCGTGGAAGCGCACGGAAAAGAGCTTGCGCTGGATCAGATCCGGCTGGGTCGGCTGGCGCAGGCGGATCGCGACGTCCGCCTCGCGCATGGCGAGGTCGAGCTCCTCGTCGGTGGTGATGAGGTGGATGCGGATATCCGGAAAGAGGTCGACGAACTCGCCGAGCCGCGGGGTGAGCCAATGCACCCCGATGCCGACCGTGGTGGTCACCTTGAGGTCGCCGTGCGGCCGCTCGCGCGAATCGGTGAGCTTGGCGCGCGCCGCCTCGAGCTTCATGAACACTTCGTGGGCGGTGCGATAGAGGAGCTCGCCCTGCTCGGTGAGGATCAGGCCGCGCGCGTGGCGGTGAAACAGCGCGACCGAGAGCTCCTGCTCGAGCGCGCTCACCTGGCGCGAGACGGCCGATTGCGACAGGCCGAGCTGCTCGCCCGCGTGGGTGAAGCTCCCCGCTTCGGCGGCGGCGTGAAAAACCTTCAGCTTGTCCCAATCCATGATGCAGAACCTTCAACCCACCGCGCACGCACGCACGCCGGTCACTCCGCGGCGGCGCGCCGCTCCGTCTCGCCGTGCGCGGCGAGAAAACGTTCGGCCTCGAGCGCCGCCATGCAGCCCAAGCCGGCCGCGGTCACCGCCTGGCGATAGACGTCGTCGGTCACGTCGCCCGCCGCAAACACGCCGGCGACCGAGGTCGCGGTCGAGAACGGCGCGGTCTTGACGTAGCCGGAGGGCTTGAGCTCGAGCTTGCCGACCACCAGCTCGGTCGCCGGCGAATGGCCGATCGCGATGAACACGCCGTCGGCCGGGTGCTCGCTGACGGCGCCGGTCGCGACGTTGCGCAGCGCGATGCTCTTCACCTTGAGCGGGTTCTCGTCGCCCTTGACGTCGTGCAGCACCGAATTCCAGGTCACGGAAATCTTCGGGTTCTTGAACAGGCGGTCCTGCAGGATCTTTTCCGCGCGAAAACCGTCGCGCCGGTGCACCACCGTCACGTGGGCGGCGAAATTGGTGAGAAACAGCGCCTCCTCGACGGCCGTATTGCCGCCGCCGATCACGAACACGTTCTTGCCGCGGTAGAAGAAGCCGTCGCAGGTCGCGCAGGCGGACACGCCGTAGCCCTTGAACTTCTGCTCCGACGGCAGGTCGAGCCAGCGCGCCTGCGCGCCGGTCGCGAGAATGAGGCTGTCGGCGAGGTAGACGTCGCCGGAATCGCAGGTGAGCCGGAACGGCCGGCCGTCGAGGTCGAGCGAATTGACGTGGTCGGTGACGATGCGGGTGCCGACATGCTCGGCCTGCCGCTGCATCTGCTCCATCAGCCAGGGACCCTGGATCACGTCGGCGAAGCCCGGGTAGTTCTCCACGTCAGTCGTGATGGTGAGCTGCCCGCCCGGCTGGACGCCCTGGATCAGGATCGGCTCGAGCATCGCGCGGGCCGCATAGATCGCCGCCGTGTAGCCGGCCGGGCCCGAGCCGATGATGACGACCTTGGCATGCGTAGTCTTGGGCATTGCGGGGTCCTGAGCGGGAAAGAAGCCGCGCAACGTCGGTTTCGGGACAGGGCGCGACCCGGGGCCGCAATGTAAGCAATTCGACAAGCTATGCAAGATACGCAACCCTGGACATGCACAGTTTGCGCGGACGGTGGCAATTTCGACAAAATTCGCGTTCTGAGCGCGCAATAATCTTTCGCGACGGTGGCGTTCGGGGTAGATAGCGGCCCGCCGCTTTACCCCCGGAGATCCTCGTGCCCGCCCGCCTCGACGACATCGACCGCAACATCCTGCGCGAGCTGCAGGATAATGGCCGAATCACCAACGTGGAATTGGCCCGCCGCGTCGGCATCTCGGCGCCGCCCTGTTTGCGCCGGGTGCGGGCGCTCGAGGAGGCGGGCTACATCAAGGGCTATCGCGCGCTGCTCGATGAGAAGCTGCTCGGCTACGAGGTGACCGTGTTCGCCATGGTGCACCTGTCGAGCCAGGCGGAGGCCGATCTGATCGAGTTCGAGACATTCGTGCGGGCGCAGCCGCTCGTGCGCGAATGCTGGATGCTGTCGGGCGAGATCGACTTCATCCTCAAATGCGTCGCGCCCGATCTCAAGACCTTCCAGGCCTTCGTCACCGAGCTCACCGCCGCGCCGCACGTGCGCAACGTCAAGACCTCGCTCACGCTGCGCAACTCGAAGGACGCGGCAGCGGTGCCGATGGAAAGTGGCGAGTAGCGAGTGGCGAGTAGCGAGTAGCGAGTAGCGAGTAGCGAGTAGCGAGTAGCGAGTAGCGGGATCGCGGCGGCATCTTTCTATTCGCTACTCGCCATTCGCTATTCGCATTCTCCTTACCGCCACTCGACCTTCATCACCTCGAAGGCCTTGGCGCCGCCCGGCGTCACCACCTCGACCTGGGCGCCCTTCTTCTTGCCGAGCAGCGCGCGCGCGAGCGGCGAGGTGATCGAGATCCGGCCCTTCTTGGCGTCGGCCTCGGGCTCGCCGACGATCTGCCAGATCGACTTCTTCTCGGTGTCCTCGTCGACCAGCGTGACGGTCGCGCCGAACTTGATGGTGTCGCCGGAGAGCTTCGATACGTCGATCACCTCGGCGCGCGCGAGCTTGTCTTCCAGCTCGGCGATGCGGCCCTCGTTGAGCGACTGCTGCTCCTTGGCGGCATGATACTCGGCGTTTTCCGAAAGGTCGCCGTGCGAGCGCGCGTCGGTGATCTGCTGAATGATGCGGGGCCGCTCCACCGTCTGGCAGTGCTTCAGCTCCTGCTCGAGCACGGCGTAACCCGCCGCTGTCATTGGAATCTTGTCCATCGCTCCATAATCCTCCGCAGAGAATAAAGTTCCGACCGCGAATCGGGTTTCCCCGGCTCGCGATCGCACGTCTCTCTGCCAACTCCTGCCGTCAGCTTCGCGCCGGCCGGCAATCAGGCTTGCCCCGCGAAATAGCTCTGCAGCGCGCGCACCTCGAGGTCGCCCCCAAGATAGGCTCTGATGCCCTGCGCGGCCGCTACGGCCCCGGAAAGTGTGGTGTAGTAGGGGACTTTATGCAAGAGGGCGGCGCGCCGGAGCGACCGGCTGTCCGCCAAAGCGGTCGCCCCCTCGGTGGTATTGAAGACCAGCTGGATATCGCCGTTCTTGATGGCATCGACCACGTGCGGGCGGCCCTCCGCCACCTTGTTGATCTTGTGCGCCGGAACCCCGTTCTCGGCGAGGTAGCGCAGCGTCCCGGAGGTCGCGACCACCTTGAAGCCGAGGTCGGTCAGGAGCCGGGCCGTCTCGACGATGCGCGCCTTGTCGGCGTCCTTGACCGAGATGAACACGGTACCGGCGCGCGGCAGTCGCGAGCCGCCGCCGATCTGGCTCTTGGCGAAGGCGATCTCGAACGAGCGGTCGAGGCCGATGACCTCGCCGGTCGAGCGCATTTCCGGCCCGAGCACCGTGTCGACGCCGGGGAACCGCGCGAACGGAAACACCGCCTCCTTGACCCCCACGTGGTGAAGTTCCGGCGGCTTGAGGCCGAAGCTTGCGAGCGGCTCGCCCGCCATCACCCGCGCCGCGATCTTGGCCACCGGAATGCCGATCACCTTGGCGACGAATGGCACCGTGCGCGAGGCGCGCGGGTTCACTTCCAGGACATAGATGTCGCCGTCCTTGATGGCGTACTGCACGTTCATCAGCCCGCCGACCTTGAGCGCGAGCGCGAGCGCGCGCGTCTGCCGCTCCAGCTCGGCAATGGTCGCGGGCGACAGCGAATGCGGCGGCAGCGCGCAGGCCGAGTCGCCGGAATGGATGCCCGCCTCCTCGATGTGCTCCATGATGCCGGCGATGAACGTGTCCTTGCCGTCGGCGAGGCAATCGACGTCGATCTCGGTTGCGTCGGAGAGATAGCGGTCGATCAGCAGCGGCCGCCTCGACGACACCGCCAGTTCCGACGGCCGGTCGAGGTCGGCGGCGAGCCGCGCCACGTAGCGGCCGAGCTGCGCCGCGTCGTGCACGATCTCCATGGCGCGGCCGCCCAGCACGTAGGACGGCCGGATCACGATCGGGTAGCCGATCCCCTCCGCGATGGCGCGCGCCTTCTCGGGGCTCGTCGCAATGCCGCTCTTCGGCTGGCGCAGCCCGAGCTGGTCGAGCAGCTTCTTGAAGCGGTCGCGGTCCTCGGCGAGGTCGATCGCGTCGGGCGAGGTGCCGAGTATCGGCACCTTGGCGGCTTCGAGCGGCCCCGCGAGCTTGAGCGGCGTCTGCCCGCCGAACTGCACGATCACGCCGTGCAGCGTGCCGTTGCGCCGCTCGGTATCCACGATTTCCAGCACGTCCTCGGCGGTGAGCGGCTCGAAATAGAGGCGGTCCGAGGTGTCGTAGTCGGTCGACACGGTCTCGGGATTGCAGTTGATCATGATGGTCTCGTAGCCCGCCTCGTCGAGCGCGAAGGCTGCGTGGCAGCAGCAGTAGTCGAACTCGATGCCTTGGCCGATGCGGTTCGGCCCGCCGCCGAGGATGATCACTTTCTTCGCGTCCGACGGCGCCGCCTCGTCGCTCGGCGGGCCGGCGAAAGGCGGCTCGTAGGTCGAATACATGTAGGCGGTGGGCGAGGCGAACTCGGCCGCGCAGGTGTCGATGCGCTTGAACACCGGCCGCACGCCGAGCGCGTGGCGCCGCCGCGTCACCTCGTCGGCGGCGAGCCCGGTGAGCCGCGCGAGCCGCGCGTCGGAGAATCCCATGCCCTTGAGCCGGCGCAGCGCGCCCGGCGTGGCGGGGAGGCCCTTCCGCCGGATCTCGGCCTCGGTCTCGACGATGCCGCGGATCTGCGCCAGGAACCAGGGATCGACCTTGCAGCTCGCGTGGATCTGCTCGTCGCTGATGCCGAGCCGCATCGCCTGCGCGACCTTGAGGATGCCGTCCGGCGTCGACTGGCCGAGCGCGGCGCGCACCGCGTTCTTGTCGTCGCCGACGCCGACGCCTTCGATCGCGATCTCGTCGAGGCCGGTGAGCCCCGTTTCGAGCGAGCGCAGCGCCTTCTGCAGCGATTCCTGAAACGTGCGGCCGATCGCCATCACCTCGCCGACCGATTTCATCGAGGTGGTGAGCACCGGCTCGGCGCCGGGGAATTTCTCGAACGCGAAGCGCGGGATCTTGGTGACCACATAGTCGATCGTCGGCTCGAACGAGGCGGGCGTCGCGCCGCCGGTGATGTCGTTGGCGATCTCGTCGAGCGTGTAGCCGACCGCGAGCTTCGCGGCGACCTTGGCGATCGGGAAGCCGGTCGCCTTCGAGGCGAGCGCGGATGAGCGCGACACGCGCGGGTTCATCTCGATGATGACGAGGCGACCGTCTTCCGGGTTGACCGCGAACTGCACGTTGGAGCCGCCGGTCTCGACGCCGATCTCGCGCAGCACCGCGATCGAGGCGTCGCGCATCATCTGGTATTCCTTGTCGGTGAGCGTGAGCGCCGGCGCGATGGTGATCGAGTCGCCGGTGTGCACGCCCATCGGGTCGAGGTTCTCGATCGAGCAGATGATGATGCAGTTGTCGCGCTTGTCGCGCACCACCTCCATCTCGAATTCCTTCCAGCCGAGCACGCTTTCCTCGATCAGCACCTCGGTGGTGGGCGAGGCGTCGAGCCCGCGCTCGACGATCTCGA
>Ga0335081_10000421_pt1 | contig 75751 bp, 77 predicted proteins | sample Lox_Sample_35_FD_206713 | JGI IMG/M metagenome (GOLD analysis project Ga0335081, IMG submission 206713) | Soil microbial communities from Loxahatchee National Wildlife Refuge, Florida, United States - Lox_Sample_3.5 | ecosystem: Environmental > Terrestrial > Soil > Wetlands | place: USA...
AAGTCCGGCCTCCAACTCGGCGATGTCGTCAGCACTGGCTTGACCGCCACCAACCAAAACGCCAGTGCTGCCAGCTCAGGACAGTAATATGAAATCCGATAAATCGATCATCGAACTCAGGGAACTCTGCAAAGTCTACCAGATGGGCGAAGACATCTCCGTCACCGCCCTCGACCATGTGAACCTGGAGATCCATGAAGGTGAATTTGTCTCCATCATGGGTCCCTCCGGCTCAGGCAAAAGCACTTTGATGAATATCGTCGGCTGCCTGGACCATCCGACCAGCGGTCAATATGTTTTGGACGGTCAGGATGTCGGCAACTTGGACCGGGTGCAAAAAGCGCTCATCCGCAACAACAAAATAGGATTTGTTTTCCAATCCTATAACTTATTGGCGCGGGCCACGGCTCTGCATAATGTGATTCTTCCGATGATTTACAGCCGCTACAAGAAGACCAGCTGGGCAGAACGGGAGCAACACGGACGCGAAACGTTGGAAACCGTCGGATTGGGGAAACGCATCCATCACCTGCCCAAAGAATTATCCGGCGGCCAGCAGCAACGCGTGGCGATTGCTCGAGCTCTCATCAATGATCCGGTGCTGATCCTGGCAGACGAACCAACGGGCAACCTCGACACCAAGTCAGGCGAGGAAATCTTGGATCTGCTCCATGCGCTCCACAAAAAGGGCCGCACCATTGTCATGGTGACTCATAACCCGGAGACCGCCGTGCACGCCGACCGAGTGGTTCATGTGCGCGATGGTCGTATTGCAAAAGAAGATACCAACCATAACGGCGTTCTCAGCGTTGTTTGAAATTTTAGAAAGGAACTTGATATGGATCTGTCGGAAATTATCAATATTGCCTGGGACGGCATTACGAACAACAAACTGCGCTCGATCCTCACGATGTTGGGCGTCATCATCGGTGTGGCCGCTGTGATCATGGTGATCTCCATTAGTGCCGGCACCGAAGCCAAAATTGCCTCGCAAATCGAAAACCTGGGCACGAACCTATTGTTCGTGACGCAAAACTTCTCCTTCGGTGGGCCGCGAAATCAAACCAATGAAACACAGAACTCGCTATATTATCCCGATGCGGCCGCCATTGCTACCATCCCAGGCGTTACCGGCACGGAGACCGAACGGAATTCAAGTCAAACCGTACAGTATGGCGGCAATACCGTTGATTCAGTTTCTGTGGTGGGAACCACGCCAGATTTTCCCACGGTGCGAGATTCGCCGATCGGGGAGGGCCGTTTCTTCACTCAAAGCGACCTGGATCAGAAGGCCACAATATGCGTGCTAGGCTCCACGTTGGCCCAAAATCTTTTCGGCTCAGCCAATCCAATTGACCAAAAAGTCGTTGTTGGAATTTTCCAGATGACGGTGGTGGGCGTTCTGGCACCCCGAGGGACCGTCGGAGGGCAAGACTATGACTCCCGGATCTACCTTCCCATCACGACAGTTTTCGAACGTTATACACCCTCTCGATTCGCCAGAGTAATCGGCGACCGCATTAACACGATCGTGGTTCAGGTAGGCGACGCGAGCCAGATGGATAGCACCGTGTTGCAGATCGAACTCCTGCTTGCCCAACGGCACAACCTCTCTGTAGATTCACTGCCATTTACTGTCCAAACGCAAAGCGATGTAATCACTACGCAAACCGCAACTACATCGGCGTTCGGCAGCCTGCTGGCATGGGTCGCGGCAGTCTCCCTGCTCGTCGGCGGCATAGGTATCATGAACATCATGCTGGTCAGCGTGACGGAACGCACCCGCGAGATTGGCGTTCGTCAGGCCATTGGAGCCACACCATTTGATATCCGCTGGCAATTCCTGGCAGAAGCCTTGATGCTTAGCCTGACCGGCGGCCTGCTCGGCGTGCTGGTCGGAGTGGGCGGTTCGGTGGTCTTCGATGTACTTGGCACCGCGCAAACCGTGATCGTACCAAGCTCTATCCTGCTCGCATTTGCCTCTGCAGCGGCGGTTGGCATCTTCTTCGGATATTACCCCGCCAATAAGGCTGCCCAGCTTGATCCAATTGACGCACTTCACTATGAATGAGTCATACGTGTTACCCAACAAAAGGAGCTTTAGATGAAAGCAAAAATCGTTGCAATGATTAGTCTGCTGCTTGGTGCGGCGTTAATTGCCGGTTGCGGCATCATTCCGGGGCTGGGAAATTCATCTACGCCGCCCAGCACACCGATTGGGCCAATCAATTCAAGCTATTCCAATGCCATTTCACCTTCGCAGCAGTTAATCCTCGGCACAATGAATCTGCAAGGCAATTTGGCAGTCACGCCTGACGAAGCGACTCAACTTGTTCCTTTGTGGGAGGCATACCAGGCGCTGGCAACCAGCAATACTGCCGCACCCGAGGAACTCCAAGCCACGTTGGTACAGGTTGAACAAACCATGACCCCCGACCAAGTTCAGGCCATTGTGAATATGAAGCTTACACGTCAAAGCATGGGCGCCATATTCCAGCAGCTCGGAATCTCCTTCAATGCCAGAGGCACAGGCACGCCCCGCGCAGGCGGTGGCGGATTTGGCGGAGGATTTGGCGGAGGCGGTGGAGGCATATTCGTGGGCGGCGGGGGCGGCGGATTCGGTGGAGGCGGTGGTGGCTTTGGTGGCGGCGGCTTTGGAGGCCGATCGACTCCTAACCCGCAGGCGATTGCCACCTTCCGGGCCAGAGCGTCCTCCGGCGCTGCCGACGCAGGCTTGGTGAGAGTCTTGATCCAATTCTTGAAATCCAAGAATCCGGCTTTATCCGCCTCAGCGACGCCTTCGGCCGCCACGACTCCGATTCCGGCCGGGACGCCGACCCCCTAGCCTATTAGGTCTTACTTGCTTGATCAAATCGGATAGAACTCTATCCGGTTTGATCGTCAGGAGAATAACGCTATGACAAAAACAATTCTGGTTGTTGATGACGAAGAGCGCCTCGTGTCTTTGTTGAAAGCGTATCTTTCGAATGAAGGATTCCGAGTTGTCACCGCCAGGAATGGACGCGACGCACTCTTCCAGGCCCGAAACGAAAAGCCCGATCTGGTCCTATTGGACATCATGATGCCGGAGATGGATGGCTACGAATTTATCCGATTGCATCGCAAGGAGCGCGAAACGCCAATCATTCTCCTGACGGCCAAAATTGAAGAAAGTGACAAAGTAGCCGGGTTGGAGCTGGGCGCCGATGATTATGTTACCAAACCTTTCAGCCCGCGCGAATTAACCGCACGCGTCCGGGCCGTATTACGCCGCGCGGGTCAGGAGATGCCCAAGGCAGATATGTTGCGCTCTGGCGGCATTATGCTCGACCGTTCCAACCATGTAGTGACAGTCAACGAACACAGCGTGGATCTAACTCGTTCCGAATTCGACCTGTTAGCGGCACTGATGTCCTCTCCGGGACGCACCTACACCCGGCTTGACCTACTGGATTACCTGCAAGGGTCAGCTTATGAAGGATATGAGCGTACGATTGATGCACACGTAAAAAACCTGAGAGCCAAGATCGAGGATGATCCTCGGAATCCACGCTACATAGAAACTGTGTATGGCATTGGCTACCGTTTCAAACCCGAAAATACAAATCATGGGAAATAAGTTGGCATGTCCATCGTTTTAAGAGTCAAAGCAGGTATTCAAAGCATGTTTCCAAGCCGCTCTCTGGCGATTAAGCTGGTATTAGCTTTTTTGGCAGTCAGTCTGGCTGGCATTGCTCTGATCGGCATGCTGGCTTCCAATGTTACGGCCCATGAATTCGGCAGGTTCATCAACACCCAGCGTCCAACTACTCTGGCAACCAATCTTACGAATTATTATGTACAACACAATGGATGGAATGGCGTTGAAACGATCATCCAGAGCAACAGCCCGACCTCTACCGATCCAATTCGGCCGATTGTACTAGTGGACAATCAGGGTAATGTTGTGTTCTCAACAGATGTTCAATTTCAAAATATAAAGCCCTCCCCAGAACAGATTGCTTTCGGTGTTCCAATCTGGGCGAATGGACAAATCGTCGGCCTGCTGATTCCCACATTCCCGCCACGCAACGCAGCCCCGCGCCCTCCTGCCAATGATTACCTTGCGCGCATTAATCAGGATTTAGTGGTGGGTGCTTTGGGGGCCGTTGCTCTTTCCCTGCTGCTGGGATTTTTCTTCTCCTCGACCTTGACCCGGCCCTTGAAAGACTTGATCAAGGCTACGCGCGATGTCGCTCAGGGCAACCTTGAAAGGGAAGTTCCGGTCCGCTCCAAGGACGAACTGGGCGACCTGACCAAATCATTCAACCAAATGAGCTCGCAATTGAAGCAAAGCCGCGATCTTCGCCGCAATATGACCGCCGACATTGCTCATGAGCTGCGCACGCCTCTGAGCATCATTCTCGGGCACACGGAGGCGCTCAGCGAGGGCAAGCTTTCTCCGGTGCCTGAAACCCTTGACATCATCTACGATGAAGCGAAACGGCTCTCCCTTCTCGTGGAGGATCTGCGAACGCTGTCGCTTTCCGAGGCCGGCGAGTTGACGCTGACACTGCAACCGGTATCCCCCAACGACCTGATCGACCGCATTGCCGGGGCCTACGAACCAAAAGCGCGCAGCGTCAACATCTCTCTGGAAACCAACACGGCTGTCGGCCTTCCCGATATCAATGCGGATTCCCATCGCATTAGCCAAGTGTTCGGAAATCTGATGGAAAATGCCTTGCGCTACACCCCCGCCGGCGGGCGGATCAAATTGTCTGCTCGGTCCGTATCGGATGGAATCGAATTTCGCGTGCAAGACAGCGGACCCGGCATTGCTGAAGCGGATGTGCCCTATATCTTCGACCGGTTTTATCGAGGTGACAAGTCCCGCAGCCGAACGGATGGAGGCTCGGGGTTGGGCCTGGCCATTTCCAAGTCGGTTATTCAAGCCCATGGCGGCAGGATCTGGGCTGAAAGCACATTAAGCGAGGGTACAACCATCGTGTTTGTATTGCCTGCAATCAAGAACTTGTAATCGAATGCAAGCATTTCAAGAGTGAATTATCACAACCAGGAGTTATAGAATGAAAAGGTTTTTCCTCATCCTCATTGTTTCCGTTCTGTTGACAGCATGTTCAGGAACCGCGTCCACTCCTACAGGGAATGGCCGGCGAACTTCTCGGACACCTGTTGCTCAACTTCCGGCTCAGTCCGCACAGCCGCTCGCGACGGCACAGCCGACCACGGCGGATAGGTCGTCACCGACTCCGCTACCCGTAATCGCAACGGCCTCTCCCGATTCTACAGAGGCCGCACCAGCTGCTACAGCCGATCCTTCCCAGCCTGCTGGCTTAGATGTCATAAGCAGCCAAGGTTATGCATTGAATGATGGGTTTTATGTCGTGGGCGAACTGCTCAACAACACCACCACACCGATGGGCAATATCAAGATTACCGCAACCTATAACTATCAACGGGCGGGAAAACCTGTGGTGCTGGGAACCATGAATGGAAGTACGATGCTGGATGTGGTCCCATCGTATGGAAAGGCGCCCTTTGTCATCGGGCCGTTTGTGCTCACGGTTAAAAACGGAGGGCCGGTTAGCGGTTATTATTTAGCCGTGGATGGACAAAGCGGTGTCCTGCCCAGGCAGGATCTGGTTGTGCAACCGACTACCAACTCCTATTCCACAGGCTCCTGGTTGTACGTCCGGGGAGAAATACAGAACAAAGGAACTACCGACGCGAAGTTTGTAAAAGCGGTCATCACCCTGTACAACCCTGATGGAGTGATTATCGGCGCCATCTCCGCCTATACGAATCCCAGTACGATCTCCGCCGGAGGGTACGCTCCTTTCTCGGCCTCTACAGAATATTGGCCGAACTTCGATCACTTTACCGTGCAAGTACAAGGGCAATGAGCGTGACCGCCTGAAAAAAGTACGGTATAATTCCCCGGCTCTGAAAGGCACTGGAGAGGTCGCGTAGCTTGGTTTAGCGCGCACGCCTGGAGAGCGTGTTTCCCGCGAGGGAACGCGGGTTCAAATCCCGCCCTCTCCGCTCGAAATAAAAAACGTTCCCGATAGAAGGGGAACGTTTTTGTTTGGGGGAGGCGGGCCTCTGATAACAGGAGCCGACATGGGAGCCAGATGGCAGTCAACATCTGGAGCAGGATGCTTCGAGATACGATGAAGAACGAACAGAATATTTGGTGTCGCAAGGCTACCAAGTGATTCGTTACTGGAATAACGAAGTGATCAACGATCTCGAAGGCGCTATAGTTGCCATCAATCATACGATGAAAGTTTGAAGATGAGATTCGTGGCGAAGATCAATGCGCGGATGGAATCGCAATCCCAAAGGGCATGCAATCGATAACACAGTGACACTTCGTCCAAAACTAGAGTGAGACTCTATTTACGAATAGCCTTCTTCTTGGGTCTGCCACCCCGTGCTGTCTTACGAGCAGGACGAACCGTGGGGGCAGTTACAAGTTGGCTTGGAACAGGTGGTGATGAGGCTGGGGGCAATGGTAGAGGAGCGGTCAACTCCTCATTGAAGAATTTCAACAACTCATACACCAATATCGCTGGCCAGAGTATCCCTTTCAGAAATCCCAACACGCGCAACCGGGGTGTGGGGGCACGGCCAATAAAATATGCCCAGGCGCCGATTACACCCAGTCCATAGATGGCATCGGATGCGCCTCTTTGGCGGATAACTCTTAGTTCAGATTCCGGGGTCATTTTTTCTCCTTGGTTAGTTATTATATACAAGGCATTCTACATTGATTATACAGTTTCGCATGGTGCGCGGGTCGAGAACTGCCTGTCCTGCACTTGCGTTATTCAAATGACATGCAATTATGAAAACAGTATTTTCAACTCAAGAAGACTTTGCCCCCAAAAATTCGATATGCACTTGTCGCCTTTGGGCAAGGAAGAGGTAGGGCATGGCAAGCAGAGGGCTGACAGGCAATGAATAATCCCCGCCATTCGATTTGACGGGGATTTGTGTTTCGCAAGGTGGTATCAACCGCTTATGGATTCAAACTGATGATGTACGAGATTACATCCGCAATCTGTTGTTGGGTCAAGGCGTTCTTATCACCCCAGGGCGGCATCGAGAAAGTCGGTCCCGGACCAGCAGGTGTGGAACCATGCTGGATGAACAGATCGAGATTCGTGACAAAGGTCATATGGTCTGAACTTTTGAGTGCCGGATTGATTGGGTTGAGCGCCGGGCACGATCCAGCGGCGGAACCCGGGTTGGGAATGCCGCCTTTCCCCTCGGTATTATGGCATGTGACACAATTCGCGGCGAATATCTGCGCGCCCGAATTCGGATCGCCAGTCAAATTGACTGCGGCACCTGGCCCACCCGGATTGGATGGACGCGGCACAGCGGATGAGGAGGAAGTTGTAGAGGCGGGTGTCTCGGCTGGAACGGTTGTCGCCGAAGATGATGAAGCTGTCGAGGTGACAGTTGTGCCCGCGACGGTTGCGTTGGATGCAACCGAAACAGGATTCAAACTAATCACATAGGCGATCACATCCGCGATCTGTTGCGGCATTAGTTTTTTTTGGTCGCCCCAGGCTGGCATTGAGAGGGTTGGATTCGCTCCGTCCGGTGTGGAGCCGTGTTCCACAAACAAATCAACATTATAGGCAAAGACTTTCGGATCGGCATTTGCAATCGTGGGATCGATCGGGTTAAGGGCTGGAACCGTCCCATCGCTCGAACCTGGGTTTGGAATGCCGCCCTTGCCTTGCGCAGCATGGCAAGTCTGACAATTTGCCGCAAAAATTTGCTGCCCTGAATTCGGATCGCCCGTCAAATTAACCGCAGCCCCCGGGCCGCCCGGATTAGATGGACGCGCAACCTCCGCTGTATTTGCTGAAGAGGCGCTGGTAGTTGGCTCTACCGCGCTGACCAGAGTCGGCGACGGCGAAACGACCTGCGTCGGCAAAAGATTCGCCAGCCGACTGACGGTCGGCGCGATGGGATGAGTCGGAATAGGCAGGGTCGCCGGGACCAAAGTTGGGATCGAGGTCCGCGAAACAATCGGCACGGATGCATTACAGTTGTTCAAAGAAAAGCCGCATCCTGAAAAGGTGACAAAGGAAACCCAGCCCACGATTACCAGGATAAAACCAAGGACTACACTGTAGAATACTTTTCGAAAATCATCCATGCTCCCTCCCTACTTCAAAGTGCGGACGAAGTTGACCACATCCCAACGCTCACGCACGGTCAGATTTTCGTTGAGCGCAGGCATAAAGCCGGAGATGCCATTTGTGATCGTCAAGAAGATGGCCCCATCGCTCAAGAATTGAACAGCAGGACTGGTCAGGTCAGCGGGTCTGTTTTGCAGGAACGAGGCAACTGTTCCATCACCTTTCCCTCCTGTTCCATGACAAACGGAGCAGTTGATTTGGAAAAGTTCCGAGCCGCGCGCCAGCGAGGCCTGATCCGCTGGAACGGGATTCTTCGGCGCGCCCAGGTTCGGGATGAAGGCTGGTCCTTCAATCGGAATCGACTCGGTCGCGACCGGAAGCGGATGTTCCATCTGCTGCATGGCAGGTGAAAGCCCCATGAAACTCACCCACTGGATTTTGATCACGTCGTAGGTAAACAGCATGGTTATCCCAAATAGGACCAACACAACAGCCAATAGCAATCCCAAGCGTTTAAGGATTACATTCCAACTGGTGCTCATAACTGATTCGCCTCCGCTGGGTTGACCGATAGGGCTCCTATTTTCATCAAAGCATTCACAAACTCATCGCTTGCCCCGCGCGGGCAATGAAAGAGCACAGCAATCCTGCCGTCGCTGATTTGGGGTACATATTCTTTCGGAGTATACGAAGGAAAGCCGCTGTCCACTAACATTCCTAAAAACGCAAACCCCATAAGTCCCAGCATGGTCATCTCGAAGCAAATGATGAAACCTTCAGGCACTGGATAAAAGGGCTGTCCACCAGCATCAAGGGGGAATAAAAAGGGGATCCCATAGATGAGGAACAGGCCAAAGAGCAGTCCCAAAATGGCCCCACTGATTGCAATGCGGCCCACGTGTGTGTGAGCGGCGGGCCTTCCAAGAATTGTTTCTTTGACCGGAATCCCTGAGATCACGTTCATTTGATCTTCGCTCAAGCCAAGCTTTTGCAACGTATCAATCCCCTTCGACGCGGGCTCGATGTCTTCGAACACTGCCAACAGCATCGTAGAATCAGACATATCGCACTCCTTCTGCCTTAATCAATCTCACTGACCGTTGGGATTTGCGCCTTGCCAATCTTTCGGAGGATGTGACCTTCCTGACCTTCCTGCACCTCCCAAACCGGTATTAACGGAATGAGTCGTGAAGCCAGCAAGTAAAGCAGGAAGAATAAGGCAAAGGTACCAATGGTCAGAAATATTTCAAGTTTCGGAACATAGATTTGCCACGTGAACGGCATGCGGTTGATCGTCAAAGCCTCTGGAATGATGACATAACGTTCAATCCACATGCCGATATTGATCAACAGACCAACAATCGCCATCAGCCAAGGCGTCCGCCTCCACTTCTTATTCCAAAGGATACTCCACGGCACCACGATATTACAGAACAACATGAAATACCAAAGCCAGCCAATCGGTCCCCGTTGCGTAAAGTCTTGCAAGATCTTTTCCCATTTGTCGCCGCCGTACCATGGAACCAGATAATCATTGAAATAGAAGTAGGCCCAAGCCATGGACACCATCAAACTGAGTTTGGCGAGTGTATCGAAATGTTCCGGACGGATGAAGTATTTCATATTCTTCATTGTAGAACGGATCATAAACAACACCACTGCCACTGCTGCCATACCTGAATGCAATGCCCCGATGACAAAGTACGGGCCGAAGACGGTCGAAGACCAGCCGGGACGCGTTGCCATGGCAAAGTCCCAAGAAACGATCGTATGCACGGAGAACATCACCGGGATGATGGCGAATGCAAAGATGTTCATGGCCGTCTTTAGATTCTTCCACTCGCCTTCTGTACCGCGGAAACCGATGGCAAGAACCTTATAAAAGGTTTTGCGCCAGCCAGTGGAGCGGTCACGCGCCATTGCCAGGTCCGGGATGAGCGGGAGGAAAAGATACATCGTGCTGCAAAGCAGATACGTATTGATCGCCATGAAGTCCCACATCAACGGCGAGTGAAAATCAGGCCAGATGGTGCGTTCGTTTGGAATCGGAATCAGCCAATACGACAACCATACTCGCCCCATGTGCATGAAGACACTGAGGCCTGCCTGTACCAAACCGAAGGTGGTCATCAATTCTGCGGCGCGCGTGAACGGGCGGCGGGATTCGATTTTCAAGACTCGCAAGATGGCTGAGATAAATGTTCCCGCATGACTGATGCCGATCCAGAACACCACGTTGACCAGGAAAATACCCCAGTAGACCGGACGATTATCGCCGGTCACGCCCAGGCCCTGCATAATTAAAATATACCAGGCGTAAACCAGGCAAGTCACGACGAGAAACGCCAGGATACCCGCCAACGTCCAGTATTTCCAAGTGGTGGTGTGCATGGATTCCAGCACCATGGCATTCATTTCGCCGCGCGGCAATGGATCATGCATCAGGTGTTCATGCGGATCTTCCTGTTCAGTTGTGTGCGAACCAATAAACGGTTTAGCTATGGCGCTCATCAAGCTCCTCCCGCCAGATAAGTTACGTGAGGGATGGTACCCAGGTCCTCCAAGAGATGACTCGCGCGGCTTGTGACAGCGGCCTGGCTGACCTTGGTGGTCGGATCATCTATTCTTCCAAAAGTGATGGCGTTCGCTGGACAAGCCTGCGCACAAGCCGGAACCACCTCACCGTCACGAATATCACGATTCTCTGATTCAGCCGTATCTTCTGCATGACGAATTCGTTGAATACAGAAGGTGCATTTTTCCATTACGCCGCGCCGACGCACAGTTACATCAGGATTCCATTGATTCGAAAGAGTCACCAGCTCTGGGCGCTGTCTCGGATCCATATAATCGCGCCAATTGAAAACGCGTGCCTGATATGGACAGTTGTTGGCACAATAACGCGTGCCCACGCAACGGTTATAAACCTGCAAATTCAAATCTTCTGAGAGACTGTGCACCGAAGCATATACTGGGCAAACGGGCTCACAAGGCGCGTTGTGGCATTGCTGACACATGACCGGCTGAAAAGGCGTCATCTTGACATCGGGGTAGCTTCCCTGCCAGAAACGCTCGATGCGAATCCACTGCTGGGAGCGTCCGTAAGCATCATCCACTTCGCCAACGAAGGGGACATTATTTTCCATCGAGCACGCGGCCACACATGCCTGGCATCCGGTGCATAAATCCTGATCTACCACCATGCCCCATTTGCCTTGAACCTGCTGGGCAGCATTGCTATTATTTACGGGAGATTGAACCTCATTTGCCATAAATCCTCTCCTACTGTTGTTGTCCAAAATTTTCATAGACGCCAAGAATGCTTTCAAGCCGTGAAAGTTGTCGTTTCTTTCCGGTCTTCTGAACCCGGACTTTCATCGAACCAAAAGCGAGATCGCCGGCTTCGTTCACGGCATTGCTGAGGAGATCCGCGGGATTGACGCCGCGTCCCTGCGCAAATTGACCATACGCCGTGTGCCCCTGCCCAAAAGGCATGGCAATCGTATCAGGCCGGATGGCTGGATATTTATAAACGGAGGCTTCGACCGCGCCTGCATCGCTCAAGATCAAAACCACATCATCGTTGTCCAGGCCCAATTTACTGGCAGTAGCCGGATTGATCTCAACCCATGTATTCCACACCACGGTTGTGGTTGGATCTGGAATCTCCTGCAACCATGGTTTATTCGCGCCAGCCTCAGCCATCACTGGCGCAACAAATGGGACAAAGAAGAAATCGCCATCGCCAATGAACTGCGCGGGCGAGAGGTCAAGATTATTATTGAGCACGTCCGAACCAGACGGCACCACACGATCATCGCCGAGTTTCCACCACCCGCCGTTCTGCTGGAAGTACGCAGTGAACGTGTTGATCTCGGCGGCAGAGAAAAACCCATCGGTAGCACTGAGCAAACCGTTAAGTTGATTCTGGATGTATTCGAGTTCATCCTTGAACTTCAAAGCGGACGCCAATGCCCCGCCGGCTTTTTCTGCGGCGGCCAATAGAACATCGGCGGTGGCACGCGCATCATAGAATATTTGAGGCTGGGCGCCATTTACACTGTACACACCAGAGACAACGGGTTGCGCACCGGAAAGTGTCGAAGAACTGGCACCGGTCGCAATTTTTTGGTAGCCCCACGATTCAAGCACATGGCGATCCGGGAATATGTAATCTGCTTGAGTCGCGGTTTCATCCGGAAAGGTAGCGAACGAAATAATCTGTGGCACATTCTTCAATGCGTCCATCAATCCAAGCGACATGGGAAGTTCGAATAAGGGATTGACCCCGTGAACAAAGAGCACCTTGATGCTTCCGGATTGCAGTTGAGCAACAAAATCGATCATTTCTTTCATGCTGGCTGGGCGATGGTATTCATCTGCCAAAGGTGCAAGCGGCGAAAGGAACAGGCCGCCATCTTTGCCGATGTTCTTTACCAGCGCATTCAGCGTGAGTACGGCCTCGGCAGTCTTCAGTCCATTGCTCTGACCCAACGCCGCGCCGCCGGGAACGGCCAGCGGGTGATTCGCACCTGCAAACATATTCGCCAATCGTTTCAATGTATCGAGCGTAATACCAGCCGCAGTGGCAATACTATTCACGTCCACATTGGCATAAACGGTCGGTAGGGTGGCTCCACCTGCCTCAACCATGAGGCGGCCAAGCGCCAAGGCGACCGATCCCTCTGTTCCCGGCGCAATTGGTATCCACTCGTCGGCTTTGGCACCCGTTTGTGACATGCGCGCTTCAAACTGAACGAAATAGCCGCGCTTCAAAGGATTCGCCCTGCGCAGCTGAGAATATTCGCGCGTCTGCGCCACCGGCGAAAGCCAGGTTTCAAGAAAGTTCGCACCAAAGGAGAAAACCATATCCGCGCTGCCCATATCAAAGAAGGGCAGCCCAGACTGACCCAGCAAATCGTTCGCGGCTTGCATCAATGTGGTACGCGCTTCAAACATGCCCAGCGCGCCAAAACGAACCGGAGCGGGCGCGCCAACAGCTTTGGTCAGATCCGTCACAAGGTCAAAGAGATGATCGGGAGCCATGCCCATCAGAAAGGCAATTTCATTGGGCTGATTCTTGCTCAACGCATCGGCCACAACTAGGATCGCATCATCCCAACTCATGTTGGATTCGACATTCTGATTATTCGAATCGTATAAACTTTGTCCGCGCGAATGCTGGATGGGACCGCGCACACGCTGGGGATTGTAGAGTCCTTCCAAGGTAGCCTGGCCGCGCGCGCACGTCTTTCCTTGATTGACCGGATTATTGGGATTGCCTTCCACTTTGAGTGCGCGCCCCTGATACGTGCGAACAACCAATCCGCATCCTGCCGAACATTCACGGCAGGTGGTCGCATAATACGTACTCAATCCGTTATAGGTGTACTCCGGCATTTTGGTATATGGCTCGCGTGTGATGTAGCGCGCCGCCGGACCGCAGCCGGTCAACACTGCAGTGGTTGCCGCACCCACGCCAGCCAGTTTAAGAAAATCCCGCCGGGAAATCTTGTCACTCATGATGGTATGTTCCTTTCACCCGGTTAATAATGACACGTGCTGCAATCGGTGAGCTTTATACGCTCTTCGGCGAGGTTGGCAGCGACCGCCGGATCATTGGTTGGATTGTTTTGAGCGTTGTTTTCCGTCTTTGCCCGATGGCAGTTCAAACACCAGCCCATGTTGATCACCTGGGGGGTTTGATAAACGGTCATCTTGCTCACATCGCCGTGGCAGGTCTCACAGTTCAAGCCCGCCGCAATATGAGGGCGATGAACAAAGTGAACGAAATCTGGAACCCACATGACGGGCACCCACTGCAAGGGCGTGTTGTTCTGGACCGCCTGAACCAGCGGAACCAGCTTGGGGCTGGTTTTGGTAATGGCTAATTGCTGATGACATCCCCAACACTTGGTGATGGTCGGCAGTCCGGGCGAAGGTCCGCGCAACGCCCCAGGGTGACAATAAAGGCACGGAATTTTCAGAACCCCTACGTGGATATTATGCGGAAAATCAATGGGTTGTTGTGGGGTCGTTTGCGTCTGAGCAATGCCCCATACCGCGCCGCTTAGAAGAGCAAGCAATACAATCAAAACACCCACTCGCCCGAGCGGCCGGTTTAGCGCATTGAAGAACCTTTTGATCATAGATGCTCCCAAAATGAAGATGGCGTACAAACAAACCTTGCGAAGATGGGATCGTTCGCAAGGCTTGTCTTATTAACTCAAAAGAATTTTGAGCAATTGCCAATCATTAGATTGAGCAAGGGAAATCTTGCCACTTTGGAAAAATAGAACAGGAGTTACCCTGAAAAAAGATATGCGGAAACTTACACTTCTCTCCAAAGTTGATCCTCGCCTGAAAAACATGGGGATGATTATACTGCAAAAATATAAGCAAGTACATACAAAAGGTGGGATTTCAAGATTTGCCTATATGATATACTTTTGTTCGCCCGCTATGAAGAAAAAACGTTTGGAGTTTTCACTTCCCGTCCTGGTTATCGGGATTGGAATATTCCTAGCTATGACCGCTTCTTCGTTCCCGCCTCTTGGAAAGCGAGCATTGCACATCGCGGCCACAGCGAATTTGACCCCTACGCCGGTATCTTCCGCAGTGGTAAGCTCGCCAGCCGGTTCTACAGACTGGATCACGCTGATGGGGGTCGTTATCGTGCTGATCGTTGTCATACCCGTGCTGTTCAGGCGTTCGACCTGGATGAAATAACTGTTCGTAGTTCTTTTCACTTCCAGTTCTTCGCCATCTCGATTCGTTCACCCAGGGGCGGGTGCGAAAAGAATAGGAACACTACCCACTTCTCGGGATCGACTTCTCCCAGATTCTGATTGGCTAAACGCGTCATCGCCGATGCAAAAGCGTCGCTCTTGTTCGTCGATTGCAATGAATATTCATCCGCCATGCGCTCACGCCAACGCGAGATGCCATTCTCCAACGGCATCACGATCAAACCATAAGCACCAAGCGCCAGTTCCAGCGCGGGGAAGGCCGCAACATCCGCGACACTGGTAAAGCCCCAAACGTGAATTGCCCAATTCAGCGCCAACGATGCCAGATATAAACCAATCAAAGTGGTCAGAGTTCCGAAAGCAATCAGGAACGGAATATCTTTATGGACTTGATGTCCCAGCTCATGGGCCAGTACAGTTTCGATTTCGTCGGACGTGAATTCATCTATTAGCGTATCGCCTAATACGATTCGACGCGTATTGCCGATTCCGGTCAGCGCCGCATTCGCAGATTTGGTGCGGCGCGACATATCGAACTTGAACACACCCTTGACTCTGGTATTCGCTTTTTCTGCGAGCTTCATCAAACGATCCGCGAGTTCTTTATGTTCATCGCCGAGCGGAACAAATTTATTGAAGATGGGCATGATCAGAATCGGCGCGAGGTTGGAAAGCAGAACGTTGAAGAGCAGCAATGCGCCTGCGAACCACAACCACCACGTTGTCGCGAATGAACGCAGAAATGCATATAACAATTCCAGAACGATCAATCCAATCGGCGCGGCGACAGCCATGCCTTTGAGTTGGTCAATCACCCAAGCCTTGAAGGTTTGTGTGGATTGGTCGAAGCGATGCGGCAATGCAAAGCCTTCGTAATAGCTGAGCGGCAGATTCAACACAAAGTAAATTCCGCCATAGATCAATACAAAGATGGGAACAAGGAGCCAATCATTCAGCGACCAGTGAACCGCGAGCCAGTTGCGCAGGAGAATCGTCCAGCCGAAGAGAAGCCACGCCAAGGCGTAAACTCCAGTGAAGGTTGTGTCTATCATCCAAAGCCGGCGCGAAATGCGTGAATATTCTTTGGCTTTCTTTTGCCGTTCCGGATCGAGAGTAGTCATAAGGTCTCCATTTTTAAACACAACGGACACAAAGATCACAAAGGGTTTGATTTTTTTCCTTCGTGTACTTTGTGCCCCTTGTGCTAATTCATTTTACTTGTTCCATTGCGAGATGAGCAATGACCTCGTCCGTTGTCATCACCTGCCCATACGATTTGAGCGCAGCGAGAAACGCCTTGTGAACCTGCCCGGCGGGGATGAGGGTATCGCCATATTTCAGATCGCGCGTGGCACAGGCATCTTCCGCAACCATGACCTGAAAGCCGAGGTCCGCCGCGGCGCGCGCCGTGGCATCCACGCACATGTGAGTCATCATGCCAGTGATGATGAGGCGCTGCACCTTCCAATCCTTTAACATTTCGAGCAGATTCGTTTCGCGGAACGAATTGGGATAATGTTTGATGACCAGCGGCTCGCCTTCAAAGTGCGCGACGGAATCGTGAATGTCACAGCCATCGGTGCCGCGGATGAAGAAGGTTGCATCCGGCTTGAGGGCAACATGCTGAATGTGAACATGCTGTTGATGATGCTCGCGGAAGCATTGAAGCAATTCATACGCTTTTTTCGCGGCATCCAGCGGACCGACCAATTCCATCCGTCCGCCGGGGAAATAATCTTTTTGAATGTCAATGAGAAGCAAAGCAGTGTTCATAAAATCCTTTCAAATGGAAAGTGTAACAAAACTATTATACAAAGGCAACCGTTGCATCAAATTGACGATCCTGAGTAGCCAATGTTGTCCAAAAGATAGAGATAAAATCTTCCCACTGCAACATCAGGCTTCTCGTCTTCCTTAACAAAATGAGGTAATGCAGTAGATACAAGCCAGTCCCTGGCAACTAGAGAAAGTGGCTCTACTGCTTGATCTTTTGATAACAAAGACAACTCATCACTATATTTTTTGAGATTTCTAAATGTTCTTCTAATTGAAGATGAACGTTCCCACATTCAATCTTTTTTTCAACTGAAGACCAATCAAGTTCTGACATTTTCATCTTGAATCGTACAACTATCTCTCTTACAGCACGCAGAACACCTTTGTTGTCGTATTGTTTTGTCCAATCCATGACTATATCACAAATCAGTTCAACTACTGTATTGTCATCATATCTCCGAAATTCATCAACGAGCTTGGCTTTAAGAATTTGATCTATTGCCATCATTTTACTTCCTCCCAAAATCAGCCGGGTTCTCGCCCCAAGCTTGCGTATCCCATTTCAAGACCTTGAATGATTTTGATGATCGAAGTTTTTCTTCTGCATCCGCAATGAAATTAAATATAATTCGATTCGATGGCAAGCGCGCCAACTTGGTATTGCATTTCCTGGCTTTGACCCACGCAATCGCGTTCTCGGAATCAGAATAAATCGGCAAGTCGAGTTGATGCTGGGAGAGCCAATCGAAACCTAAAACAATCGCAAGGAATTCACCGACGTTATTCGTTCCATCTTTCAATGGACCGGCATGAAAGATCTGCTCGCCGCTTTCGGTCTTGACGCCGCGGTATTCAAGGCATCCGGGCGAGCCATCGCAAGCCGCGTCCACACACAGGCTGGGAAGGATTGGCGGGTTCGCAGCGAAGAGCCATTTTTGAGTCGAAGCTGGTTTGCCTTTGTAATCGTCATACGATGAATCAAAAGCCCGTTCCGCTTCCTGGCGCGAATCAAAAGCCTTGTATTGCGCATCCGTGAATCCTTTGACATGCACCTCGCACTCCGACCACGAAGTGAAGATGCCGCGCTCGCGCCCTTTCCACACCACGTAAAACTTTTGCTTGGGCATGTCAGCAGAGGTCATTGCAAGGCGCCGCTTTGCGGCGACGTGGCAAATTCATTTCTTTAAACAGAGGATTGCTTCGCCCGCCTGCACTTGCAGCGCAGCCGTCTCGCCCCATCGGGCTCCCGGGCGGAACGGGGCGCACGTGTCGCCCCGCAATGACATTCATCTTACGTTCACCATCACCGAGCCGAGTGACAGAATCGAACCATCGGCGGGACTCAAATCCTCGATTTGAATCCGCATCATGCCGCTGAAGTTCTTGCCACTCAAGTCAAGCGGAAATGAAAACGTTCCGGGCCCTCCAGGCTGATCGGCTTGGACCAAAAAGGATCCCGTCGCAACCTGAATGTTGCGCGCGTCGAACGCCGAATAAACCAGGTTGTTCTCGAACGGCGCAATTGTGACGCGACCTTTAACGGTCAATGGCAGCGCAACCATGGAAGCCTCCATCGGCGAATCAATTGTGATGAGGCGTTGGCCGCCATCCGGAGTCTTAGTGATAAAGCTTGTGAACACCAATTTTCCAGCGCTGAGTCGATAGGTGCGTTGAGTCGATTGCGCCGCGCAGCATCCGGGGTCGTTTGGACCGTGAACCGTCGCATCCAGAAAGATTTGCCCGTCGGTGATGCTGAGACGGTTGATCTTCGGACGGTCATCGATCAAATCGGAGGCGGCTTGCAGAGCTTGACCATTTTGATTCAACACCGCGATCAGCGAAACAAAGACGCCGCTGCCGCCGTAATTTTCCGCAAGCAGCACCGCCGCGTCGCCCGCGCCGTCCCCATTCAAATCGCCAAACGCCATTGGCGAGGCCAGGTCGATGGACATAAAGTTCGGCGACGAAACATCGATGGTATTCTGATAGGCGCCATTCGTCAACTGTACGATCGGATGCGCGTCCTGAACCACCAGTTGATATTTCGCGTTCTTCACTTGATCGGGAGTCAAGGCCGAGGCGGCCGTGGTCGGCGGAAGAGTCGGTGCGACCTGCGTAATCGGAATCTTTACGAGTTCAGGACTCGAAAACAATCCGCACGCCGGGACGGCAAACCCGAGGATCAAAAATACAAGCCAGCGTTTTTTCATTGGCTAACATTAGCTTTGCTGAGCACGGCCCACGTCGAGCCGCCGTCGGTGGTTTTATAAAGCACGATGGTACGTGTATCGTCAGTCAACACAAAACCGGTCGTGGTATTGAGGAAGTCCATGCCGGAAAAACTATCGCCAAACGCAATGCCGGGCGAGACGGTGGTCCATGATTTTGCGCCGTCGTGGGTGACATAAAATTCCGTGCCGTTCCAGACAAAGCCGTCCGCGGCGGAGACAAAATTCAGCGAGCCGCCGTTTGGGATCATTGTCGGTGTCAGGGCCCAATTCGATCCACCGTCATGGGAATAGTAAACCGCCATTACCGTGCCATATTGATTGGTGGTATGGACCGGCATATACGCATCCTGCGCCGTGACGAATTGCGGGCCCGTGGTTTCGAACTGAGCCTGGTCGTATCCCGAGGGAATTTGAACGGATTGCAGTTTCCAGGATTGACCTCCGTCCTGGGTTTGATACAGATAAATCACTCCGGACGCATAGGTGATTCCTCCGACCCAGGCCGTCTTCATATCCGTTGCAGTAATGCCGTCCTTAAGTCCGCCAAGCGGCAGGGTGGATGAGGCGCCGGGTTGGGTCGGATCATCAATATATGTTTGGTTCCACGTTTGTCCGCCGTCCGTGGTTTGGAAGATCGCGACCGCATCCGATCCCGCCCCCGCGCCGAGATCCGACATCATCCAGCCATTGGACGCATTCAGGAACACCAAGTGCCCCATAAAGAAATTCACCATGCTGGATTGCCACGTCGTTCCGCCATCTTGAGTGCGATAGAGCGTGTTGGTATTGCTGGATGGATCACCGGTCACTACCCAACCGTGACTCGCATCCAGAAAATAGAACGTGGTGCCGAATCCAAGCTTGGTAACGCCGGGGGGCGTGACAGCATGCCAGGTCGTGCCGCCGTCATTTGTCCGGACCACGCCGGTATCGGTGATCGCCCAGCCATTCATCACATCCACCATATGAAGCGCAGTGAAGGCGGGCGCGGCAACGATGGGCGCAGTGAGCGTCGGCGGCGCGGCCGTCACAGCCGGCGGCGGAGTCGGAGTCGAGGTAGCAGGTTTTGAACAGGCAAAAAGGATCACAGCCAAACCGATTAAAGCAATTATTCGTTTCATTCGTCTCTCCTTGTCAAATATGGTCCACGAGAGGGATCTAAGCAAGCCACTCAACCAAGGTGGCTTCGCCCTGCCCAACGCCCACACACAGAGCCGCCAGGCCGTACTTCACATGGCCGCGGCGATTCATTTCATATAACAAGGTCGTGAGGATGCGCGCCCCCGAACAACCCAGCGGATGTCCTAAGGCAATCGCACCGCCGTTGACATTCACGATCTCAGGATCAAGCCCCAATTCCTCCATCACGGCCAAGGACTGGATGGCAAAGGCTTCATTCAATTCCACCAAACCAACGTCCTTCATTTTCAATCCGGCGCGTTCCAACGCTTTCCGCGTGGCAGGGATCGGCCCGTAGCCCATCACACGCGGCGGCACACCCGCCACCGCCGAGGCCACCACGCGCGCCAGCGGTTTCAGATTCAGTGCCCTGGCCCTTTCCAGGCTCATCAATAACAATGCCGCTGCGCCATCGTTCAGGCCAGACGAATTGCCGGCCGTCACCGTTCCTCCCTCACGAAACGCGGGCTTGAGCCTGGCCAGCGATTCCATCGTCGTATCACGGCGCGGCCGCTCATCCGTCGTCACGAAAACGGGATTACCTTTCTTTTGTGGAATGGGGACCGGCAAAATTTCTTCGGAAAACTTTCCCGAGTCGATCGCCGCGACCGCGCGTTGATGGGATCGCAACGAAAATGCATCCTGCATCTGGCGGGTAAGATGGGGGCGTTCCACCGCAATGTTCTCGGCGGTCTCGCCCATCGAATCGGTCCCGTATTTTTCCTTCATCTTCGGATTCGGATAACGCCAGCCAAGCGCAGTATCCCATGCCGTCAGGTTGCCAAATAAGAATCCCGCCTCCGCTTTTGGAACCGAGTACGGCGCGCGGCTCATCGACTCGACGCCACCGGCAATGAAAACCTGCCCCTCGCCTGCCCGGATGGCGCGGGCGGCTTGGTTCACCGCGCTCAATCCCGAGGCGCATAAACGATTGACCGTGACACCTGACACCGTAGCCGGCAGGCCGGCCAACAGCGCGGCCATGCGCGCCACATTGCGGTTGTCCTCCCCCGCTTGATTGGCGCATCCAAAATACACCTCCTCGATCAAATTCGGGTCAAGGCTGGTGCGATGAATGATCTCCCTGATCACAAGAGCCGCCAAATCATCGGGTCGAACGGGGGCGAGGGCGCCACCCAGCGATCCGATCGGCGTGCGGATCGCGTCAACAATGACTGCATCTATGTTGTTTGACATCGAACATTCTCCATATCAATGTGTTGAAAAGAATTGATTATACAAGGGCGTGCTGATATAAGCCATTCCAAAATCATCCTGGTAGATTAGGGTGTATCCCTGAACTTGTTCCGCCAAAGCATCGGTATAAAAGTGATAGGCGTCGGAAAAATTGGGGTCGACCGCGGTCTGCGATGGGCCGTTCTGCGTATAATCTCGCAGATGCTGTTTGCTAAGCAGTAGCAAATCCGCATTGATTTTATGAATATAAGCATATCCCGAGACGCCCCATTGAAAATTCACCTTATCATTCGCCGCATTCGGCACATACATGACCACATCGCGAAACACGACCAGAGGCCGATTCAATTCGATGCGGGACAGATCACTCTTGTCAAGAGCAACATAGAAATTGAGACTGGCACTATCCTTCTCACGCTGCAGGGTCTCGAGATATTGAGAAATGTCAGTGTTCAGGCTGTAGGCAAATTGCCAGCCAGCGACCACAATCCCAGCAAATAACAGGAAGAGACGGGCGCCATATTTCCTCAGATAATGTCCAAGGGAGGCTCCGAGGTGGGGCGGGACTAACCCCATAAAGTACGCCGGGAGGGTGGAATACAACGGGAGGAGAATTGGCATGGGAAAATGTTTAGGTCGAATCGCCAAAGCAACACAGATGTAGATTGTAAAGGGCACCACCCATGCCAAAATCAAGAGATTCAAGAGGCGCCGCTCGCCTTTCACGCAACCGATAATGGCCGCCACGACAGCCAACAACAGAAATGGTAGCGTGCTATATTCTTCATTAACCACCCGCAACCAATCCAATACGCTGTTGTGATACAGCACCACAAAGCCGCTCGCGATGTGCCGGTGCAATGTAATCTGGGTTTGAAGCGCAAGTTTCCGCTCGGACGCCCAAAGGAGAAACGGGTTCGTCAGCACAAATACGGCGGCCATGATGCCCACAAAAATGACTGCCACGACCACGGATCGACGCACATCGAGGCTCTTCCGCCTCCAACCCAGAAATATATAAAGCGGAATGGCCAAACAAAAGAACAAGCCGATTTGTTTCGTGGCGACGGACAGACCGCAAAACAGCGCCGCCAGGTAAAAATCCTTCCCAAACTTAAGGTCATCCCGGGTAAGAAAGAAGAACGTGAGGACGATGAAAAGGAAGACCAAACTCTCCGGATGGAACCACATGTCGTTAAAAACAACCTCCGGAATGAGCAGCAGCAACAGGAATAGGGCAAGAGACTTAAGATAAGACTCAAATTTGGTTTGCAGGTAGACCAAGATCATGAGCGCGGCGATCATCGGCAGGACACTGACGAATTGCCTTAGGACCAGCATATTGAGTTGGAGATTTCCCAAGCCCCAAATCAATTTCAAAGGCAAAAGGACAATCACCGCAGAGTAGAAATAATATGGAAAACCATAAAAGTAGATCTGATACGCAAAAAAACGATATAGGGATTGGGGAAGACTCGGTGCAGGCGTCAGCATCCGGATAACGGCCGGGTATTGCGCGGGCTCATCCGAATTGAAGACGTAGGTCATGTTCAAATCATGCGCGCCGGTGGAGTTGGGAAACCAAAAGACGAAGAAATACAATAGACCAATGAAGAGCAAAATGAAAAATATGGATTTCCTTTTTCCAAGCATATCTATTTCCGTATGAAAACCTCGGCACGATTCTACCACCTCAAAAGGACAGGACTTTTGTAAACGATGAAGGATGACGCATGGCACTATCCGCCTTTTGCCGATAAAGCCATAATCAGGCTGGCACGATATTTGCTAAATCCTCTCCAACTTCTCAACTAAAGGAGGCTGAATGCCTGCTGCAAAAGGTTGGATCGAAGTCAATGAAAAATATTGCAAGGGTTGTGAACTTTGCATTAGCGCCTGTCCGCCTGACGTGATGAAATTGGACACATCACACCTAACGCCAACCGGCTATCACCCCGCGCATGTATATAAGGACGGCTGCACGGGGTGCGCCATTTGCGCGTTAGTCTGTCCCGACGCAGCGATCACGGTTTATCGTGAAATCACAAAGGTTGTGCATGCCACAGCATAAGGTCCACAAAGAACATGAATCAACACAAATAAGAAAGGCAGTGTTGATTTCTGTTTATCTACGGACAAAATGGAGAACTTTATGACACGAGAATTATGGGAAGGCAACCAAGCCATCGCCGAAGCCGCCGTTCGTGCAGGACTGGAAGCGTACTTCGGATATCCCATCACTCCTCAAACCGAGGTCTTGGAATATCTTTCGCGCCGCATGCCCGAACTTGGACGTGCTTTTGTTCAAGCGGAAAGTGAACTTGGCGCAATCAACATGGTTTACGGCGCGGCTTGCGCAGGCGTGCGCGTGATGTCCAGCTCCTCCAGCCCAGGCGTAAGCCTGATGATGGAAGGCTTATCATACATTGCCGGGACGGAAATCCCGATGGTGCTGGTCAATGTGATGCGTGGCGGCCCGGGACTCGGCAATATCGCCCCCTCGCAGGGAGATTACAACCAGGCTGTGCATGGCGGCGGACATGGCGATTATCCCCGCATCGTGCTGGCTCCAGCCTCCGTTCAGGAAGCCGTTGATTTGATGACACTTTCCTTCGATCTTGCCGAGAAATATCGCTTGATCACTTTTGTCATCGCGGATGGTTGCATCGGTCAAATGATGGAACCGATCAATCTGCCTGAAATGAGGCCGGTCGTTCGCAAGGATTGGGACTGGGCAACCAACGGACGGATGGGCAAACGTGAACGGCGCATTTTGACATCCATTTACCTTGATCCATATCAGGAAGAGAAAGCCAATCTGCGTTTGCTCGAACGCTGGAAACAAGCTCAAGCGGAAATCCGCTACAAAGAATACTTCATGGAGGACGCGGAATATGTGGTGATTGGTTTCGGCACGGCCGGTCGCGTATCGCTTTCCGCGGTGCGTGCCGCGCGTCAGCGGGGGATCAAGGTCGGGTTGTTGAGACCGATTACGGTGAGTCCGTTCCCGCTGGGTGTGATCGAGGATTTGGTCCGGCATCTGAGCGGAATCCTCGTGGTCGAAATGAATTCAGGTCAAATGTTGGAAGATGTCCGCCTGGCCGTTCGGGGCCGCGTGCCGGTCCAATTCTATGGACGCATGGGCGGTGTTGTTCCGTTCCCTGATGAAGTACTGGATGAAATCCATCGCATGGTGTCGAGCAAAGGTGCAACCGAACTCAATCCCCGCGATGCGTGGTACGAGCGCATGGTTGCAACGAAATAGAAGAGGCTGATATGGTGGCAACTGCAAATAATTTGGTGTACGAACGACCCGTAGGTTTCACCGACGCCCCAACCCATTACTGCCCCGGTTGCACGCATGGCACAGCACATCGCCTTGTCGCGGAAGTCTTGGAAGAGATGGGCATACTGGACAAAGTGATTGGTGTTGCGCCGGTGGGATGCTCCGTATTCGCATACAACTATTTTGATACGGACTTTGTCGAAGCGCCTCACGGACGCGCCCCGGCCATGGCGACCGGCATCAAGCGTGTTCTCCCCGACCGCATTGTCTTCACGTATCAAGGCGACGGCGATCTCGCCTCGATTGGCATGGGTGAGATCGTTCATTCCGCGGCGCGCGGAGAAAACATCACGGTGATCTTTATCAACAACGCCAACTACGGCATGACCGGCGGGCAAATGGCCCCGACCACGCTGCCCGGCATGAAGACCACATCCTCTCCCAACGGCCGCGATGTGGAAACACAAGGCTATCCGATCCGCACCTGTGAATTATTGGCAACCCTCGATGGATCGGGGTATGTGGTGCGGCGTTCCTTGCATGATCCGAAGAACATTCGTCTGGCAAAGAAAGCGATCCGCCTGGCGTTTGAAACGCAAGTGCGCGGACTGGGCTTCTCGATGGTCGAGCTGCTGTCAACCTGTCCGACCAACTGGAATCTGACGCCGGTTGAATCGCTCAAGTTCGTGGAAGACAAGATGGTTTCTTATTTTCCGCTGGGCGACTACAAGGTGAGTCAATCCGTGGCTCAGGTGAAGATTTAGCCCTCTGGACATTTGATATTCGGAAACCGGGCACAAGACGGGAAATCCGAATGTCGGATATTTACAAAAAGGAAGCGACCTATGCAAAAAGAAATCATCATCGCCGGCTTTGGCGGACAAGGCGTGCTCTTCGGAGGACAGGTTCTAACGTATGCCGCCATGGACGCTGGCAAAGAGGTGACGTGGATTCCGTCTTACGGGCCCGAGATGCGCGGCGGAACAGCCAACTGCACTATCGTCATCGCCGAGGACGAGATCGGTTCACCGCTGGTCAAGAATCCGCCGCTGGCCATTGCCCTCAACCTGCCGTCATTCGACAAGTACGAGGGGGAACTCCAGCAAGGCGGGACGCTGGTGGTCAACAAATCCATGGTGGACCGCGGACCCAAGCGGGACGATATCAAAGTCATCTTTGTGCCATGCAACGAGATCGCGGAAGAGATTGGCGACCGAAGGCTCTTGAATATGGTGGCGGTCGGCGCGTTGCTGACGAGCCTGCCCGAATTGAGTCTGCAAGATGTGGAACAGGCGCTCGAGTCCCACATGCCCGAACGGCATAAGAATCTATTGCCGAAGAATTTTGAAGCACTCCAGCGCGGCTACGAAGCCGCAAAGGCCCAATCAGCGGGAATCACGGGACAATAAATAAAAGGGGCCTCCACTGCGGTAGATGGCCTGAATGGAGCACCATCCATTCACTCGAGAGCATCCAAGATAAGACGTTGAGCCAAGGAGCGGATATGGTACAGCGCATTAAGGCATGGCGGATTCTTTCTTTGACAACCATCATGGTATTTTTCCTGGCGGGTTGCGCAGGCAAAACGGCGGAGATAACACCTGAACCGCAACCAACAAGAGATCCAAATCTGGAACAATCCTTGGCGCAACAGCTGGCACAGATGAACCCGAGCGCAGTGCCGATATTCCAGGAGGCTACGAGATCCATGGATTCCGGCGATTATCAAAAATCCGTGGAACTTTACCAGCAGGTCATTTCCATGGCTCCCAATTTCTCGGCGGCCTACCGGCGACTCGGGTATATTGAATTAAATCTCAAAAACATTGATCAGGCGGAACAACTATCACGGAAAGCCCTCGGTTTAGAGCCGAATTCCTACAACCAAAGTTCTCTGGCACTCGTCCTCGTGCAAAAAAACACTCCCAAGGATTTTCAGGAGGCATTCAATCTAGCCTCGGCAGCAGTCAAATCATTACCTGATGACGAGGAAACCAATTTAGCGCTTCTAATATCCGCCGCTGCCACGAACGATATTGACATAGCCAGGCAAACAGACCAGCACTTGCTCCAGATAGCTCCCAGTGATCCGCTCGCGCATTATTTTGCAGGGTTGCTGGCGGCAAATGACGGCAAATGGGAGACAGCGGAAGCTGAATTGCTGAATTCGCAAACGCTCGGTATGCCATCCGAAACTGTCCAACAGGCGCTTAACAGCGGTATCTCCAGAAACGCCATGATTTCTCGAACGTTGCGTTGGGGAGGTGTAGCGACGGCGTTCTGGCTTCTCGGACTTGGGATTCTTTTCATCGTTGGGAATGCTCTTAGCCATGCCACGATTAATACGCTGAACAACCTTGAATACGCAACAAGTGTCCAGATCAAACCAGAGGAACATCGAATTCGATCTATTTACAGAACGGTAATTGCCATTCTTTCTTTGTATTACTATATTTCCATGCCATTCGTCCTAGTCTTTTTGTTCCTTGTCGTTGGCGGTGCTTACTACGTCTTCTTTTTGATTGGCAGTATTCCCATCCAGCTTGCCGTGATACTGGTCATCATGCTCCTCGCATCGATGCTCGCCATCCTGCGATCCCTCTTCACACGAACGAAAGACTTGCCGCCCGGTCGTGCTCTGCGAAAAATAGATGCGCCTGAGCTTTGGAATTTGGCAGAAGAGGCAGCCCGAAGATTAGAAACCCGACCCGTCGACTCGATCTACGTTAATCCAGGAGTGAACATTGCGGTATACGAGAGGGGAAGCATTCTTCAAAAGATGCGAGGAACCAGCCAGCGAAACTTGATTCTGGGCATGGGAGTACTACAAGGCTTGACCCAGGCTCAATTCGCGGCCATTCTCGCACATGAGTATGGGCACTTTTCCAATCGTGACACGGCGGGTGGCAACCTCGCACATCAAGTATATGCTTCTTTGCATCAGTTGGCACAACAGCTAATTCGAGGCCGAGCTGCTCAAATATTCAATCCGGTATGGTTGTTCGTGCTCAGTTATCAAAGGATTTTCCGGCGCGCCACGATGGGTGCCTCGCGATTACAGGAGGTCCTTGCAGATCGTTACGCCGCCATGGCTTATGGCAGCCAGAATTTCATTGATGGGTTGAGAAGCATCGTCTGGCAGGGCGTCGCGTTCCCGCTGCAGGCAAAATACGAGATACAAAAATCATTGGACCTCAATCGGCCCGTAAGCAACGTATACGGCCTGCCAGTGGAAGAAAAACTTAAAGGGGAGCTGAACAAGAGATTCGAGGATGCCATGCAGAGGCCCACCACTCCGGATGATTCTCATCCCGCCCCGCACCAGAGAATGGCCTGGATCGAGCGCTTGCACTTTCCATTCTTTGAGATAGCGAACAGCCAGTCACCCGCGCTGGACCTTTTCCCGAATGCTGAAGCCCTAGAGCTTGAAATGACGGGGCAGCTAATGAAATCCGTTAGAAGATGATTTTGCGGCATGTTCGAGAGGCAAGCGCGGCTATGAAGTGACGCTGGCCCAGTTATCCAGAAATGGCAATCGGTAAACCACAACCCGCCTGGACAGCAGGCGGGTTGCTTATTGATTCGAATGCAGATTCGTTATATAGTTGGGACAGGAGGAACCGATGAGCGCTCAATCGAATATTCCGTCGGCTGAGGATCCTTCTGAAATCGTGAAAGGCATTCTCAAACGTTTTGGACAAGTTGCGGTCACGCTCGTCTTGCAGGGGATAATTCTTTTTCTTTCTGCAGGTTCATTGAACTGGGTGTGGGCTCGGGTCTTCCTTGGAATCTATCTGCTGAGCGTATTGATCACTAGCGCATTCTTGATGAGGACCAGTCCTGAAACGGTTGCGGAGCGTGGACAGCCCAAGGAGATGAAAAAGTGGGATGCGATTGTAAGCGGCGTCTGGGGTCTGGCGCAACATATCTTCCTTCCGCTGACAGCCGGCCTGGATTTCCGCTTGCATTGGACTCCGGCCCCGATTACCTCCTGGAATTTGGTTGGTGCCGTGGTTTTTGCAATTGGCTTGGGGATATTCAGCTGGGCAATGATCACGAATACTTACTTTTCAACGACAGTCCGCATCCAACGGGATCGTGGCCAAACCGTATGCCGAAGCGGACCATATCGCCTCGTAAGGCACCCGGGGTATGATGGCGTCAACCCGCAATCACTGGGAATTCCAATTCTAGTAGGATCATTGTGGGCATTCATTCCGGCCACCCTCGCGGCGATCGCAATGATCGTGCGGACCCATTTCGAGGATCGCACCCTGCAAGCCGAACTCGCTGGATACACAGACTTCGCGCAGGAAGTTCGTTATCGACTGATGCCGGGTATCTAGTCGGGGAGCACAACGCTACGTTGTCCAGAGCACGCTTTCTTGACTTCATGCTCCAAGGCGTGGTATAGAATCTTTCCGATGACAAGCTAGGACTGATTATATTTTAGGAGTTCGCATGCAGCCCAGAATTCCCGAGAAGGATAAGAGACCAAACGTTTGCTACGCCATCACGGATGATGGTCTCGAATTGCCGGTGATTGATGTCACGAATCCTGTCTTTCAAATCTCACTCAATGCTGACGAATTGGACGCCCAGCTACACCAATTCATTCGCGACGCTCAGGGTCCTGAAAAGGTTCCGCCATTTCTGCGTGGACTGTTGTTTGCTTTCATGCGTCGTCAGTCGGTCCTCATGCGCGGACTGATGGGCTCAGACGGCACGTTTCTGAGCGGCATGAACACGTATATGATAAAACTCGGCGCCGACAACCTTAACAAAAGCTATTTCAGTGCGATTGATCGAACGATTGCAGGCTCACCTGCCGGCTTATTCATGCGGCTTCGTCTTCAGGATATCGCCCATCTCCTCTCAGAGGCTCTGATTCCAATCCTGGATTTGCGGCCAAGCGCAGCGCTTCATCTACTGAACATCGGAGGCGGTTCCGCCATCGATAGTTTGAACGCGCTGATCGTGATTTACAAACGGCGCGCCGACCTAATTGACGGTCGTCCAATCTTCATCCATGTTATGGACCTGAACACGGTTGGCCCGAATTTTGGGGCGCGTGCCCTGGCCTCGCTTCAAAGCAAAAGCGGCCCGCTTCAGGGTGCGGATATTGGCTTCGAGCATATCCCCTACAACTGGTCTCACTCAACTGCCTTACGTGACTTCCTGAAATCGTTGCCTCGGCAAAGCATCATCGCGGCTTCGTCTGAAGGCGCGTTGTTTGAATATGGCTCGGATGACGAGATAACCGGTAATCTTCAAGCCTTGTTCGAGGCCGCGCCTGCCGATACGGTCGTCGCTGGCTCTGTGACACGCGGCGATGAGTTGGGACTCCAGTTGAACGGCCACGGTCTGGGCAGTCGCGCGGCACTCCAAATGCGGGGCTTGGAAGCGTTCACCGCACTGGCCAACCGGGCAGGCTGGCAAATTGCGAAATCCGTGGACCGGCCATTGAGCCACGACGTTCTGATGAAGAATCGTTAATGAGGCAGGCACATCCTACCACAAGGCGCGCTGTTGATTAGTTAGCAAACTTGTTGTATAGTTAGGCAGGATCTGGATCGAAGTTTGGCTGCGGCAGACGGCTGAAGACAGATCCCCAAAACGATTCTAGGGAAAGAAAGGTATGGACACTCCTCCTAACAAGCAAACCAGCTACGCATTGGAAATTGGGGTAGCCGTGGGTTATGGGGTCTTGTTCTGTGGGATGATTGTCGCCTGCACGGCTCTTTCCATGATTTTCTTGCGGAAACCGGTTGCCGCGCAAACCGTCGGAATTGCCAATTTGCCTCCACTTACTCCGAGCCCGCATGTCTCAGCTGCGGTTCTGGACCAAGCCCCCAAACTACTCGATGAAAACTTCGACGATGATCGGAACGATTGGATCGACGCCTCCGCCTGGGGCGGCACTGGCTCTTCTCGGGAGGATGTCCATGATGGCAAGCTGTTTTTCGCGTCGCTTCAAACCAATTCGGGCCTGCCTTATGTACTAGCCACTTGCAAACCCTGCGGTTCCCTGAATCAGCCATATTTTCTCGCGGCAGACATTGCCACGGACCGCACGACCGATCAGGCGTATGGCATTGTGTTTCATAAAGGAGGCAACCCCGGTAGTTTTTACGCATTTATGATCGATGAGGAGACAAAGAATTACTATGTGTTGGCCGCCGACAATTGGATGCTCCGCACCTCTGGCGAAAGTGATTTGATTCAGTCGTATCCGGCCTCCAACACTTTAGGTATCTATGTGCAGGAAGATCGCGTGGAGTTTTACATCAATCAGAAGATCGTGGATTCGTATCAGGAAACAGGGAATTCGTTCGAGACCGGCGCCATTGGATTCTGTGTCGATGGCCCGGGTTTCACAATGATCGCGGATAACCTGCATATTTACGAGATGGCCGGTCAATGACATGGATCATCCAGCGCCGAAAGCAGCGCCCAAGTATCGATGGATCACACGGCTGGCAGGCGGTTTTCTTGTCCTGCTGTGGTTGGGCTTTTGCGCGTTCCTCGTGCTGGCCGGATATCAGATTCGTTATCAAATTCCTGTTCTGAGCAACAGCTTGCCAACTCCCACCGCCGGTCCAGTTCCCACGCCGCACATCTTGGTGCATGCGCCTCCGGACATCAACAGCACAGTATTTGAGGATTTTTCTTCCAATCAGCGTGAGTGGGGTGCGGCTGTTCCGGGCAGCAAAGTTGAGGTTGTGGATGGCAAATTAATCCTGCAATCGAACACGTCCGGCTATTATGCCATCGCCACCAATGGGCAACCTCTGTTGGTTCTGAATGGTGGGAAGTACTGCGTCCAGGCTGATTTCACAGTCGATCATTTGGCCAACGCCATGTACGGTCTGGTATTCGGCTTTGACCGGGCTACCGGCACTTTCTACTTGTTCGATATCCAATCTGAGACAGCAACCTTCAGCCTCCTAAAGCATACACCTCAAAAATGGGAACAACTACTGCCACTCTCAAATTCAGGCGGTGCTCTCCTACCCTATCCACAAGCCAACACGTTGAGCATCTATTTCGATCAGGGTGCAATGGAGCTCTTCATCAATGGACATTTGGTGGGCTCCTTTTGGGACAAGGAGCCATTCCAATTTGGCGGGTATGGAGCCTATCTGGAAACGACCAGTCTCAGGTTGGTGGTGGATAACTTCTTTGCCTACAGCGACTATAAATAATCCAGGCTGTGGATCAGGCCATCTGTTCCCGATCCGGACGGATTAAATCTTTTTGTACTGCTATAATCGGCTCATATGAAATACGAGACCCTCGACAACATTCAAATTCCCAAAATCGGCTTTGGCTCGGCGCGGCTGGGCGGCAGATTTGTGGGAGGGATCCTAGCTGATCGCAACCGTGATGAATTCTTTCTCTCCGCCTTACGATCGGCCATTGCTCTCGGTTATCGTCACTTCGACAGCGCCGAACTGTACGGCGGAGGCCACGCCGAGGAACTGATCGGCCGCGCCCTTCACGAGTCCGAGGTGGAGCGGGAGGCGTTTTTCGTCACGTCCAAAGTCTGGCCGACCCATCTGGCCTACCGAAACGTCTTGCGTTCCTGTGAAAACAGTCTGCGCCGCTTGCAAATGGATTACCTTGATTTATATCTCGTCCATTGGCCCAATCCGCTGGTTCCGCTGAAGGAGACGTTCCGTGCGCTCAATCAACTCGTCGAGGAGGGCAAGCTGAAACACGTGGGCCTCAGCAACGTCAATGTCCAATTGATTCAGCGGGCGCAATCGTTTTGCGAAACGCCATTGTTTGCGAACCAGATTCCATACAGCCTCACGCACCGTCGTTATGCCGAAAACGGCACGGTGAAGTATTGTCAGCAGAACCACATGCTCATCACCGGATACACACCGGTCGATCATGGACACATCCAAGTCAAGCAAACCCTGCAGTCCATCGCCGAGGCACATCGCGCCACGCCGTATCAAATTGCGCTGGCGTGGCTTGTCAATCAGCCGCGCGTCATCACCATTCCGCTGTCGTTTGACCCGAAACATCAAAGAGAAAACCTCGAGGCGGCGGAAATCGAATTGACTCCGGGTGAGATGAACCAACTTAACGCATTAGGATAGTCCGCCTCCGCGCTAAATGAAATACGAAACCATCCACAAGTTGACTCTGCCCAAAGTCGGATTCGGCACCTGGAAGATCGGCGGCGAATCTTCCCCGAACCCAAAAGTGGATTCCATTTCGCTGTCCGCCCTGCGTTCCGCGCTCGAACTCGGCTACACCCACATTGACACCGCCGAGATGTATGGAGCCGGTCATGCCGAAGAATTGATCGGCCAAACGATGCGCGAGATGCGCCTCCAACGCGAAGCGCTCTTCATCACTTCGAAAGTGATGCCATCCCATTTGAAATACGACCAGGTTCTGGCATCATGCGAAGCCAGCCTGCGCCGCCTGCAGATGGATTACGTGGACCTTTATCTCATCCATTGGCCCTCCAGCGGAATGAAATTGGAGGATACTTTCCGCGCCTTGAACAAACTCGTGCGCGATGGCAAAGTCAAGCATCTCGGCGTCAGCAACTTCGACCTGAAATTATTGAAGGAGTCGCAGGTTTTGTCTGAAACGCCGATCATCACAGATCAAGTCCCTTATAGCATCTCAGATCGTTCCCAGGTTAAGAACGGCGTTCTGGATTATTGCCAGCAAAATAATATTCTGATTACTGCATATTCCCCAGTCAATCAGGGTCATTTCCGCGCCAACAAAACTCTTCAACAAGTCGCAAAGGCACATTCCGCCACGCCTTATCAAATTGCCATCGCCTGGCTGGTGATGCAGCCGCGTGTCATTACGATTCCGATGTCATTCAATCCGGACCACATGAAGGAAAATCGGGATGCGGCCGACATCGTTATCAGCGATGAAGAAATGAAGCAGCTGGCTTAGTCCTGCTCAATCCCTCCCCAAATTCCCTTGGAATTTGGGGAGGGTGTCATGAAGGGACAGGTGGGGCTATAATCTCCTCCATGGATTCTGATTCGCGAGCCGTCCCGGAGAAAATAGAAAAAGAAAAGGAACAAACCGAAGAGGGGCCGCTTTATCGCGTCATCATCCACAACGACGACGTCACACCGATGGATTTCGTCATCGACATTTTGATTTCGATCTTTCAATTGCCGGCCGCAAACGCAGCTTATATTATGTACACCGCACATCTTAATGGCTATGCGTACGTCCAGACTTTGCCGAAACCGGAAGCACAGCGACGGATCAACAAAGCACACTTTGCGGCGCGGCTCAAAGGCTATCCCCTGAAATTCACCATCGAACCCGAATGACATCCCCGCTCGAAACGCTGGCTCAAATCAATCTCGATGACCTGGTCAACGCCCTGGGGATTCAAAATCGTCGACTTCTCACACGCGCTACGCGTTCCCTGTTCCGCGGCGCGGCGCGCAGGTTCGCCAAACAGATGCTTGATTTCGACGCGATCGCCGGCACCGAGGGGTTGGCAAAAGCCGCGTGCGTAACAGAACGACTCTATGTCCGCGACGTGCGCGTCTTTGACGCGGACCGTCTGCCCGCTGGCTCGTTCCTTGCCTTATCCAATCATCCCGGCATGACGGATACGCTGGCGCTTTTTGCCTCCCTGAACCGCAATGACATAAAGGTCATCGCGTTGAATCGCCCGTTCCTTTTGTCCCTGCCCCACATCAGCCAGCAGCTGTTTTACGTAACGGAGGATCCTGCTGAACGCATGGCGCTCGTCCGTCACGTCAGCGCGCACTTGCGGAATGGCGGCTCGATCCTGACCTTTCCCGCTGGCCACAACGAACCCGATCCCGATGTCTATGGTGGCGCAATTGATTCTTTGGAATCATGGACAGACAGCGTCGGCGTTTTCATCCGCCTTGCGCCGCAAACGCCCATCGTGCCCATCCTCGTACGCAATGTGGTTTGGAAAAGGATGGCACATTCGTCCATCATCCGAATCAAACAAACCCGCGATGAACGCGAATTGCTGGTGGTCGCATTGCAGCTGCTGGCAACGGTGATGTTCAACCTCAAACCTGTCACCGTGACCGTGCAGATCGGAAAACCCATCACAGCCAGAGAACTCGGCACGACCCGCAAACCACGAGGGCAGGCAGAAACGCAGTTCATTCATCAGGCGGCGTTAGCGGAGATGAAACAGCTCATTGAAAACCCGCCGGCTGGCAAAGGAATAAGCGCCCTGGATGAATAGAAAATGGTTACTGCGCAGTCTTGCAATAATGGTTCTCGCGGCCTTGCTATACTTTGCGCTTCGCAACGCGCCGCTGATTCAAATTTGGACTACGCTTCGCCAGCTGAAACTCTGGCAAATCATCGTGGTCCTTGCCATGGACGGTGCTATTTATCTCTTCGTCACGGCGCGCTGGTGGATCATCGTTCAAGCAGACGATAAAAACATTTCCTACCTGCCAATGATCGGCGTGCGGATCGCCGTGTTCGGTATCAGTTATTTCACAGTTGGACCGCAAGTGGGCGGCGAACCGCTGCAAGTCATTTATCTCCAACGGAAATACAGATTGGCGTATACGCGGGCCGCGTCCACCGTGGTGATGGACAAGCTGCTCGAACTGCTGGCAAATTTCATTCTACTGGTCTTTGGTTTAATGGGAATCGTTCAAGCGGGAATTCTCACGAAAGGCGGCAGCCCGCCCCTCGTGAGTCTGATCGTCTTGTCAATTTTGGTCTCCTGGCCGCTCATCCATGTCATCCTGCTTTATAAGAAAATCTATCCCTTGTCAACTCTTTTGCAGAGGCTGTTCATTCAACATACCAAAGCCGTTCGCTTCGTCCGCGCCGCGGAACATCTGGCCGGACGATTCTGCCAGCGTCAGACCCGCGCCTTGTTGGCCGCACTGTTCGTTTCATTGCTGGCGGCAGTCGGGATGGTAAGCGAATATTTTCTGATGACGTCATTTCTCCAAGTCCATTTGTCGTTTTGGCAAACGGTCGCAGCCTGGACGGCAGGCTGGCTCTCGTTTCTTGTGCCAGTGCCCGGCGGCTTGGGCGCCTTGGAAGCGAGTCAGGTTTTCGCGTTGGGCCTCCTTGGAATTTCCGCCGCCTCTGCCGTCGGCCTGGCCTTGTTCATGCGGGCACGCGACCTCTTAATCGGCGGCCTGGGATTGCTCCTGGCGGGACGGGTGTTCGCCAAGTAAATTAAATCAATCCGTTATCCGTTCGTCGATCGTATCTATATAAAAGGAGAACATTATGAAACTCAGGACTTTAGATTATTTCATTATCATCCTGGTACTTGCCACGGCCATCCTGCACTTTGCCGCGGCCTTCGACAAGGTTTTGTTTCCGAATGGCACACCGGATCCGTTGTTCACGTTGAACGGACTCGGTTATTTGGGCCTGCTCGGCGCATTCTATCTTCCAATTTCATTTTTTCAACAAAGACATAAACTGGTCTGGCAGGTTCTGTTCGGATATGTCATCCTGACCATTGTGGCCTGGCTTGTGATCTGGGTCGGCATGAATGTGATTGCACAGGCTGTACCGTTCTTCAGTCGCGATTCGATTTACGGCGTCCCGGCCAAAATTATTGAGCTCATCCTCCTATATCTGCTCTGGCAAGAAAAACCTTAGCAAATGAAGGCGGGGGTAAAATAAGACATGCAGCGCAGGACAATTTACTTCACCGCGCCGGGACGGGTTGAACTCCGCGAAGAATCGATATCCGGGCCCGGCACGAATGAAGTCTTGGTCGAAACGATTTGCTCCGCGATTAGCGCGGGAACCGAGATGCTGGTGTTTCGCGGCCAGTTTCCGAACAAAGTGGATGCCATCGACTCGATCAGCAGTGGGCGTCACTATCCCACATCCTATGGATATGCCAATGTGGGGCGAGTGGCACAAATCGGCAAATCGGTGAGTCGGGAATGGGAGCAACGGCTCGTCTTTTCATTTCAACCACATACGTCGCATTTCGTCATCAATTCCGAGTCGCTTCTGCCAATTCCCGATGCGCTCTCGGCGGAGGCCGCCTGCTTTCTTCCAAACATGGAAACCGCCGTCAATCTGGTGCAGGATGCCGCGCCCATTTTGGGCGAACGCGTTTTGGTTTTGGGCGAAGGCGTCATCGGTCTGCTTACGACCGCTTTGATAAGAGAATTCCCGCTGGAGACGCTGGTCACGGCGGATCGTTATCCACTTCGCCGCGCGGCGTCGCTGGCCCTCGGCGTCAGCGCTGCACTTGACCCGGCCACGGACGATTTCTGCGAGAAGGCATTGAGCCACTGCCTCCACAATCTCATTCCTCAGCGCGACGTCAGGGACCTTCCCCGGCGCGGCGGCTTCGACCTGACTTTTGAATTGAGCGGAAATCCATCTGCGTTGAATGATGCCATTGCCGTCACCGCCTTCAGCGGGCGAGTGGTGGTCGGCTCGTGGTATGGGGAAAAGCGCATGCCGCTCGATCTCGGCAGTGTATTCCATCACTCGCGCATCAAAATCATTTCATCACAGGTCAGCACGATTGCGCCAGAGTTATCGGCGCGTTGGGACAAGCAAAGACGTTTCCAGGTGGCGTGGGAGGCGCTGAAACGAATCAAGCCGCAGAAATGGATCACGCATCGCTATTCCCTCGAAGATGCAGCGCAGGCGTATCAATTGCTCGACGCCAGGCCGCAGGAAACGATCCAAGTCGCTCTCAGCTATAAATAGTCCGGGAGGGCTCTATGTACACCCTGGCCGTTCGCCACGATTTCATTGCCCGACATTTTCTGGTTGGTGGAGATTGGGGACCGGAGAACCTTCCCAACTCGCATCATTATGTTTTGGAATTGCAGCTGGAAGGCAAGGAACTCGATCCGCATGGTTATCTCACTGACATTGTAGAGGTAGAGAAACATCTTAATGGAGTCATCGGTGGCTATAAGGAGCAACTGCTGAACGAGAAGCCGGAATTCAAAGATTTGAATCCATCGCTTGAGAATTTCGCACGTATTCTGGCGTGTTCGTTGAACGAACGGCTCACAGCCAAGAACCTCACCGTGCTCAAAGTGGTTCTATGGGAGAATGCTTCGGCGTGGGCGTCTTATTCCATCCAAAGGTAGAAGGTGAAAATTGCACTGATCATTTACGGCCAGCTGGACACCATGAGCGGCGGTTATCTTTACGACCGCAAATTGGTTGAGTCGCTGAGAAGGCGCGGCGATCAAGTGGAGGTTATCTCTTTGCCGCCGGGTAATTATGCCGCTCATTTCATCGACAATTTCCGTTTTGGCCTGCCGCGCGGTTTTGATCTCATCATCGAAGACGAATTGAATCACCCTTCGCTTCTATCGGCGAATGCCAGCGAGCATCCCTGCCCGCTTGTCAGTCTGGTCCATAATCTACATTCACTGGAACCCCGGTCCACCTGGCAAAATAACCTATACCGAATCATTGAACGCACGTATCTCCAATCCGTGGATGGATTCATCTTCAATTCTGACACCACGCGCGCGGCGGTGCTGCACCTCATGGAGGACAGACCGCCGTTTGTCATTGCCAGTCCTCCAAGCGACCGTTTTGGAACGCCTCTCACCGGGAGCCAGATTCGTTCACGGGCCCATGAACCGCGTCCGTTGCGTTTACTTTTTCTCGGCAATGTGATTCCGCTCAAGGGATTACACGTTCTGCTGGAAGTGCTTGGAGATCAGCCTTCCACATTTTGCCTGGACGTGGTAGGCTCGCTTACCGTTGATCCGCGATATGCAGAAAAAATGAAACGCTTTGTCCGTACCCACGGCCTGTCTCGGGTTGTCCAATTTCACGGTATCTTGGACAACGAGCCGCTCGTTGAACGGCTGGAGTGTGCACAGGTCATGGTCATTCCGTCCTCCTATGAAGGCTTCGGCATTGCTTATCTCGAAGGCATGGGGTTCGGTCTGCCCGCCATGGCGACCACCGCTGGTGCGGCCTCAGAGTTCATCAGGGACGGTGAAAATGGATATTTGATTCCACCGGAAGATTCCTCAGCGTTGGCAGAACGACTACGAACTTTGGCGAGTGATCGCAAAGTGTTGGAAAAAATGTCGGTTAATGCATTGCGAAGCTATCAATCACGACTGAGCTGGGAACAGACCGCGGATCGAATCCGAGGTTTTCTGCAGCAAATGATTGATATGAAACGATAACCATGGAATATTCTTTTCCTCGTTACCTTCAGTCCAAGCAAACAGTGGATGACCGAGCCCTGAACAAGGATGTGTTCCAGGTGCTGAAAGCTAACCTGCCCACTGCCCCATTCAGGGTCACTGAAATCGGGGCGGGGATTGGGACGATGATCCCGCGTCTCATGGAGTGGGGATTGCTGACGGATGCCGATTATCTCGCGCTCGACGGGATGGACGAGAATATCAGCTACGCCGCAGAGTGGATTCTGAACTGGGGTAAGTCAGCGGGCCTGCGGGCCGAAAGAAACGCAGGCAAGATTCGGTTGCATGATCGGCGGCGGGATGTCCGCATCACCCTCGAAGAGGTGGACGTCTTCGATTTCATCAAAAGGAAACCGCCCAAATCAGATTTGTTAATCGCGAGCGCTGTACTCGATTTATTTCCCTTGCCGCACAGCCTTCCGAAATTATTCTCGCTGACGAAGGGTCTGGCGTGGTTGACGATCAACTTCGACGGCATGACGACGTTCGAGCCGTCCATTGATGCGGCGCTGGATGCCACGATTGAGCGGCTGTATCACGCGACCATGGATACGCGTTCCACAGGCGGCGACAGCCAGACCGGTCGGCATTTGTTTTCGCATTTCCGCTCAGCCGGCGCGCAGATCCTCGCGGCGGGCGCCTCGGACTGGGTCGTACATCCAATCCGTGGAAAATATCCTGCCGACGAAAAATATTTTCTGCGCTTTATTCTGCACTTCTTCGAAGAGTCGCTAACCGGACACAAGGGCCTGGATCCAAATGCCTTTGCGAATTGGCTGTCGAGGCGCCGTGCCCAAATCGAACGCGGCGAACTGGTCTACATCGCACATCAAATGGATTTTTTGGTAAAAGCATAATTCTTCAAGACCGTTTAGACAACAAGCCTCACTGTTATCCAAAGGATACGAAAGGCGATCCCATGCGCGTCGCAGTGTTCTCCGATATTCACGGCAACGACTTTGCTTTCGAAACCGTCGCCGCCGACATGCAAAGCCAGTCCGTCGATCGGATCGTCTGTTTGGGCGATGCGGTTCAAGGCGGCCCGCAGCCCGCGGCAGTGGTGCAACGCCTGCGTACGCTGAATTGTCCGGTTGTGATGGGCAATGCAGATGCATGGTTGTTGAGCGGCATCGAAACCGCCGACGAAGGCGTTCCGCCCGAACGCAAGAAAAAGATGGAAGATATTCGACAATGGTCATTACGCCAACTCAGCGCCGAGGACCGGGCCCTCATTTCACAATTCCAGCCAACGGTGACCATCCGCCTCGAGAAAGATCTGGACCTACTATGCTTTCATGGTTCACCTGCCAATTTCGATGATGTGATCTTGCCAACGACTTCCGAAGATGAATTTCGAAAATTTTTGGGAGCCTATCAAGGGAAAATCCTTACGGGCGGTCATACGCATGCACAACAGATTCGTCGCATCGGTGACCAGTTCTTTTTCAACCCTGGTAGCGTGGGGTTCGCTTACGCCCAGGATCAGGCCAACGGGCAATTCCATGCGGACGCCTGGGCGGAATATGCTATCTTGGCTGTCGAGGGCGGTCAAAGTAGTCTGGAGTTTCGCCGGGTTCCGTTCGATGTCAAGCAGCTCATTCGCATCTATCGCGGGAGCCGGCGGCCCTTTGCGGAAGAGGCCATCGCACAATATCAGCGATAACCCTTATAATCTAATCCTATGAACTTCCTTATCACCGGAGCCGCGGGATTCCTCGGCTCGGCTCTTGCAAACAATCTCGCCCGCGAGGGACATCAGGTCCGCGGGCTGGACGACCTTTCCACCGGCGATCCGCAGGCTCTTTCGCCGGATGTGCATTTCACACGGGGCGACGTAAGCGATCGCCCTAAATTGTGGACACTCCTTCAAGAAGTGGACGTGGTCTATCATCTGGCGGCGCGCGTTTCGGTGCCGGAATCGATTTTATATCCGCGCGACTACAACACGGTCAACGTCGGCGGAACAGTGGCTTTAATGGAGGCCATGCGCGACGTCGGCGTGCGACGCGTGGTTCTCGCGTCGTCCGGTGCCGTATATGGCGATCTGGCCGAACAACCCTTGTGCGAGTCGATCACGCCGAACCCGCGCTCGCCGTATGCCGTCTCGAAACTCGCGGCAGAATATTATGTGCGCACGATCGGAGGGCTGTGGGGCATCGAGACGGTCAGCCTGCGCATCTTCAACGCCTATGGCCCGGGGCAGCATCTTCCGCCTTCGCACCCTCCAGTCGTGCCGTACTTTTTGCGACAGGCCCAACGCGGTGGAACCCTCGTGGTCCACGGCAACGGCAGCCAAACGCGCGATTATGTGTACGTGGACGATGCGGTCAGTGCCATGGTGGCCGCCTCGACCGCACCCAACATCGATGGACGGGTAATCAACGTCGGCTCAGGAACGGAGACGAGTCTTCGCGAATTAGTCAAGCATGTTTTGGATGTGACCAATGCCCAGCCTGAGATCCTGTATAATTCGCAGACTTCGGGCGGCGTCTCACGCATGAGTGCGGACCTGACCCTGGCCCAAGAGAAATTGAGTTACCGTCCTTCGATCAAGCTGGAGGATGGGTTGAGACTCACGCTTCAGCGGGATCCGCGCTTCCAGTGAGTTTTTATTGCCACAAAAGTTTTCAATGAAGATTCTTCCTCGCAGTTTTTACAATCGTCGCACGCTAACGGTCGCACGCGAATTAATCGGGGCGCGGCTGGTGCGGAATCTGAGGGGCCAGAAGCTGGTCGGCGTCATCATTGAGACCGAAGCGTATATCAGCGAAAAAGATTTGGCATGTCACGCCAAAGCGGGGCGTACGCCGCGCACACAAGTCATGTATGGCGAGCCGGGGCACGCCTATGTTTATTTCACGTATGGTAACCATTGGATGTTGAATGTCGTTACCGAGCGCGAAGGATTTCCCGCAGCGGTGTTGATCCGCGCCGTTCAGCCAATCGAAGGCGTGGAAATCATGTCCCGCCGCAGGCATGGGCGCGACACGTTGGGACCCGGCAAACTGACTCAGGCAATGGGGATCACGAAAAGCGAAAACCAGGTCGATTTAGCCGAAGCGAACGGCAGCCTATGGATCGAAGAGGGGATCGATATACCCAAGTCACACGTGACGAAAAGTCCACGCGTGGGTTTATATAGTGTGCCAGAGCCATGGAAGTCGAAGCCGTGGCGGTTTGTCGTCAAAGGCTGGAAGATGGATATTTCAATGGAGGAGCTATGGGTTTACTAGATGGAAAAAATGCGGTGATCTTCGGTCTCGCCAACGAACGTTCGATTGCGTGGGGCATCACGCAAGGGTTCAAACGCCAGGGCGCAAACTTGGGAATCAGTTACGCAGGCGAGGCACTGGAACGGCGCGTCAAGCCGCTGGCGGAGCAAGTTGGCTGCAAGTGGGTTGAAGAATGTGATGTGACCAAAGATGATCAGATTGCATTGGTCGCAGAAAAAGCCGAGAGGCATTTCGGCAAGGTTGATGTGTTGGTTCATTCAATTGCCTTTGCGGGTCGCGATGAGTTGAGCCGGCCATATTATCAAACCAGCCGGGAGGGGTTCAAGAACGCCCTCGATATCAGCGTGTATTCGCTCGTGGCTTTGACGAGTGCCTTTCTGCCGATTTTGAATCCGAACGCTTCGATCCTGTGTCTCACGTATTACGGTTCGGTAAAGGTCGCACCGCATTATAACGTGATGGGTGTGGCAAAAGCCGCGCTGGAAGCCTCGATGCGCTATCTGGCCTATGATCTCGGTCCGCAGAAAATCCGCGTCAATGCGATCTCCGCCGGGCCGATCCGCACGCTCGCCGCGGCGGGGGTGGGCGGATTCCGAGACATGTACAAACACTTTGCGGATATGTCGCCGATGCGAGAGAATATCAACATCGAAGATGTGGGCAACGCGGCGGTCTTTCTTGCTTCGGACTTATCGACTCGGATTACGGGTGAGGTCTTGTATGTAGACGGCGGCTTCAACACGGTTGGCGTGCAGATGAATCCGGAAGCCAAGGAAAGCAGTGAGTTGTGAGCATGGAGCGCCGATATTGTTTATCGGCGTTCTTTTTTTAAGGTAAAATAATCTCCTATGTTCAAGCGGAGTTCCTCTCCTGTTGATAGTACGCAGCCCGTGCAGGCCGTGGAGCGCATCACCTCGGTGCTTGGACCCGGCGTCATCTGGCATGGCTCGATCAACGGTTCGGGCGGCGTCCGCATCGAGGGTGCGTTCGAGGGCGACATCGCCCTGCGCGGCATGCTGGTCGTCGGCGAAACGGGACGCGTCACCTGCCAGAACGTGCGCGCCAACAATGTCATTGTCGCCGGCGCGGTGCGCGGTAACATCACGACTCAAAAACTGGAAATTCGCGGCACAGGCCGTGTTTGGGGCGATGTGGTCACGACCGCGTTTGTAACGGAGGAGGGGGCCTTCCTGCGCGGACAGATTCGGATGGAAGAGACGGTCGAGCTGGGCCTTGAAGCGGCCCCGCAATCGACACCGAGCGAGGCAGCCCAGGCCGAGTCCATTGCACAAACTCCAATCACCATTCCCCCTCCGATGCCGAAACAACGCAAGAAAAAGAACGAACCTCCTCCGGCGGCACAATGATGTGCCGCTAAAAATTGTGTATGAAATACCGCGACCTGCAAATTCAAACTCAGCGTGAATTCCCGTCCAACATGCGGACGCCGGGCTTCGGCTGGCTGGTGCGCGCTGGGTATATCACGCGCGAAAAAGGGAGTCTTCCACTGGGGGACCAAGCCGTGGGGCGCCTGCGCGCGCTGAAAAATCAGCCGTCTTTCTTTTCCAGGCTGGCATTGCCTGTCATCGCAAATCAACAGGAGACTTTCTTTCCCATCTCAACCGGTGCCGTTGAAGTCGCGCACTGCCCGTCCTGTGGATACACTTCCCGCAGGGAAACGGCCCAATTCAAAAAGATTCCATTTCCAAGCGAAACAAGATTGCCCGTTGAAAAAATCTTGACTCCCGACTGCAACACGATTGAGTCCCTCGCAAGATATCTCGGCCTTCCCGAAGAAAAGACTGCCAAGGCTTTGATGTTCACACGCCTTGGCGATCATCAATTCGTCTTGGTCGTGGTGCGCGGCGATATGCAACTGAGTGAAGCCAAGTTGAGGAAACTGGTTGGCGAGGTTCGGATTGCCACCACAGAAGAGATGATCAGATCCGGCGCCGCGGCGGGATTTGCCTCGCCGATCGGATTGAAGAACGCATTAATTGTTGCCGATGATCTCATCCCCGAATCGACGAATCTGGTTGCGGGCGCAAACGACGCAGGCTATCACTTGAAGAATACCAACTATGGCCGCGATTACACGGCTGAAATTGTCGCCGACGTCGTGATGGCCAATCCGGGATACCGTTGCTCGAATTGTGGCAACAAGTTGGAGCTGCTCAACACCGAGTCGCTGGCCGAAGCGGGCGACTATCATCTCGAAAAAATCCTGCATGCGCTGGCTGAAACTCATCACGACGATAAAGGCTTGACTTTTCCAATAGACGCGGCGCCATTCCAGGTCTACCTCATGCATGTCCCCGGCACGGAAATGGATACGCGTGCAAAAGCCGAAGAGATTTATGGCGCGTTGCAAGGCGCGAACATTTCCGTGTTGTTTGATGACCGCCACGAACGGGCCGGGGTTAAATTCAACGATGCCGATTTGATCGGTTGCCCAATCCGGGTCACGGTCGGCGAGAAAAATCTCAAGCAGGGAATGGTAGAATTAAAGCCGCGCAAGGAAAAAGAGAATAAGCTCATTCAAACAGAAAAAATCATCGAAGCCATCAAATATCTATCTTGACCACTTCAGCAGTATAGAACGGAAAGGATCAATTATGAGTTGGATAATGGTGGACATTGAATCGGATGGACCGATTCCAGGGGATTATTCAATGATTAGTTTTGGCGCCGTTGTGGTCGAAGAAAGTTTGAACCATACCTTGTATGCAAGGTTAAGACCGATCTCCGATCAATGGATGCCACAAGCCTTATCGGCCAGCGGATTCTCACGAGAAGAGACTCTCACTTTTGACGATCCGAAAATTGTAATGGAAAGATTCCAAGAATGAATAGGACAAGTATCGGGGAGCCGACCGCTATGTATCTCTGATAACAATGGATATGATTGGCAATTCATAAACAGGAATTTCATCATTTCCTGGAGAGCAACACTTTTGGTTATAGCTCGACACCTCCCGGCTCATTATGTAAAGGCGCGCAAAAGAATATGACTGTCAATTTCAAACATCTTGGGAAAACGGCACATACTCATAACGCATTCGATGATGCGCAAGGAAATGCCGAAGCGTTCTTAATCATGATAAAGGAACATGGTCTAAAGTTATGAACATCCCCATGTCATCTCCCGACCTGACCGATGCAGAACGTCAGGCGGTTCAAAACGTGCTCAGCACGCCCATCCTAAGCATGGGGCACTGGATCAGCGATTTTGAAAAATCGTTTTGTGACTTAACCTCCGCGCGACATGCCGTCGGCGTTTCCTCGGGAACGGCTGGTCTGCATTTGTGCGTGCGGGCCGCCGGGATCAGCGATGGCGACTTGGTCATCACCACGCCGTTCTCGTTTGTCGCCTCGGCGAACGTAATGCTCTATGAGCATGCGATTCCAGTCTTTGTGGACGTGAATCCCAGGACAGGAAATATCGATCCACAGCTTGCGGCCCAGGCTGCGGGCGACTTGGTCGAGGGCGGAGAGAAGGCCGGGAAATGGCTGCCGCGCAAGGGGTCCGGGACGAAGCGAACGTTGAAGGCGATTCTGCCCGTGGATGTCTTCGGACAGCCCGCCGACCTCGACGCGGTGCGCAAAATTGCCGATGAGTTCAAAATCAAAATGATCGAAGATTCATGCGAAGCGCTCGGCGCGGAATATAAGGGCAAGCCTGCCGGAACGCTGGGCGACTATGCCGTGTTTGCGTTTTATCCGAATAAGCAAATCACGACGGGCGAAGGCGGAGTGATCATTACCTCCGACGATAAAGCCGCAGACCTCATGCGCGCGCTCCGCAACCAGGGCCGCGCGCCCGGCGATACTTGGCTCCAACATACCTATCTTGGTTATAACTATCGGCTCGACGAGATGTCCGCCGCACTGGGGACGATTCAGATGACGCGCCTGGATGAATTGCTAAAGAAACGGGACCGTGTGGCCAATTGGTACGCCGAACGATTAAGCGAGATTCCAGGAGTCGAGCCGCCGGTCATCGAGCCGTTCACGACGCGCATGTCATGGTTCGTATATGTTGTCCGCTTCGACGGCAAGATCAATCGAGATGCGCTCGCCAGAAGACTGGAAGCACGCGGCATTCATGTTCGCCCCTATTTTCTTCCGATTCATTTACAGCCGTACATGGTCGAACGCTTTGGTTATTGCGAAGGTGATTTTCCCATCACGGAGGACTTGGGCAAACGAGGATTGGCATTACCCTTCTCGGGCGTCATGACGGAGCAGCAAATCGAGACCGTCTGCCGCGCGATCAGGGACGAGTTAACCAAAGGATGAATGCGGAATCCATCGCCAGGCACGGACAGAGCAAACGCCAGGGCCGTCTGTAAATCCAGATCCCAGCAATTGCCTTGAGGCCACCTGCGATCGCTTTGCCCGCCATGATGGTGAAGACTGACGTGAACACCGGAATCTTCCCTCCTTCCAAACGCAGCGGGATTCTGTTCCATGGAATCCTGCTGCTGCTCTTGGCACTTCTTTCGGCATGGGGATTCTTCAATCTTACGCGCACAACCATCGGGGAAGATTTTGTGACTTATCTGCTCGTGGGATTGATTGCGTTTGCACCGATGCCATGGATCGGTTATCGTGCCTATGCCTTGGTCCGCGCAGAATATATCCTTGACCGGGATGGGCTTGAGCTGCGCTGGGGATTGCGCGATGAAGCTATCCCATTGAACGACATCGAATGGGTGCGCCCCGTTAAGGATTTGACCCGTCCATTGAGATTGCCGCCCATGGCCTTGCCGGGCGCCATTCTGGGCCAGCGCCGTCACCCGGATCTGGGCGTGGTCGAATTTGTCGCCAGCGACCGAAAGAATATGTTGCTGGTCGCGACCGCAAAGCACGTCTTTGCGATTTCGCCGGCCCGTCCGCTTGACTTCACGCAGACCTTCGCGCGCGCCATCGAACTTGGAAGCGTAACGCCCGCCCAGCCGAAATCTCTCTACCCGTCCTTCATACTCTCCGAGGCCTGGGAGAACGGACTCATCCGTTTTCTATGGCTCGCCTCGCTGTTCCTAAATCTCGGCCTGTTCGTCTGGGCAAGTCTGATCATCCCATCGTATCCGCGCCTCGGGCTTGGATTCAATCCCGACGGCACGGTGGATGCGGTGCCCTCCATACAGCTGATTATTCTGCCGCTCATCAGCACGTTGCTCGCACTGGCAGGATTCGCGGTCGGTCTGTACTATTTTCGTTGGGAAAAGACGCGCCCGGTCTCGCTGATCCTCTGGACTTCGAGCGCCCTGGAAAGCCTATCCTTCTTGATCGCCATCTTGTTCATCCTCAGCATACCCGCATGAGTCTTACAGCTCAGCTGCTTCTCGGATTCTTTCTCGCCGCTTTCACTGCTTATCTTGCGTATCGGGCCCACACCTTGAGCTGCGCGGGCGCGATCACCGCCACATCGGTAGGCACGATCGTCTTCGGTCTGGGCGGATGGCAATGGTCAATCTTGCTGCTCACATTTTTCATCTCATCCTCTGCGCTCACACGTCTTTTCAAAGACCGTAAACGCGGACTCAATGAGAAATTTTCAAAAGGCGCTGAACGCGACGCAGGTCAGGTTTTGGGAAACGGAGGGCTCGCAACGGCCTTTGTTGCTCTGAACGCAATTTTTCCTCATCAGCCCTGGACGTGGCTTGGTTTTGCCGCGGCACTGGCCGCCGTCAACGCCGATACCTGGGCGACGGAACTCGGCACCCTGAATCCGAATCCGCCGCGCATGATTACGGATCTGAGGAAACGCGTCGAGGCGGGAACCTCAGGCGGAGTGTCGCTATGGGGAACCACCGCTGCCCTGCTGGGCGCGTCCGTGATCGGCCTGCTGGCGGTGGTTCTTGCTCCCAATGTGGAGCGGACCCTCTTCCTTCCAATCACGATCAGCGGTCTGCTCGGCTCGCTCTTTGACTCATTCCTCGGCGCGACGGTGCAAGCCATGTACTTTTGTCCGCATGATCAGAAGGAAACGGAGAAGCATCCATGGCACACCTGCGGAACGGAAACAATTCAGATCCGCGGCTGGAAATGGCTGAACAATGATTGGGTCAATTTCGCCTGCGGGGCCAGCGGAATCATCGTTGCCCAATTGACGATCCATTTCCTGGCATAAGAGGCTCAACTGATGTTAAGAAAATGCAGCATTGGTTCAATCATCCTTGTGTGTTGCGCATCGGTCCTGGCGCTGGGACTCCTGGCCTACATCGGGTTTTACGGCCGCTACTGGGCAGATGATTGGTGCTATAACCGCGACTTCCAAAATCTGGGTGTTCTGGGAAGTCTGCGAGGATATTTCTTTACCGGGCAGAACGCCCTCCGGGGCTATTCCACAAACCGCTATGCGCTGACGCTTTTATCCGGGCTTCTATACCTCCCCGGCCTCGCCGGCCTTCAAATCCTGGCAACCCTCATCATATCATTATGGTTGAGCGGATTATTTTGGATGCTTTTCAACCTTTCAAAGCTTTACCGGCCCTTTGCGCGATTCGCGGTCTTCCCAAGCGCAGTCTTTCTATTATGCTTCATGCTTTATCTCTCTCCTCAACGATTTCAAATTCTATATTGGCGCTCCGGAGTCCATTACAGCTTCACAATTATTGCAGGTCTTTTCATCATCGCGTTGATCCTATCGCAAATGATCGCTGACCATGCGGGTCGCGCCACAAATTACCTCATCGCCGTCTTGGCGTTTATCGCCGGAGGGCTTTCGGAAACCGGCTGCGTCTATTTATTCTGCGCGCTGATTCTGCTCTTAGCGTCGGCATGGATCGGGAAACGGAAGCAATGGACTTGGGCACAGCGATCCTTTTCAGGGATCCTGACAGCTTGCCTGGCACTGTTAGCCTCGATGATCGTGCTGATCATCTCCCCTTCCAACGACCGCTATCAAAGCATGTCGGTCAGACCCGCCAGCCTGACGATGGTGCCATTCCTTTCGCTGAGATTCTCACTGGATTTCATCGTCGACTCTTTCAAATCCCTGCCGCTGCCGAATCTGGTTCTTATGGCTTTCTTTATGGCTATGGCAATCCTGCAAGAACTATTTTCCCCCGCCACGAGATCGCCGACGACGTTCCGAAAAACATTCGCTATCATAATGATCACGGTCATCGTAATCTTTCTGCTGATCGCAGCGATTCAAGCCCCAACGGTCTATTTCTACAAATCCGTGCCGGAGCCGCGCGCCCAATCTCTTTCCTGGTTCACCTTGCTGATCGGGCTGGCAATCATCGCTTGGGTCCTGGGCCACTTCCTGATCGAAAGCTGGAACGTCAAGAACTGGATCCAGCTGGCGGCCATCCTGAGCATCACCTTATGTGCGATCTACACTGCTCGGTTGAGTGTCAATAATCTGGCTGACTTGGCTTTGTTCAAAGTCCGCGCCAATTTATGGGATCAAAGAGATGCAGCGCTACGCACGGCGCAAGCGCAGGGCGCAACCCGGGCGGATGCAATTGCAATCGATACAAAAGGCTGGGGAGTTGAAGACATGTTGATCACAGGCAAGCAGATGAATGGTCAATGGGTCAGCAATTGCTTCAGTCAATATTATGGCCTCGACGCCGTCCGCGCGGTCCCGCCATGAAGCACCGCTTCCGCTCATCCCGAAAAATGAAGGAATAGAATCCTCAGGCCTATGCCGATCAACACCAGCCCGCCGATGATCTCGACGGGCTTGCCGAATTTCCTTCCAACGACCCTCCCGATGCGCAAACCGACCAGCGAAAGGACGCCCGTGACCACGCCGATCAAAATGGCGGGATACCAAACGAAGACGCCCAGCACGCCCAAACTGAGACCAATCGCCAGCGCGTCCACGCTGACCGCCACGGAAAGCAATACCAGCGTCCAGCCGCGCGACGGATCGTTGAGACGATTCTCATCAGCGTCGCGCAGGGATGAATAGATCATGCGCATGCCGACAAATGCCAGCAATCCGAACGCCACCAAATCTGAATAATTTCGAATCAACGGTTCAATCGTCGTGCCTAACATCCAGCCAATGACCGGCATAATGAATTGAAACAATCCGAAGTGAAACGAAAGCCGAAACAGTGGGCGCGGACCTTGAATCTCTTCCAGCGTGCCCGCCGCCAGGCAGACCGCGAAGGCGTCCATCGCCATACTAAGGGAAATCAGGAGAATCTCAATGAAAGGCATAATGTCCCTGGTAAGTTTTTGGATTATATCGCGATGATATGATTGAGAATGATATGATATTTGCAGGAGATAACCTATGGAGATGTTCGTCTTTAATGGCATCCTCTGGAAGGAAGATGGAGAATATAGCGCACTATGTCCCGAACTTGATGTTGCATCGCCAGGAAGGACATCATCGCAGGCGCGCCAGAAATTACTCGAAGCCGCGACACTTCATCTCGAAGGTTCATTTGAAGATGGACTTCCCTATCTGCGACCCGTTCCCGCCGCCGAAGACCCGCGCAATCAATTTCCAGCAGAATCGTTAGAGGTATTCAAATTCAAGGTAGATGCAGCGGTCCAGGCGCATGCCTAAACGCCTGTTCCCAAACCGCGACCAGTGATTGCCGCGCTGAAAAGGTGGGCTTTCGTCAGGTGCGCCAAAGGGGAAGCCATTTTCAATTGCAGCGGGGAAATTTACTTGTGACTGTGCCGAATCATCCGGGAGATTGAAATCCAAATGTACTGAAATCAATTTTACGACAGGCCCAAATGAGCACGGAAGAGTTTGAAGCGTTGATGAAATAGAAGCGCGGGCGATTGGATGGGAATGATATAACTTAAGCAATGCACGTACAGTTACCATTTCTGAGGGCGTGGGTCATTCTTTTTCTGCTTTCGCCTTGTATTTCCTTCGCATTCTTTCGGCTGCACCAATTGCTTATCCATGAACCACAGGCGAAAATCAAGCAATCGCAACCCGAAATCGAGTTTAGCCAAATCAGGCCTTTGCCATCCTCCACGCTAGTAGATCAAAGCGCATCTCACAAAACAGATCATGCGCTTGTTAATGGGAATTATGATACTTCGTTGAGTTATCAGCGGATTCCAGCTTATTATGATTCCGAGCCTTCAAGACTTGGCGGGCAATTTTCTGGCGAGAGTCAAGTTGAGGACTGGGGACGAGATGTAGGCGGACGAGAAGCCTTCTATGGCAAAGATGGTGACACCGCCTCGCGACCCTATGCAGGCGAACAAGCCAATTAAGGTTGGACGCATGGTTTAAGTCTTAGTTGGGGACTGGAAAACTGCAACACAACTACTGTGGGCGGTTGGGTGGAATTGCCTATCGTTGATTCGGTTTTCCTTTTGAGCTGGTGCCTATTCATTGGCGCAGGCGTGGCCGGACTTGCATGGAGCTCATGGATTGCACCTCAATCCCTGCCTTAGCTGAAAGAGGCTCATCCATTTTACATGTTTAACATTTGGAGTGCACGTACAGGCTCTATCCTTGGACTTGCAAAACTTCGTTAGGAATATTTGCGAGCGGATATAGTCTTTGGCGACATATATTGGGAGGATAAGAGATCAAGGTGAATAGATTATAGTTTTACTTGTGTTTCCAAATCGTGAAGTCTTTTAGAATCGAGCCGCCGATGAATTCGCGCACGATGGAATTCTCGGGGATCATCTCGGCTTCGACTGGCAGGAACCAGTCGAGAAATGCCAATAGGCGTTTGGCCTCGATGAACTCGGGCGTGCCGTATTCCACCTGCCGTAACAGTGGCTCGATGAATGGCTTGAGGGCGGCCAATTCATAAACCAGCGCCGAGTTGAACATCACATCCGCGTTCTCTTGATAAGGGAAGATGTGTTTCTTCTCGCCGCTGCGTACTGATTCCCAGCGCGAGATGGTCTGCGCGGCATTGTAGCCGCGGTCGTGGGAGTCACGCACGATGCGGCGGATCAGGCGCGTATCGGTGGTCGAGACGCGATTGTGACGGTCGAGATTGAGCTGAGTCAGCGCGGAAACATAAATCTTGAAGGCGCGCCCGCTCAAGGTCGCAGGCAGAAGACGCGGGTCGAGCCCGTGGATGCCTTCCATGATGATTGGCTGTCCGTGCTGCAATTGCAAGTGTTCGCCGGCTTCGCGTTTGCCGGTCTTGAAGTTATAGCGCGGCAACTGCACCTTCTCACCGGCGATCAATTGATTCAAATGTTCAGCGATCAATTTGAGGTCGAGGGCTTCGAGCGCCTCAAAATCCGGCTGGCCGTCTACACCAAGCGGCGTCTGGTCGCGATCCAAAAAATAGTTGTCGAGTTCCAGCGGATATGGCGAAATGCCGAGCGCCAGGAGTTGAACCGTCAGGCGGCGCGAGAATGTGGTCTTGCCGGATGACGACGGACCCGCGATCAAAACGATGTGTGCATTTTTATCGGCGAGCAGTTGCGCGATCTCGGCGACGTTCTGTTCATGCAGCGCCTCGGAGACCAGCACGATCTCGTGAGCGCGTCCCGCCCGAATGGCATCATTCAACGCGCCAACGTTATCAATGCCGAGGCGATTGAGCCAATTGCCGTATTGACGAAACGCCGAAAGCAATTTGGGGTAATCGCCCGCCGCTTCGAGCTGCGTGGGTGCGTGCCGGCGCGGAAAACGCAGCGTGAAGCCGCCGTTGGTCGCATACAGGTCAAACCACTTAAGATATCCCGTAGAAGGCACCATGTAGCCGTGATGGTAATCCATGTGATCCCCCAGGCGGTACAGCGTCAGATAATCCTTCTGGCGATACGCCAGCAGGCGAACTTTGTCATCGTAGCCGATCGAACGGAAATACTCGATCGCTTCTTTCAGCGGGATCTCTCTGCGCTGGAACGGCAAATCGGATTCGATCAGCTCCTGCATGTGGGATTTTAGCGAAGCGATCTCCTCCCTGGACAAAGGCTTGCGTCCGCTGACCTGACAATAATATCCACCGAATGAGATCGAATGGTCAATCGTCAATTTCGCCTTCGGATGCAAATCCGCAAAGGCGGTTTCCAGGAGGAAGTTCAACGAACGGCGATAGATCAAGGCACCGTCTGAATCGGACATTGTCACGGGCTTGACATTCGACTCCATCTCAATGGAATACGTCAACTCGTGCAGCTCGTGGTTTACGATCGCCGCCACCACCGGTGCGGAAAACGCAACGGTCTTCAGGAACTCCCCCACCTGCGCGCCGCGCGGGCCCGATAGAACGCGCCCGTCGGGGAGGTATATCTCCACTTGCGGGCGCGGCGAAACCAGCTTGAATTTCGATGCCGTGTTCATGACTTACAAGGAGGCGTATTGTATCACCGTTATCCAATGTCCTTGCGTGGCAAAGGCATTACATCAGCGCCAATAATTTGTCCGGCTGGTGCGCGAATTCTTCCAGTGGAATCTTTTTGTTCGTCAATTTCATCAGGGTCTCGGTCAGGATTTTGTTGACCGGCGTCGGGACGCCAAATCGGTCTCCAGCCCGCGCTACCGCGCCCTGTAAATACTCCACTTCCGATTCACCCCGACCGGAATACAAATCAATATGGAAGGATGGCATCTTACCGCCGCGCCCCGCGCCAGCGGCGCGCGCCAACAACGGTTTCGATATCCGCATTGGCAAACGTGTGGCAAACGCCAGCGCACGCACCGGCGTGTGCGGCAAATCCACAACCGGAATCCTTTGCGCTTCCATCACCGCCAGGCATTCGCGCAGCATCCTGATCTCGATTTCATAAAGCCTTGGGTTTGCGAGGATTTCCGCGGCGGACATGTTGAGAATTGCCGAGGTCGGGTTGGCTATGAGATTGGTCAACATCTTGGACCATTTCATCGCCGCCGCATTGGAAAAGGCCCGGGGATTCAGGTTTGCCGAATCGGCGGCATCCAGCAGCTTGGCAGAGAGCGGATGCGAAGTTGCAATGCCGATGCCGCGCAACCTTTCCAGCACAATATCACCCGGGCCGCGACGCTCGACCGCGCTGGCCACGATTCCAGGAATGACCTTGTCGGGGCCGAGGGCGTTGGCAATCGTGGATTCATTCTCCACGCCATTCGACAAACAAAGCATAGGCGGAAGTTTTTCAGCGAAAGATTTCATACCTTCCAAAGCGGAGGCCGTATCGAACGATTTGAGCGCAAACAACGCCGCATCGAAAGGGCCATAACGCAGGGCGTCTTCCAGGGACGGTGCAACCACGAAGGCCGTCGGAGAAAGCGCGAAGATTTGATTGGTCTTGCGCCGCTTATCGATCGCGAGATTCAAACGCAAACCGCGCTGACGTAATTCGTTTGCTACCGAGGGTCGTTCCACAAAAACAATTTGTTCGCCTGCCAATGCCAGTGAACCCCCGATGTAGGTACCGATCGCACCCGCGCCAAAAGACAGAATTCTAAGATTTGCCATTTCATTTCCTTGTCAAACTTTCAAAGGTGCTCCGCCTTTGCAAAATCAGGATCACGCATTGGGGGATTCGAGTCGAATCATTCGCCATTGATGCCGGGCAGGTATATATTGAAACGTCATGAAACCGGTGTTCTCGAATCGAAAGCTCGGACCGTTCGAATTGGCCTGCACCGGTATCCCAAGGATCGCGTACGTCACTTTATTCAACAGTCCGCCGTGCGAGACGATCAAATATTTGCCGGCCGGACGTTTGATGAGTTCATGCACGGCCCTGCCCGCCCGCAAATAGAGCTCCCAATCGCCTTCGCCGCTCTCGCCAAACGAATCATAGGGCGTAATGAATTCAGGTCTGGGGAAACGTTCCTGGGCTTCCGCTTGCGTCAAACCGGATAATTCACCGTTATCTCGTTCAACCCATATCGGATCCAGTTCCAGCGGGATCTTCAAGATGTTCGCAATGATCTCTGCTGTCTCCTTCGCGCGCACCAGCGGGCTGGTCACGGCCAAATCGAATTTGACCTGCTCCCCGCGCCAGCGTTCGGCCAAAGCGCGCGCTTGCGCACGGCCCTCATCAGTCAAAGGATAATCGGATTGACCCTGAAGGCGTTCCTCCGCATTGCCTACTGATTCGCCATGGCGAAGAAAGGTAAACGTGTACGAAAGTTCGATCATCTCAATGAACGGGGCAATACTGCAAACGTTGTTCGATCTTCAAAATATAGCCGTGCGCCTGTGCCGATAAGGCGGGATCTGCATCTACTCTTTGCCATAGGCCACACAAGGCGGGTCCGAGAATGGGCATTGCATCGGCCGTCGAAAGAGTCAGTTGCTTGGCGTCGTCCCAGCGATCCGTTCGGGCATAGGCTTCAATGAACGGCAAATACTCCGACGGGTCATCCGGCCGATAGGAAGCAGCAAAGGCCTCGTCGCCCAAGTGCGCTACTTGCTCCCAATCCCCTTCCTGACGGGCTAGGTCGGCTTTTTCATAAAAGTAACACCAGTTATGCAATGGTTCGGGCCCAAAAAGATCAGATAAAGCAGCCGGCATGCCACCGGAGGATTGGATCAGGGAAGGCTTGGAGAGTGGCAGAGCGATCCGGTCGGGGCGTCCCAGCATCGGCAGGCCTGCCGTGGAGAGCGCTTGGTAGTTTATCCCTGAAAGAGGGGCCAGCGGCAGATTTGAATCGTAAAGCGGATTCAGGACATGCAGGCAGGATGGCGGCGTGAATTGTACAACGAGCGCCGCATCGGTTGAACCATGAAAACTGACCACATCCCTCCTGCGATCCAACGACGAGCCGGCGGTCAGCGGAATCGCACCTCCCGAGTTCTTAGAGAAAAACGTCTGGGCATAAAGAACCGATCCGCTCTTGCGATCCGGCGCATAGATCCAATTCAGCGGCAATGTCATTTGAACATCGCCCGTAAACGGAAAGATCGAACTGTCCGAAAGAATGGCCGTACCCGGCTGGATGGCCGGCGCGCGCCAAAAGAGCTGCCAGAAATACGCCTTTTGCAATTTCCAATCCTCCCGGAACGCAAACCCGTATTGGATTTGCAGTCCAATCGCCAAGGCGATCAGCGCCGCGCAAAAAGTCGTACGCCATGAAAGAGAGGGGATCAACTCAAGCAACCCGGTCAAAATCAGGGCAGTGCCAAAGGCAAACGGCTGCGTGAAACGATCGGCTGGAAAGTTCAATCGAACTTGAAGACCGACCACATAGAACGGTATGCCGGCGGTGATCAAAGCACACGCGCCGATCAAGATCCATTGCCCGATGATTTTCCGATCCGATCCACGCGGGCCAGACGGATCGTCCGAATGTTTCAAGCGCGGAACATAAAAAATCAATCCGGCAAATGAGCCCAACAACACGGTGACGTAAAGGAGGGAAAGAAAAACTCCAAAGTCGGCGGTCGAGGGAAACTGAAATATTTCCAGCCAGGCCCCCGCGCTGGAAGCCCAGATCGCCCCAGGAACTTGCACAAGCATCGTCCCCAGTGCTGAGAGCAGTCCGCCGCTGGCGCTGCTTAAGCGAATTCCGTAATCCTGGGATTGGAAGCCGAGGGCCCGCCAAAGAATGAAGGATATCAGCACAAAGGCATAAGGCAGATAAGCCAAGAGGGTGCGCCGAATCTGATCTTTGCCTTCCGTTGTTTTTTCTGAGACCACGACCCACAGCAACAGCGGCCGCAACACCTCCAGACCGAAATAGTATTCCAGCGAAAAAAGATTCAGGGACGAGCAAATCATCGCGCCGATTGTGACCGGCCAATAATAGCGGGGATGGCGTTCAGCAAATTGCATGAGGGCCATGGAGAGGAAGAAGAGCGTAAAAATCAACGAGAAATGTCCGTAGGTGATGACGATCGAATGTTCCATGAAGCCGGGATACAAGGCGATGAACAACGACATGAAGAACACGGCACGCGCCTTTCGCGGCCAGGTCAAAGACAACATCCACCATAACGCCACCGCAGCAAGCCAGCGCCAGACCAAGGCAAAAATCTGCCATCCGAAAATGTTGGTTCCAATCAGTGAAGTCGAGAGAACGTAAAAATATCCCCAAAGTGGACGGCTCGTGGAGAAATATCTGACCAGGCCCTCTCTCCCCAAAAAGGCCGGAATCCACATGAAGGCCCAATCGTCCCAATGAATCCCGCCCTGGGCTGCAAACAGACCGTAGGCAGCCGCCACAATAATCAGGAGCGATAAAGGAATCGTCCAAAGCGGGAACAAGACCCGGCGCGTCATGCTCACGCCTCCGATTTTGGGCGGCGGATCAGATAAATCGGGCGGCGCTTCACTTCTTGGAAGATGTAGCCGACGTAAACACCGATGAAGCCCAGCAGAATCATGATAATGCCGCTGGCAATCAGCAGGACCGCCATTAAGGAACTCCAACCTGGCACGATGCGGTTCGTCTGATGCGTCAGCCACAAGACCAATACATACATCATCTGGGCGAGCGCAAGGATGATGAACGTAAAGCCCGCGCTCAATCCAATATAGAGCGGCATCAACGAAAAGGAAAAGATCGCATCCGACGCGAGCCGAATCATTTTTCCCAGCGAATACTTGGATTTGCCGGCAATGCGCTCCGGTTCGCGATACGGCAGGATCACGCTTCGATACCCCATCCAGACGATCATGCCGCGCAGAAAGCGATGATATTCCGGCATGGACTTTAGCGCCTGGACTGCCTGGCGCGACATCGCCCGGAAATCCGCCGCACCGGGCAGGACGCGCGTTCCACTGATCAAATTCAGAATCCTATAGAAGCCTTCCGAGGTCCATTTTTTAAACGTCCCCATTGCAACCGCATCGCCGCGCTGACCCTGAATCACATCATAGCCCTGTTGGAAGAGCTGGATCATCTCGAGAATTAATTCCGGCGGATGCTGGCCGTCGCAGTCCATCGTGATGACCAGGTCCCCGCGCGCAACATCCAAGCCGGCCGTCAATGCGGCTTGATGTCCGAAATTGCGACTTAACTCGATCACTTGAATCCGCCCATCCTTTTCCGCAAGCGAGTCCAAGGATCCGGCCGTGCCATCCGTTGAGCCGTCATTGACATAATAAATTGTGAACGTATATGGGAGCGAATCGATGACCGCACAGAGACGAGCGTGCGTTTGTTCAACTACACCCACTTCGTTGAACACAGGGATGACAATATCAATTGAAAGACGGGGTTTTCGCGGCACGGTTTCCTCTTTCCCGCTTCATTTTACCATGCGGCTTTACCTCCTTAACGGTTCTGGTCAGCCAACTTCCACCACAGATATGTTCCGATCAAGCCCAGCAGCCCAGTAAGGAACACGATCCAATAACTGACTGCAGTCAGAGCAACCTTTCCCTCGGCATACAGGCCAGGCACGGCCCAGGGGAAATATTCGCCCCACCCGAGGATTGCCACAATATTGGTCAGTATCATGACTAGAAAAGCCAGTCCAATGGGGAGCAAATAACCGCGACCGAGGCTGGCAAGCAATGCAAATGGAATGGCAACCGTGATGGCCAAAAGAGTGGTTACCTGCAGGAGGAGGGTGCCCTGAAGAATGACGCTGATCGAACCGCCCGGCAATTTGATCAGCGCACCCATGAGGAGGCTGAAGATGAACAGGAGCGCGGTCAATACCGCCGACCAAATCGCCATGACAATGAACTTTGCCAGAAGGATGCTCAAACGAGAGACAGGAACAGCAAGCATATCCTTCAGCGTGCCATCCACAAATTCGCGGCCAAATATCCAACTGACGATCAAAACGAATAAGATGAATCCGCCTGCGGCAATGATTTCAGCGGACAATACCAGATAAGCAGGCCAATCCGTCGCGGAATATGCGATCAGGTTAGCCTTGGCGCTGACCAATCCGAGTTTTTGAGAGACCTGCGGGTTCCTGGCGACAAAGATCAGGAAAGCGATTCCCAATGGCATGAGCAAGGATCCCAACGCAGTCCACAGCGGCATGCGGGAGCGGATCGCTTTTCTCAGTTCGATCCAAATCATATCAGCGAGAGTATTCATTGCGTGCTCCATCCATTCCAATCAATCGAAGGAAATAGCGCTCCAGCTCTTCTTCCTCAACCAGCAATTGAACAGGCGGCGTTCCGGCATCGACCAGCATACGATTGACATCATCCGGATGTTCAACGGAAGATGTATCTTTAAGTTCAATCGTTCCGTCGCCGAGGAGTTGGGGCTCGCGTCCGGCACTCGTCAAAGACCGGCGGGCATGCTCAACATCCCGCGTGCGCAACAAGAGTCGTCTCTTTCGATTTCGCTCCAGCTCGTCCCTATTCAACTCTTGAATCAGACTACCCTTATGAATAATGCCGATTTTCTGAGCAAGCCGAGAGACCTCCGCCAAAATATGACTCGACATGAAGACCGTCACGCCTTGTTCCCGGGTGAGCTCCAGTAAGAGCTCCCGAATCTCCACGATCCCGGCCGGGTCAAGGCCATTAGCAGGCTCATCTAGGAAAAGCAGTTTAGGGCTATGCAGGAGAGCCTTGGACAATCCGAGCCGCTGAGCGTTGCCTTGCGACAATGTGCCGGCGCGACGATTGGCATACGCAGCCAACCCCAGACGCTCCATGATCCGACTCACCGCCTGGCGCGGCGTGCCCGGATGCAAGCGTCGCGCCACTTCAAGGTTTTCATACACCGACAACTCTGGATAGCAATGAGGTATCTCTACCAAATAGCCTACCGCCTCCCAGGGTTCGCGGCAGCCAAGGCGCACGACGGTATCGAGGACTTTGGCAAATCCGGTCGCAGGTTGGATCATCCCGAGCAGCATCCGGATGGTGGTGGTTTTCCCGGCGCCGTTCAGGCCGAGGAACGCGTAAATCTCCCCCTCGGCAACGCGCAGAGAAAGATGCTCAACGGCTCTGACATCGCCGTAACGTTTGCCGAGGTTCTCTGTTTCGATTGACCAGTTCATTTGAGATTCCTTTTTCAGTTCAGCAGCGTGCCCGATGCGTTTTCGGAAGCTGGAGCTTGATCTTTCCCAGGCAATTGGCGGCGATCCATTTCAACAATAAAGTAATTTCAGACATGAGGTTTCACATTTTCGCGCTGAGATAGATGGCCCGGGCAGGGCGACTATTTCGCAGATCCTGAACGCCGCTTGAGGATTGGATCAAGTTGTTTTCTGTATGCATTGAAGGCGGTTCTCCCCTCAGCGGTGAGGCTGTAGTCCGTATGTGGGATCTTCCCTTGGAAGGTCTTGTCCACGTGCAAATAGCCGGCTTCTTCAAGCCGCGATAGATGCACGGATAGGTTTCCTTTGGTCAGGCCGCTTTCCTTGAGCAGGAATAGGAAATCTGCCGATTCAATGGTAGATAGCAATGCCACCAGCATCAGGCGCGCGGGCTCATGGATCACGCGGTCCAGCCCGGAGAGGTTTTGCAGTGAGCCGCTCATGATTCCTCCGCGTAGGGTGCCGGATTCTCTTTTCGATAGCGCAGAAAGGTCAGCATGCCTGAAATCAGCAAAAAGACGCCGGAGATGAGGACGAGAAAGTCTAAACTGATTAAGGTCCGGTTGACGGCGTTCAACACCGGTAGAGCGGAAATTTCTGATGGCATCTTGGAAGGGAAAGATGGCAAACCTATCGTAAACTGGCAAATACCAATCGCGATTCCCGTCAGCGCCATAATGGCCGCCAGAAAACGAAAGCGACGCAATCCCAGCCATTCGCCCGCCAGCAAGTACATTCCCCCCCATATCAAGCCTAGCGCAGCCGGGAACCAGGCAGGCATGGATGCCAGCACATTGCTGGCCGAGGCGATGAGCAGAGAGAGAGCGAGCAGTGCAAGGATCGGAAGAAACAGAAACAGCATGACATTCCGGAGGACGACGAGCGCTTGCGCGGCCGTAATTCGTTTGCCTCTGACGAAGCCGGTGCGCGGGTAGGTAAAATGATCCTTCAGCCACCATAAGAGCAGGACGGCAACCAAGATACCAATCAGCTTTGCGATGACGATTTCGCTGGTGACCGCCAGGAACCAGTCGAGGAATGGCACCTGCGGCCCATAGCCGCGGTACAGGAGAATCCCGGCCAGGATGACAAACAAGCCGCCTGCGGCCATTTCGGTGAATCCGTCGATGAACCAATAGCCCCGAGCACGTTTTAGCACTGCCTCGATTCGCACATCCATATTCGCTCCTTTGCAAACTGGTTTGTATTGTAAACTAGTCTGTGTTAAATGTCAATGGGATGAAGTGGAGGAAAGCCCGGGTCATGCTGGATGTGGGCGGAATTAACCGTGGGGATGCAAACTCAACCAGGGAACAATCTGAAGGGCCAGGTGTACGTACCGGCCGGGCGCAGCCTTCCCGCGCGAGGCGGGGCGACAATTTTTCTCAGACAGAACCTCGAGGAAACTACACGCCGCATGGCCGACAGCTTGCCAAGCAAACGCATTCGAGATGGCTCGATCAGCCGGTGTTTTCGTCAGCCAGTTTTAGCAGATAATCCCCATAGCTGTTTTGTTTAAGCGGCAATGCCAATTCGATCAATTGCCGGCGTGTGATGAAGCCGACGCGATAGGCGACCTCTTCAGGGCAACCGATCATCAGCCCCTGCCGCTCCTCGACCGTTTGAACGAAGTTCGCGGCTTGCAATAACGTTTCGTGGGCGCCCGCGTCGAGCCAGGCGATGCCCCGTCCAAGTTGTTGAACGCGCAGCAAGCCGAGGTCAAGATAGAGGCGGTTAATGTCAGTGATCTCCAACTCACCCCGCGGCGATGGCTTGAGATGACCGGCAAAATCCACAACGCGGTTGTCATAAAAATATAATCCCGGCACAGCGAAGTTCGAGCGCGGCTTGTCCGGCTTTTCCTCGAGACTCAACGCTCTGCCCTCTGGATCGAATTCGATCACGCCGTATTGTTTTGGATCGCGCACAGGATATGCAAACACTTGCGCGCCTTCCTTCAACTCCGCGGCGGCGCGAAGATAATCCCACAAACCGGTCCCGTAAAAGATATTGTCGCCGAGAATCAGGCAGACAGCCTCGCTTCCGATAAAAACCTTGCCGATGATAAAAGCCTCTGCCAGCCCGCGCGGTTCGACTTGTCCGGCATATGAAAATGAAACGCCCCATTTCTTTCCATCGCCGAGCAAACGCCGAAATGACGGCAAATCTTCGGGGGAACTGATGACCAGGATTTCCCGAAGCCCCGCCAGCATCAGCAGCGAGAGCGGGTAATAAATCATCGGCTTGTTGTAAACCGGCAGAATCTGTTTGCTCACTCCAAGCGTCAACGGATAGAGACGCGTGCCGCGTCCGCCTGCAAGGATGATGCCTTTCATCTGCCCCTCCGCACATAATTTTGTTCAAGCCAATCGCCGAAACCTTCCCGCCGCATGATGGCCTCGACCCAGTCCAGGTGGCTCAAATACCATTTCACGGTTGCGCGCAGACCACTTTCAATATCGTGCTTCGGGCTCCACCCCAATTCATTTCGGATCTTCGTAATGTCCATCGCATAGCGCCGATCATGTCCGGGACGATCTGGCACAAACGCGATCAATTCCTGATGCCGCCGGGAAGCAGGCTTGAGTTCATCCAGGATGGAACAAAGTTCACGCACAAGATCGATATTGGAGGGCTGATTGCCGCCGCCAATGTTATATGTTTCACCCGGCTGGCCATGTTTCAAAACCAAATGAATCGCTTCGCAGTGATCTTCCACGTACAACCAATCGCGAATTTGTTTCCCATCACCGTAAACCGGCAACGGTTTCTCCTGCGTGGCGTTCAAGATCATCAATGGAATCAATTTCTCGGGGAATTGATATGGCCCATAATTATTTGAGCAATTCGTAATCGTCACAGGCAAAGCATAGGTGTGAAAGTAAGCGCGCACCAGATGATCCGATGCGGCTTTCGATGCGGAATACGGCGAGCGCGGCTCATAGGGCCTCGATTCTGTAAACGCAGAATCGTTCGGATTCAATGAACCGAAGACCTCATCGGTGGAAACATGATGGAATCTCCTTCCGCTTCTTTCCCCGGCCCAGGCGTGACGTGCCGCTTCGAGAAGCGTAAACGTCCCAACGATATTGGTCTGGATGAAAGGCGCAGGTCCCAGGATGGAGCGATCCACATGGGACTCAGCAGCGAAATGGACAACGGTATCAATATTGTTTTCGCTGAAAACCTGACCGACCAAGTTCTCATCGCCAATGTTTCCTTGAATGAAGGTGTGCCGCGATCCATCCGGCAAATCCTTTAGATTTTCGAGGCTGCCCGCGTAGGTCAGTGCGTCGAGATTGATGACGCGGACATTTCGCTCGACGTTGAGCAGATAGCGCACGAAGTTCGAGCCGATAAAACCCGCACCGCCGGTGATGAGGACGTTCTTCATCAAAATTTGAATTCCAAAATCGCTTCGATGACCTGTTCCTGATCTGCGCCGGTCAACACATTATGGAATGGCAGACGGATCAATTGATCACTGATCCGCTCCGTGACGGGGCAATCACCTGCGCGTCCGCCGAAGCCGCGTCCCATATCGGAAAGATGCAGGGGCAGGTAATGGAAAACACTGTAAATGCCGCGCTCCCGCAAATACATGATGAGTTTTTGTCGCAGATCGAGATTTGGCATCAACATATAAAACATGTGATAGGACTGTTCACAATGCTCCGGCACAGTGGGCAGCTGAACCTCATGCTTATCAGCCCAATCCTTTAAACCGGCTTGATAGGTATGCCAGATATTCTGACGATGCGATTGAATTCGGAAACGCTGCTCAAGCTGTCCATACAGGTACGCGGCAAGAATGTCGGAGGGCAGGAACGAGGAGCCGATATCCACCCACGTATATTTATCCACCTGCCCGCGGAAGAAGCGTGAACGATTCGTTCCCTTCTCGCGGATGATCTCGGCGCGCTCCGCCAACGCCGGATCGTTGATCAGCAGCGCACCGCCTTCACCGCTGCTGAAATTCTTCGTCTCGTGGAAAGATTGAGCCGCCAGCGCGCCAAATGTTCCGAGGTACTGGCCCCTGTATTTTCCGAACAGTCCGTGCGCGTTATCTTCCACAATGGCGATGCGGCGCGCCTGGGCGACCTCGAGGATCTTGTCCATTTCGCAGCCAACGCCGGCATAGTGGACAGGAACGATCGCCTTGGTACGCGGCGTAATCAGGCCCTCAAGCTTGGATTCATCCAAGTTAAGAGTATCCTCCCGGACATCAATGAAGACCGGCCGGGCACCGCGCAGGACAAAGGCGTTCACCGTTGAAACAAAGGTAAAGTCCGGGATGATCACCTCATCACCGGCCTGGATGTCCAACAGAATCGCCGACATGTCCAAGGCGTGCGTGCAGGAGGTGGTCAGTAGAACCTTGGGCACGCCTAGTTCTTTTTCAAGCAAAGCACTGCATTTCTTGGTGAACGGACCATCGCCGGAAATATGTCCGCTTTGGACGGCTTGCGCGATGTATTCCATCTCCTTACCGATTGGAACGGGACGGTTGAAATCAATGCGGATGTTTTCGCTCATATCATTCCTTGCGAACTAAAATGGTGAAATCATAAATGCGATAATCGTGAAGCAGGGCCACATTCTTGGAGAAGTTGCGCTTGCAATAATCGAAGAGATACAACGGATCGGCGTAATACAGGTCGGGACGCATTTTATCGGCATCGGAATACTTGGTCAGGAAGTTGCTGGCAAATCCTTTCCGGCTGAGATCGTCGAAGCGCTGCAGAGAATCAATTACATAGTGTGTCCACGTTTCAAGAGGCTGTCCGCCGCGCACGTTGAACACGCCGCTAGCGACCACATAATCGCACATGGGCAAGTTCTCTGCCTCCGTGAAGAACGTCCTGCGGGATTGGCGCTCCTGCCTTTGCCGCGCTATTTCAATCGCGGCCTCCACAATATCGAAGCCATAATAATCGGACTGTAAACCTTTTCGGTCCATGTACTCCGCCAACGCCCCATAGCCGCAGCCATAATCGAGGATGGAAAAGGGCTGGACCTCAATGATCTTCAGCAGTTGATCAAAACGCGTGTTTTGCGATTCATCCGAATTCCAGTCCACCCCGCGCGGCGAGGCACCGTGCTGTTCGATTCGCTTGCCGAAATAGGATTTGACCTGTTCCAGCCCGGGGACGTCACTCATGGGGTCGCCTTTTGGAAGTATTTACAAGCATCCTCCCCAACCATGAATAACAAATCGAGCACGCTGACAAAGGGATCATAGGGCGGGTATAACTGAGGATACGGAGGATAGTCGTACGTCATATACTCCAAAGTGATGTTCGCCGCCGCGAATTTTTCGGATTCGATGTAGTCTTGCGCCGACGGTCCGCTGATGTAATGCGTCGCGCCGACCTGCCTCAGAATCTGGATGAGACGATCCGTCTTTTGTCCATCGATCCCGTCCAGCTCTGAGGAGCGCATGAAACGCGTAGCACTGCTTCCCAATTCGCGCGCCAAGGTCATGGTCGTATCGATGGTGAAGTCGGCGATGAATTCATCGCTTCGGCCGTAAAACGATTCGAGCAGGGGAAGGCATTTCTTAAAGCACGGTGCCTTGCTGTAGGAAATCGTCAGCGCCTTGAGATGATTCTTCGCCCAGGGTTTGCCCTGATCAATCTTCACCTCCTTGATCGGAATACCTTGCGTGACGCCGGCGCTGTGAACAGGGATGGTCAGCCATTGTTTTCCCTGCGCGGTCTTGATCTGATTGCGGTTGCGCCAACCGTGCTTATCATATTGAACATCGTCATAAAAAATGAAAAGGTCCGCGCGACGGATCAGGTCAAAATAGCCGCGCCAGGGAATATAGGACGGTTGCAGAATGACCACGTTCATGAACTGCCACCGGTCACTTTTCGGATTACGTAAGGCGGCCTGCCGGAACTGCGCTCGAACATACGCGCCAAGTACTCACCGATGATGCCCAAAGCAAAAAGTTGGACACCGCTGAAGATGGTCACGGCTGAAACCAAAAAAGTGAAACCTGGAATGGAGCCCGCCGTGAAATATACCCCGATGACATACAGTAAAACGAAAAATCCGATAATGGTGAAGAGAAAACCAAAAATGCTGGCGACCCGCAACGGGAATGTTGTATAGTTTGTCAGAATCAAGAAGGAGACCTTGATCAACTTGGTGAAACTGTAGTTGGAGGTCCCTACCGTGCGGGGCGCCTCTTCGATCTCGACGGATGCGAAGCGCGTCGCGCCCCATGAAAGCAACACATCGATCAGCACATCCGGGCTGTTGATGGCGTCGAAAGTCTGCTTCAGTTCCGCACGGAAAGCCTTAAACGCACTAATATCGCGGATCGTGCTCACGCCCATCACGGACGAGACCGCCCATTTAACGATCTTGGAGAAAACGCGCTTCCACCAGACTTGTCGGCGAACGCGCGGCACGCCGTAGACCACATCATAACCCTCATTCAACTTCGCCATCAATTTCGGCAGATCCGCGGGATCATGTTGAAGGTCGTCATCCATGGTAACGATCACGTCGCAACGCGCTTCCCGAATCCCGCACAGCGTCGCATTCTCCTGACCGAAATTCCGCATCAATTGAATACCGCGCGCCCAAGAATATTGCTGGCTCAAAGATTCGATCACATCCCAGCTATGGTCAGGACTGCCGTCGTTGACCAGCAGGACTTCAAATTCGTCGGCAACCATGGGCAATACATCCGCCAGGCGGTTCACGAGCAGCTCAATTGTCTGCTCGCCGCGATAAACAGGGATGACCACGGAACAGTTCATGGAAAAGATTCTACCATGCGATTGAAAACAATTCTGCGAAGGTTAAGCCTCCGCAGAATTTGCGATCACGCTTCAAAGCCGGGCTTTGTGCCTCTCGTCCAGCAATTTAAGGGTCCGCACAATCTCCTGCCTCTTCTGCTCCGCGCCCCACATGAGCGATTCGCCAACAGCGTCGCAGATTTCCTCAACCGCCTGCCGCGTCAGGTGACCCAACATGGCCAGCATAGACCGGCGCAAGAGAAAATCGTCGAGGTGGATCACCTTTTCATATTGAGCGATAAATCCGATCTCGCGGTGACTGTAGGCAGGCAACGCCTGGAGCGGCCTGTCCGGGGCACGCCCGATAAACGAGGCAATCTCTTCCGCGCGCGTACCATACCGCTCGAATAGAACTTGTATGCGTTGCGCTGCCAAACCGGTCCAAGCCGCAAGGCCGTCCACTTTTCGCTTGATCTCCTCTGGCGTGGCTGGGTAGCCGCGGCCGCCGCCGATCGGCAGTGTGCGTGTATCTTTTCGTCGGGCACCGCCGAGAAACTTCAGCGCCCGATCGGCCGCCTGTTCAGAAAAGGCGCGGAAGGAGGTCCACTTTCCCCCAATTAACGAGTAGATCGGGAAGTTCAAGCCGGTCCAATCACCACTGATCACGTGGATTTCATGGTCGCGCGTTATTTGCCCCGTGGTTTTTGCGTTGCTGGCCGCCAGCGGACGAACTCCGCTAAAGCGATAGACAATATTCTCGCGAGTTACCTTGATCGCCGGAAACACGCGGGCGATCATCTCGAGAAAATAATCCACTTCCTCTTCCGTGCAATTGGCCTCGTCAGGGTTTTCAATCTCGATATCCGACGTGCCGACCAGAACGCGGTCAAACAGCGGAAAGATCAGGACGATTCTCCCGTCCTTGTTCTCAAAGAAGAATTCGTGATCACCGATCGCCTCGCGCAGTTCAGGGTGGTCCAGAACCAGATGTGAGCCTTTCGTCCCGCCGATGAACCGAGTCGAGAGGCCGAGGCTGCGATTCGCAAAATCGATCCATGGACCAGCCGCATTGATCATCAGACGAGGTCGAACCTCGACAACGGCATCCGTTACTTCGTCGTGAAGAAGAAGCGTGCTGCCGCTTCCGCCCGCCAGACTCATATAATTGACAGCCCACGCATTTGGATTATCCGCTTCGGCATCCAGAATCAGCTCAAGCCCGAGGCGCTCGGGCTGAAGAATCGCGCCATCATAATAAGTCGCGGTGTTAATGATCTGTGGATTCAGTTTATTCCAACGCGCCAGCGAATCCTTTCGATTTTGGAATTGATGGCGCGGCACGATGCGCGCGTTGCCCGTGAACGCGTCATAAAACATCAAGCCGATCTTGATCACAACGGAGCCGCGTTCGGATGGCTTGTCAAGCAGCTTTAGAAATTTTAAGGGCGCGTTCCATAAACCAGAAAAGATTTTGAAGATGGGAATCGTGGTTGGCAAAGGTTTAACCAGATGCGGTGCATTTTGAATCATCCGGTTGCGCTCCTGCACCGCCTCGCGCACCAGACGAAACTCACCGTTCTCCAGATATCGAATGCCGCCGTGCGCCATGTGCGACGAAGCCGAACTCGTGCCGGAACAAAAATCGGCGCGGTCCACGAGCAAAACATCCACGCCGTTCAACGCCAGGTCATGGAACGTGCCAATGCCGTTGATGCCCCCTCCGACAATCAGCACCGAGACCTCAGGCTTTTGTTTTAGAGCATTGAGGATTTCACTTCGATTCATCAGTCCATCCAATCAAACGTGCGCGTCACCGCTTTCTTCCAATGCGAGTACAACGTCTGGCGTTGCCGCGAGTCCATGTGGGGCTGCCATTCTTTATCCTTGCCCCAGTTGAGGTGCAATTCCTCAAGATCTTTCCAAAAGCCGACCGCAAGGCCCGCCGCATAAGCCGCTCCCAGAGCAGTCGTCTCTGACACCTTCGGACGAATGACCGGCACATCCAGGATGTCGGCTTGAAATTGCATCAACAGTTCATCAAAGACCATTCCGCCATCCACTTTCAACGCGGTCAGCTTCACGCCGCTGTCTTTTTCCATTGCGTCCAGCACTTCGCGCGTTTGGTAGGCGGTGGCTTCCAGCACGGCGCGGGCGATGTGACCTTTGTTGACATAACGCGTCATTCCGACCATCACACCGCGCGCATCGGCACGCCAATAAGGAGCAAACAATCCGCTGAAGGCGGGGACAAAATAAATGCCGCCGTTATCTTGCACCGAATTTGCCAAGGCTTCAATCTCGGACGATTGGTGGATCAAGCCCAAGTTGTCCCTCAGCCACTGAACCAGCGCGCCCGTGATCGCAATCGATCCCTCCAAGGCATAAACCGCCTTCTGATTCCCAATCTGATATCCAAGAGTGGTAAGCAATCCCGATTTGGACGGCATCGGCGTTTCGCCCGTATTTAACAACATGAAGCAACCCGTGCCGTATGTATTTTTGGCCTCACCGACGGAATAACAAGTCTGACCGAACAGCGCCGCCTGTTGATCGCCGAGATCGCCTGAAACTGGAATGCCATTTAAATCGCCGTGTGCGATTCCATAGTTTTCTGATGACGAGCAAATCTTCGGCAACATTGCTTTGGGAATACCCAGCAGGGACAATATTTCTTCGTCCCAATCCAATGTCCTGAGATCCATCAACATCGTACGCGAAGCATTGGTAACATCGGTGACATGCGCACCAGTGAGATTCCAAATAACCCAGGTATCCACGTTGCCGAACAGCAAGTCCCCGCGTTCTGCCTTTTGACGCGCGCCTTCCACATGATCAAGAATCCATTTGATCTTCGGTCCAGAAAAATAGGCAGCCAAAGGCAAGCCGGTTTTATTTCTAAACCGACCCAGCCCGCCGTCTTTCGCCAAGGCATTAATGAGCTCATCCGTCCGCGTGTCCTGCCAGACGATCGCATGGTAGATGGGCTCGCCGGTTTTCTGATCCCACACCACGGTGGTCTCGCGCTGATTCGTAACACCAATGGCAGCAATCTCTTTGGGATTCACATTTCCCTTTTTCAGGGCGCCAGCGATCACCTCCCGGGTGCACGACCAAATCTCCAGCGGATCATGTTCCACCCATCCGGGCCTGGGGTAAATCTGCCGATGCTCCTTCCGGTCAGCGGCAATTACATTCCCGCCGTGATCAAAAATCATGAAACGTGTACTGGTGGTGCCTTGATCAATCGCGGCAATATAAGGATGCATCAGTTCTCCTGAGAAAAGTATACGCCCATTGTGCAATTTGCAGGGGGAAGGCTCGTATTAAAAGCAATCGTTCCCGTCCATGGACGGGAACGACCTTGAATCTACGAAACCAAAATGAATTTATCCGGCTTGGTGCCGCAGATCCGGCATGGCTCAGTTGGCTTGCCGACCTCAATGTTGCCACACACCGGGCAAAGATAGAACTCCACGTTCAAATCCTTGCCAGTCTCCACCGCTTCAAGCGCCATCGCATACAGCCTGGCATGGACGGCTTCCGCTTCCACGGCATACCCGAACATGCGCTTGGCTTTATGATCCTCGGTCGTGGCTCGTTCAAGCATGGGCGGATACATTTCTTGAGATTCGTACGTCTCACCATGAATGGCAGCTTGCAGATTTTCCGCCGTTCCGCAAATTTCGTCCAATGCCTTCAAGTGCCCCTCGGCGTGAATCCGCTCCGCCTCCGCCGCTGTGCGAAACAGCCGTCCTACATTCGGGAAACCATCCTGCTCCGCCTTCTTGGCAAAGGCGCGGTATTTCTGATTTGCCTGGCTCTCACCGGCAAAAGCAATCTTTAAATTATCCATTGTGGTTGGCATAATGACTCCGCTTCCATTGCGCTCTTTCAAAAGAGACGCATCGGAACTTTTCTCGATTATATTTCCCCGCTGCAGCCGAGACCAGTTGCGTTTGTCATGATTCTTGCGTGAACCACTGCGTAAACAAATAAGAAATGCCAGCGGCATCCCTGCCAGGGTCCTATTTCAATTTTCCCAATGACGAGCACCGGATAGGAATGCCCTGCCGCTCATCGATTTTTTCCCGGCGGGCTGCACTTCATCGAGGACAAGCAGCCCGCCGCGCGCACTGACCGCCGGCTGATTTCGATGAACCAGCCGACGCCCCTCCGGCGCGCCTCCAGCTTCAGCATGGGCAGCATGCACCTTCAACGTTGCACCGTTCCACTCAAAGTGTGCCCCCGGCCATGGATGGAAAGCGCGCACGCGTCGAACCAGTTCGTCCACCGGTTTTGCGAAATCGAGCAAACCGTCTTCTTTCTTCAGCATGGGTGCGTAGGTGGCCTGGCCCTCATCCTGTGATCGCGGCTGGAGTTCGGCCGATAAATAATGCGGGAGTGTCTCCAGCAACAGATCCGCGCCGAGGCGCGACAGCTTTTCAGCCAAAGAACCGGCGGTATCCTCGGTGGTGATTCTTATGGCACGCTGGCTGATGATCCCGCCGGTATCCACACCTTGATCCATTTTCATAATGGTCACGCCGCCTTCGAGATCGCCAGCCAAAATCGCGGCTTGAATCGGTGCGGCGCCGCGCCAGCGCGGCAATAACGAGGCGTGAATGTTGAGGCAACCACGTGGAGGCAGCGCGAGGATTTCTGGTTTAAGAATCTGCCCAAAAGCGGCGACCACGATCAAATCCGGATTCCAGAGGCGCAATTGATTCATCGCCTGCGGCGTCCGCAACTTTTCCGGTTGAATCACATTTAATCCCAGCTCGAGCGCGACGGTTTTTACAGGAGGTGAATTAACGGTGCGTCCGCGGCCCGACTCGCGGTCCGGCTGCGTAACAACACCGATGACTTCATAATGCATCGCCAGTGCCCGAAGAGTCGGCACAGCAAAATCGGGTGAGCCCATGAACACAATGCGCGGCATCAAGTGCATTTTAGCACAGTAGTACCATTGGCTTCTTTGCTTTTTGACTGTTTCAGCGTAAAATACTCCGAAATCTATTTCTATAAGGAGCATACCTATGTCTCAAGCACCAACGTCCTCCGATGTCACCAGCGATGACAAACTGTGGGCTGCCCTAGGGTACCCAATTCCGATTATCGCAATCATCGTCCTGCTGATGGAAGATAAGAAGAATCGTCCGTTCATCAGGTACCATGCGTTCCAATCCATTGCCCTGTGGGTTGTCTACGTTGTTCTGGGAGTTATCCTGTCCGTGGTCACTTTTGGCATCGGCGGCATCTGCGTTGCAATTCTGTGGCTCGTTTTCTTCTACTGGGCATACTTGGCATATCAGGGCCAGATGTTCACCGTGCCTGTGATAACCAACTTCATCAAGAATCAGGGCTGGGCCTAGCCAAAAGCCCAGCATTCGCGAGAAGCCTGCTGAAATCAGCGGGCTTTTTTGGAATCCCAAAAAGAAAGGATTTTCTTCCTCTTGACTTCCCCTTTCATGCCCCATACAATGGGCTTACAACTTAACGGGCTGCAGGGAAGAGATCCCGCATGGAACGAGACGCCGAAGGTGCAAATCTGGCAAACAGCGAAACCAGGTGAAACTCTCAGGCAAAAGGACCCTGTCCCGTATTTCTCTGGAAAGTCTCTTTCGAGACACCGACGGTGCAAATCCTTCCTTTATGAAGGATGAATCTCTCAGGTTGATTTACAGAGGGCGCGCGATGTGAACACCGTGCGCCCTTTTGATTCGCCAAATTGAATCCAATGAGGAGTCTAAACAATGAATGCCCCAACCAAGTTGAAATACACAAAGTCCGATGAATGGTTCGATCCGTCCAGCGGCGCGATGGGTTTGAGTGATTATGCCCAGTCGCAACTGTCCGATATCGTCTTCGTTGAAATTCTGGTGGACGTTGGCGATACGGTCGAAGCCGGAAGTCCGATCGCCTCCGTGGAATCCGTGAAGGCTTCGGCGGAGACTTACGCGTCCGCGACCGGGAAAGTGGTGGCCGTCAATAAAGCCTTATCTGAGAAACCTGAAACGCTCAACAGCGATCCCTATGGCGCAGGCTGGATGGTCAAGGTTGAACAAGGCGCGACCGGCGACGTGATGGACTCTGCCGCCTATGAAAAATTTTGTGCGGATCGAACCCATTAGCAATTGGTTATTCATTAATAGCTAGGAGCGATTATGACCTATATCCCCATCAGTTTGAAAGAGCGGGATGCGATGTTGACGACCATCGGTGTGAAAACGCTGGATGATCTTTTCAAAGATGTGCCTGTCAAACATCGCTTCCCAAAATTGAATCTGCCTCCCGCGTTGACCGAAATGGAAGTCGCGGCGGAACTGGCAGATATCGCCGCCAGCAACGAGAGTGTGCATGGTGATCTGATTTCCTTCCTCGGCGCAGGCGCGTACCACCATTACATTCCATCTGTGGTTGATCACATTTTGCGACGCGGCGAATTCTATACGGCGTACACTCCGTATCAACCGGAAATTTCACAAGGCACATTGCAGGGCATCTTCGAATATCAATCGCTGATGACCACATTGACCGGCATGGAAGTTTCCAACGCTTCACATTACGATGGTGCCACGGCGGCGGCGGAAGCCGTCAACCTGGCTTGGGCGCAATTCCGCGGCAAGCGCAAAAAAGTCGTGATCTCGCCGACGGTTCATCCGCAATATCGGGCCGTGATCCGCACTTATACACAAGGCATGGAACTGGAACTCGCCGGCGACGATGGAAATGCTGACTTGGATTCGAGTCCCGAAGAACTGAAGTCAATGGTTGACGAAAACACGATGCTCGTCATCGTTCAATATCCCGACTTCTTCGGACGCATCCATGATTACACCAAAATGATCGAAGCCGCGCACAGCAAAGGCGCACTGGTTTGCATCGTTGCAAATCCGACTGCGCTGGCACTGCTCAAGACGCCGGGTGAGATGGATGCGGATATTTGTGTCGGCGATGGACAACCGCTCGGGCTTCCGATGTGGTACGGCGGTCCGTCACTGGGTTTCTTCACAACGAAGAAAACGTATGTCCACAAAATGGCGGGACGCCTCGTCGGGGAGACGGTAGACGGTCGTGGACAACGCGCTTATGTTCTTACGTTGACCGCGCGTGAACAACACATCAAGCGCGAACGGGCCACGTCGAATATTTGCTCCAACGAAGGTTTGCTGGCGCTAGGCGCTGCGGTCTATATGTCGGTGCTTGGCAAAACCGGCATGAGGCAAGTGGCCGAACTCTGCTATCACAAAGCGCATTATGCGGCTGAGCAACTCAGCAAAATCAAAGGCATGGGATTGTGCTTCACTGAGCCGTTCTTCCATGAGTTTGCGCTGTGCGTTGACAAGCCTGCCGAAGAAGTCAATGCCCATTTACTTGAGCATGGGATCATCGGTGGTTACGCGCTCGGCACCGACTATCCCGCATTGAAGAATCATCTGTTGATCGCTGTGACCGAGATGAACACTAAGGAAGAAATTGACTCACTGGTTGATGTTCTCTCGGAGGTGAACCATGATTAATACAACCGAAAAAGCGTCTCCGAAGATTGTTGAACCCACCATCTTCGATCTATCCTCTCCGGGACGGACCGGCGTCACTTTCCCTGAACCGGACGTGCCGCGCACCGAACTGCCCAAGTCCATGCTAAGAGCCGATTTGCCCCTTCCCGAACTTGCCGAGGTGGATGTGGTCCGTCACTATATGCATCTCAGCAAATTCAACTACAGCGTGGACGGCGGATATTATCCACTCGGCTCGTGCACGATGAAATACAACCCAAAGATTGATGAGGATACCTGCCGATTGCCCGGCTTTTTGTTTACGCATCCATTGCAGCCAATCGAAACTGTTCAAGGCAATCTGGCGTTGATGTATCAATTACAGGAATGGTTGAAAGAGATCAGCGGCTTTGCGGCAGTGACGCTTCAACCTGCGGCCGGTGCACACGGAGAATTGACCGGCGTATTGATCATGCGCGCCTATCACAAGTCACGCGGTGACACGAAGCGCGTCAAGATGCTCATCCCTGATTCGGCGCATGGAACCAATCCGGCTTCCTCAGGCATGATCGGTCTGCAGATTGTCCAAATCCCGTCCGACGCGCGCGGCAACATTGATCTGAAGGCACTCAAAGAACATTGCGATGACACCGTGGTTGGCATGATGCTGACCAATCCAAATACGCTGGGACTCTTCGATGAACATGTGGAAGAAGTCTGCAAGATCATCCATGATTGCGGCGGCTTGATGTATGGCGATGGAGCGAATCTCAACGCCTTGCTCGGCATCGTCCGCCCGGCGGATGTAGGCTTCGATCTGATGCACTTCAATCTGCACAAGACGTTTGCCGTCCCGCATGGAGGCGGCGGACCCGGATCGGGTCCGGTTGGAGTCAATGAGCGCCTGGCCGACTTCTTGCCTGAACCAATCATCGGCATCGTTGAAGAAGGCGATGATGAAACACCTCCGCTGTTTGGCTTCCGCAAACCCGCCAAGTCCATCGGCCGCATGAAAGCTTTCCACGGACATTTCGGCGGGGGAATGGTGCGCTCCTATACATATATCGCCATGCACGGACCGGCCGGCCTGAAGGATGTTTCGCAATACGCAGTGCTGAACGCCAATTATTTGCTGGCCCGTTTACGCAACACATATCATGTTCCATTTGACCGCATCTGCATGCACGAGTTTGTGGCGGAAGGTCAGTTCGCCGGCAGCGATGTCCGCGCCCTGGACATTGCCAAGCGATTGATGGATTACAACTTCCATCCGCCGACCAACTATTTCCCCATGATTGTCCATGAGGCATTGATGATCGAGCCGACTGAAACCGAAAATAAGGATACGCTCGATGCCTTTGCTGATGCCCTGATCAAAATTGCGGAAGAGGCGAAGAAGCAGCCCGAGCTTCTCCACAACGCACCGAGCACGACCCAATTCGGCCGGATGGACGAGGTCAAAGCCGCCCGCGATCTGGTTTTGTGCTGTTGGCTGCCGGAGGACTACGCTACGAAAGATTGAGCTGCATTTTAGACAGTCAAAAGGGATGGCGTCTGCCATCCCTTTTGACTCTTTTTAGCACGCAGGACTGGAAAAGAATGCGAATGCTGTTGTGGCGGGATAGAGAATAAGC